>Ga0209930_1000281_pt1 | contig 149974 bp, 139 predicted proteins | sample ThiBiot_500_biof_2_FD_183948 | JGI IMG/M metagenome (GOLD analysis project Ga0209930, IMG submission 183948) | Wastewater bioreactor microbial communities from Cape Town, South Africa - Thiocy_cont_500_biof (SPAdes) | ecosystem: Engineered > Bioreactor > Thiocyanate-remediating >...
CTAAATCACAATGTCAAAGAGCCGACAAAAACCGACGCCCGGTCTCACCCCATTTTTCGTGGAGCACCCTGGCGCCTGCGTTTTCGCTGCCCCGATCAAGCGGTCCGTGTGGCCCGCCCCGTCGGTGAGGTGGCTTCTATGCCCGCTCACCCGAGCCGTCAAACACTATTTTGCAATTTTGTTTCCGTCATCGAAAAACCAAGGAAATCCGCCATTTTAACCCGTTGTGAAGCCGGATCGGCTACCGCGGTCGGGATGGAAGCCGCCGCGAATCAATCGAATCAGCCCCGAGAATCGTTCGCCCGACAGGTGCGCAACGCGGTCATCTGGCGTTCGGGGAGCCAGATCGTCGCCCAGCTCGTGCAATGGGCGGCGACCTTTCTGGTGATTCGGATCCTCAGCCCGCACGATTACGGGCTCTATGCGATGACCGGCGTCGTGCTGGTGTTCCTCAACATGCTCAACGGCTACGGACTGGCGAGCGGGCTGGTGCAGCGCGAGAGCGTCTCGCACCACGAGGTTCGCCAGCTGTTCGGGATGCTGATCGCGCTCAACGCCACGCTGGCGATCGCGCAGCTGCTGATCGCGCCGGTCGCGGCAAGCTATTATCGCCAGCCCGAGGTGGCGGCGCTGCTGCGCGTCCAGAGCCTGCTCTATATCGCGACGCCGTTCATCGCGCTCCCTTATGCGGTGCTCAACCGCGAGATGGATTTCCGCCGCCAGGCCAAGGTCAATATCGTCGCATCGATCGTCAGCGCGTCGACCGCGTTGGGCGGTGCGCTCGCCGGCTGGGGGGTGTGGACATTGGTGTTCGCGCCGATGGCGTTGTTCGGTACCCGCGCGATCGGGCTGACGATCGCCGCGCGTGTCCTGGTGTGGCCGTCGTTCGATTTCCGCGGCGCGGGCGGGCTGGCGCGATTCGGCGGGATGATGGCAGCGAGCCAGCTCTTCTGGTTCCTCCAGAGCCAGGCCGACGTGTTCATCGCCGGGCGCCATTTCACCCCGCACATGCTGGGCATCTATACCACCAGCCTGTTCCTGACGCAGATCTTCGTCTCGAAATTCGTGCCGCCGCTCAACGAAGTGGCTTTCTCGGCTTATGCGCGCATCCAGCACGATCCCGCCGCGACCGCTGCCGCCTTCGTCAAGGCGGTGCGCGTGATCATGCTCGTCGCATTGCCTTTCTATACCGGGCTGGCGATCACCGCCGAGCCCTTGGTGCTGACGATGCTCGGCGACAAATGGGCCGAGGCGATTCCCGTCGTGCGGCTGCTCGCCTGCGCAATGCCGTTCATGACGCTGCAGGTGTTGCTCACCCCGGCGTGCGACGCGCGTGGCCGCCCCGGAATCGGGGTGCGCAACGGCGCGGTCGGTGCGGCAATCCTCGCCTGTGCCTTCCTGGTCGCGGTACGCTGGGGGCCGGTCGGGCTCGGCTGGGCGTGGATCGCCGCTTATCCGCTCTATCTCGTCGCCTCATGCTGGCGCGCGCTGCCGGTGATCGGGGTGACCGCGCGCGGGCTCGCCGATGCGATCGCCACGCCGTTCGCCGCCGCGCTGGCGATGGCGCTGGCGGTGACGGGTATCGCCGCGCTGCTGCCCCCGCTCCCCGCGCTGCCGCAGCTCGCGATCCTCGTCGCGGCGGGGGCATTGGTCTATGGCGGGTGGCTGTTCGTCTTCGCGCGCGGGACGATCGCCGAACTGCGCGGATTGATCGGGCGCTGAAAGAACCGTGGTGGGCGGTGACGGGCTCGAACCGCCGACCCTCTCGGTGTAAACGAGATGCTCTACCAACTGAGCTAACCGCCCACGGGAGCGCGCCGGATGACAGAGCCGGCGCCGCATCGCAAGTGTTCAATGCCGGTCAGACCAGGGGCAACCCCATCGCGCGCGCCGCCGCGACATAATTGCGCATCCCTTCCAGCCCGCGCGGCGACAATGCCATGAACGCGCGCCGGCGGTCGAAGGGGTCGGGCTGTCGCTCGAACAGCCCCGCCTCGGTCATCCGCGTGATCCAGCGCAAGGCGGTGGTCGGCGGGACGGCGGCGGCGATGCACAGGCTCGAGACCGAAACCTGCGCGCGCTCGAGCTGCGCCGCGAACAGATCGAGCATCATGTCCCACGCCGGATCCTCGAACAGGCCCTTGCCGAACTGGCGATCGCGCAACCGCCGCGCGCGAATGACCTGGCGAACCTCGGCGGGATCGATCGCCGGTGGCTCCCGCCCACGCGCTGCGAAAGCGAATTGCATGTCGGCGACCGAATCGCGCGCCTCGCGCGGTCGGCTGAGCCGGGCGAGCACATCGGCGATTCGGGCGACTTCCTCGTTGAGCCGCGCCAGCCGCGCCGCCTCGCTCTCGGCGACGCGATCGTGAAGCGGCAGGCCGTCGAGCGCGCGCCACGCCGCCACCGCCCCGACCCAATCGAGCGACGTGGGATCGCACAGCAACGCGACCTGCGGCCCGACCAGTCCCGCGCTCGCGATATCGATCTGCGCCGTCGTCAATCCAGCGACGATCGCCAGTCCTCGCCCGGTAGCGATACCGTCGATGCGATAGAGCGCCGCGGCGAGCTGCTCATCATCCGCCCCGGCCGTATCGAGCAGCAGCAGCGGCGCGACGACGGTCGCCTCGACGCGCGCAACCGCCTCGTCCCAGCTGACGCTGGCGAGCACGCGGCCGCCCGTCGTCTCCACCACGTTGCGCAGCGACCGATCGCGCGCGAAATCCGGTGTCGCGACGATCAGCGCGTCGAACGGCGCACGCGTCGCGGCGGTGCGCCCTTCCCCCTCCAGCATTCCGATCCTCCGAGCTTAAACGATCGGATACAGGTTACGCATGCCGCTTCGGCGGCGCAGCGCATCAAGCTCCGATTCGGACTGTGGACATCGGGGGGAAAGGAAAAATGCCTCCGAAACGGAGGCGACTGCGCGAGGGATCAGTCGAGCGACTTGACGATTTCCTCGACCATCTTCTTGGCGTCGGCGAGGAGCATCATCGTATTGTCCATATAGAAGACGTCGTTGTCGACGCCGGCATAGCCGACACCGCCCATCGAGCGCTTCACGAACAGCACCGTCTTGGCCTTTTCGACATCGAGCACCGGCATGCCGTAGATCGGCGAGGATTTGTCGGTCTTCGCCGCCGGGTTGGTCACGTCATTGGCGCCGATGACGAAGGCGACGTCGGTCTGCGCGAATTCGGAGTTGATGTCCTCGAGCTCGAACACCTCGTCATAGGGCACGTTCGCCTCGGCGAGCAGCACGTTCATATGCCCCGGCATGCGCCCGGCGACCGGATGGATGGCATATTTGACGCGGACGCCATGTTCCTTGAGCTTGTCGCCCATCTCGCGCAGCGCGTGCTGCGCCTGCGCCACCGCCATGCCGTAGCCGGGAACGATAATCACCTGTTCGGCCTGCGACATCAGGAAGGCGGCATCCTCGGCCGAGCCGCGCTTCCACGGGCGATCGACCTTGGCCGCGCCGCCGGTCGAGGCCGCCTCGGCGCCGAACCCGCCCGCGATCACGCTGATGAAGCTGCGGTTCATCGCGCGGCACATGATGTAGGACAGGATCGCGCCCGACGAGCCGACCAGCGCGCCGGTGATGATCATCGCGGTGTTGTGCAGCGTGAACCCCATCGCCGCCGCGGCCCACCCCGAATAGCTGTTGAGCATCGACACGACGACCGGCATGTCGGCGCCGCCGATCGGGATGATCAGCAGGAAGCCGATCGCGAACGACAGCAAGGTCACCGTCCAGAACACCCACGGCGCCTGATCCTGGGTGAAATAGGCGATCAGCAGCAGGATGCCGGCGAGCACCCCAAGATTGATCACATGCCGCCCCGGCAACATGATCGGCGCGCCGCCCATATTGCCGTTCAATTTGGCGAAGGCGATGACCGAGCCGGAGAAGGTGATCGCGCCGATCGCGACGCCGAGCCCCATTTCGATCCGGCTGACGGTGAGGATCTGGCCGAACGGGTCGACGATCCCGAACGCCGCCGGGTTGAGATAGGCGGCGCAGGCGACGAGCACCGCGGCCATGCCGACGAGGCTGTGGAAGGCGGCGACGAGCTGCGGCATCGCGGTCATCGCGATCTTGCGCGCGGTGGTGAGACCGATCGCGGCGCCGACGCCGATCGCGGCGAGGATCTCGAGCAACGCGAGCGGGTCGACGCGGCTGAATATCGCCCAATAATCGACATCCTCCGCCTGACCGACCACCAGCACATGGATCGTCGGCACATGCGTGATCAGCGTGGTGATCAGCGCCAGCGCCATGCCGATCATGCCGAAGCGGTTCCCGCGCTGGCTCGATGTCGGGCTCGACAGCCCGCGCAATGCAAGGATGAAGCACACGCCGGCAATCAGATAGGCCAGAGCCGCCCAGGGATTTACCGCGACGTGTTCCATTCATCTTCCCCCTCGTCATCCCGGCCGGCGCCGGGATTTCGTGCCCCCGGCACGCCTGCGGATAGACCCCGGCTTATCCGCCGGGGCGACGCGTCAGTGTTTGGCGGCCGCCGGCCGCTCTTTCTTCTTGTACATCGCCAGCATCCGCTGGGTGACGGCGAAGCCGCCGAAGATATTGACGCTGGCCAGCGTCACCGCGACCAGCCCGAGCCATTTCGACCCCAGGCTGCCCGATGCCGCCGCAGCGATCAGCGCGCCGACGATGATCACCGAGGAAATCGCGTTGGTCACCGCCATCAGCGGGGTGTGCAGCGCGGGGGTGACCGACCAGACGACATAATAGCCGACAAAACACGCCAGCACGAAGATCGACAGAATCGCGATGAAATCCATGGCTCAGTCCTTCACCTTGCGCTCGGCCTTGGAAACGATGTCCGCCGCGCAGCGCGCGATCTGCTCCTCGCGGCACGTGCCGCTCATCGACGCCAGCCGCTGCGACGACAGATTGTCGCCCGGCTTCACCAGATCGACCATATAATCGAACCGGTCGCCCTTCGGGGTGACGCTGCCGAGGATGACCAGCGACAGCCCGGTCTTGTCGTCGCCCTCTGCCGGGCGCAACCGCTTGGCGCTCCCCAGGCTCCGGGTCAGCGCGTCGGACAGCCGCTGCGTCAGCGCGTCGTCGCTGGTGGAGCGCACATCGACCGGCCGACGCTCCGCCGCCGGCACCGACGCATTCGCCGCGAGCAACAACAACGCCAACATCATCCCGCAAGCCTTTCGTTCACGACCTTGCCGTCCTTGGTCAGCCGGATCGCGTCGCCGATCTCGGCATCAAGCACGGGCCGGCCCTGATCCTTGTCCCAAAAGGCTGACAGGAAGTTGAACAGGTTGCGCGAGAAGAGCGCGGAGGCGTCGGCCGGCAGCCGCGACGGCACGTTGCGATGCCCGACGATCTTGACGCCATGACGCTCGACCACCTCGCCGGCGACCGCGCCCTCGACATTGCCGCCCTGCTCGACCGCGAGGTCGACGATCACGCTGCCCGGCCGCATCGTCGCGAGCTGCGCATCGCTGATCAGCCGCGGCGCGGGGCGCCCCGGGATCAGCGCGGTGGTGATGACGATATCCTGCTTGGCGAGGTGGCCCGACACCAATTCGGCCTGGGCCTTCTGATATTCGGGCGACATTTCGGTGGCATAGCCCCCCGAGCCTTCGCCTTCGATCCCGGCGACATTCTCGACGAAGATCGGTTTGGCGCCGAGCGAGAGGATCTGTTCCTTGGTCGCCGAACGCACGTCGGTCGCCGAGACCTGCGCGCCGAGCCGCCGCGCGGTGGCGATCGCCTGCAGCCCGGCGACGCCGACCCCCATCACGAAGCATTTCGCGGCCGAGACCGTGCCCGCCGCGGTCATCATCATCGGAAAGGCGCGGCCATATTCGGCCGCCGCATCGAGCACCGCCTTATAGCCCGCGAGGTTCGACTGCGACGACAGGATATCCATCGACTGCGCACGCGTGATGCGCGGCATGAATTCCATCGCCAGCGCCTCGAACCCGGCCGATGCATAAGCATCGACCCGCGCTCGATCGCCGAACGGGTTCAGCCCGGCAACGACCCACGCCCCCGGCTTCGCCCCGGTCAGGCTGGCGACGTCGGGCCCCTGCACCCCGAGCACGATATCCGCGCCCTGCACGACGCTGGCGCGATCGCCGATCGTCGCGCCGGCATCGGCATAGCCCTGATCGGCGAAAGCGGCTGAGGCGCCGGCATCGCGCTCGACGGCGAGTTCGGCGCCGAGCGCAACGAACTTCTTGACCGTTTCCGGCGTGGCGGCAACACGCCGTTCGCCGGGAGCAGTCTCCTTGAGAACGGCGATCTTCATGCCGGTCAGTGGATCAACCAGATCACGAGCGCTGCGATCAGCGCCACGCCCAGCGTACCCCATTTCAGCAGGCTCATGACGCCGGTGTAGGTCGTCACATGTGCTTTCATGTCGGACTTGTCGGCCATCGCGTCCTCTCGCTTCCCCCGATTCGCATTGCCCCCTTATCGGGGCATGTTCAACGCCTCAACCCCAAGTCGAACGCAATATTGCTGCTTAAGCGACCGTTTACCCGTAGCGGCCTATCTGTCTCTCCCGTATCGGAACGGGACAGATTATGACGCGCAACGGTCAACGGCTCTTAATGCTGATCGAGAATGAGGCGGCACAACGCCGCCTTGTCGCGGCGTTGGCGGCGCGTGGCGGTTGGCGCACGGTGTTCGCCGACGACGGCGACATGGCGATCGCGACGCTCGGCACGCAGGAAGGGATGCAGCTCGACGCCATCCTGCTCGATCATTGGGACGAGGACGAGGATGCCAGCGAGTTGATCGCCGAGCTGCGCAGCCGCCGCCCGGCTTTGCCCGTGCTGATGATGACCGCCAACGGCTCGGTCGCGCATGCCGTGTCGGCGATGCGCGCCGGGGCGACCGATTTCCTGGTCAAGCCGCTCGCGCCTGAACGGCTGCTCGCCGCGCTCGAGGCGGCGGTCGCCGGCACCGAGGCGGGCGAGTTGCGCCCCCTCACCGAAAAGATCCCGGCGATGCTCGGGTTCGACGAGATCGTCGGCTCCGCCCCCGATTTCCGCGCCGCGCTGGCGATCGCGGCCAAGGCCGCGCGCGCGCGCGTCGCTGTGCTGATCGACGGCGAAAGCGGGGTCGGCAAGGAAGTGGTGGCGGAGGCGATCCACGCCGCTTCGCCGCGCAATCGCAAGCCGATGGTCACGGTCAATTGCGGCACCACCCCGGCGAATCAGGTCGAAAGCGAGCTGTTCGGGCATGAAAGCGGCGCCTTTACCGGGGCGTTCGATCGCAAGACCGGCAAATTCGTCGAGGCGGACGGCGGCACGATCTTCATCGACGAGGTCGGCGAAATGCCGCTCGACGCGCAGGTCAAACTGCTCCGCGTGCTCGAAACCGGCGAGGTGCAGCCGATCGGCGCGCATCATGCGCGCGAGGTCGACGTCCGCGTGATCGCCGCGACCAACCGCCGGCTGATCGAGGAGGTCGAGGCAGGGCGGTTCCGCGAGGATCTCTATTACCGGCTCAATGCGGTGCAGGTGACGATCCCGCCGTTGCGCGATCGCACCGGCGATATCCCGGCGCTCGCGCGCCACCTGCTCGCGCGAATCGCGCGCCAGCCCGGGCTGCGCCAGTTCGGCATCACCGACGACGCGCTCGCGCTGCTCGTCGAATATGATTGGCCGGGCAACGTCCGCCAGCTCCAGAACGCCTTGTTCCGCGCCGCGGTGCTGTGCGAGGGCGACGCGCTGACGCGGGGTGACTTCCCACAGATCGCCGCGCTCGCCGGGCGTCGCGGCCATCCGTCGCACGCGCAGCAGATCAGCACCTCGGGCGGGGTCACCTTATTCCGCACCGACGGGCATCTGCGCTCGCTCGAGGAAATCGAGGCCGACGTGATTCGCCTCGCGATCGGCCATTATCGCGGCCGTATGACCGAAGTCGCGCGCCGGCTCGGGATCGGGCGCTCGACGCTCTATCGCAAGCTGGTCGAACTCGGCATCGACAACGCGGCCTAACTGGCGGCCGTCACCCCAGCGCAAGCTGGACGACGGTCAGGCGATCCGGTCGATCCACGCCGGCAGATCGGCCAGCCGGTCGAGCGTCGCGAAGCGCGCGCGATCCTCCGGGGGCGCGGCCGCCTCATGCGCCCAGGCGCCGGCCTGCGGGATGAATACCGCCCATGCCCCCGCGGCGAGCGCGGGCAGCACATCCGAGCGCATCGAATCGCCCGCCATCACGCAGCGTTCGGGCCGTGCGTCATAACGCGCGAACAGCCGGCGGAACGTGTCGGGGGTCTTGTCGCTGACGATCTCGATCCCGGCGAACCGGCTGCCCAGCCCCGAGGCGGCGAGCTTGGTTTCCTGGTGGAGCAGATCGCCCTTGGTGACGAGCACCAGCCGCGCACGCGCGGCAAGCTGATCGAGCGTGTCCTCGATCCCCTCGAACAGCTCGACCGGATGCGCGAGCAAGGTCTTTCCCGCCGCCAATATCTCGCGGATCGCCGAAAGCGGCAGCGCATCGCCGCCCAGATCGAGCGCCGCCTCGATCATCGAGAGCGTAAAGCTTTTCGCGCCATATCCATAATGCGCGAGATTGCGCAGCTCGGCCGCGGCCATTGCCTCGCGCGCGATACCGGCGTCGGCGAACGGCGCGAGCATCGCCAGTAACGCCTCCTCTGCCGCGGCGAAGAAGCGCATATTGTGCCAAAGCGTATCGTCGGCATCGAGGCAGATAAGGTCGAGCATCGCGGCTCAGCCTAGCAAGGCGCGATCGCGCAGGCCACGCCACACGCGCAGCGCCTGCACCGTCTCGGCGACGTCATGGACGCGCAGCAGCTGCACGCCGGCCTCTGCGCCCTTCAGCGCCAGCGCGATCGAACCGCCCAACCGCTCGCGCACCGGCGCCTCGTTGGACAGTGCGCCGATCATCCTTTTGCGGCTCGCGCCGAGCATGATCGGGCAGCCGAGCCCGTGGAACAGCGCGAGATCGTTGATCAACGCGAGATTGTCCGCCAGCGACTTGCCGAAGCCGATCCCCGGATCGACCATGATGTGCGCGCGATCGATGCCGGCCGAAACCGCAGCGGCGATCCGCGCCTCGAGCCAGTCGAACACCTCGCCCACCACATCGGCATAGCCGGTGCCGCCGTGCGGCCCCTGTTTCGGATCGGGCGAGTGCATCAGGATCACCGGGCACCCCGCGCGCGCCACGACGCCCGCCGAACGATCGTCCCACAGCAGCGCCGACACGTCGTTGACGATCGTCGCGCCCGCCGCGAGCGCGGCTTCCATCACCGGCGCCTTGCGGGTGTCGATCGAAACCAACGCGCCCGCCGCCGCGAGCCGCTCGATCACCGGCGCGACCCGCTTGGCCTCGTCGCCTTCCCAGACCAGCGGCGCGCCAGGGCGGGTCGATTCGCCGCCGAGATCGATCAGCCCCGCGCCCGCCGCGAGCATATCGATCCCCGCCGCCGCAGCGCCGGCCGGATCGTCATGATGCGCCCCGCCGTCGGAGAAACTATCGGGGGTCACGTTGAGGATGCCGGCGACCACCGGCTGATCGAAACGCAAGATGCGCTCACCCAGCGTGAGCGGCGCGCGCGGCGCGGTGACGCGCTGGTGGAGCAGCGCGGCACGCTCGCCGTGGTTCTGTATGTCGGCGACGGCGACGATCCGCCGGGTGCCGCCTTCGCGCAATTCGTAAGCCGCGAACCACTGCATCCCGCCCGCAAGCCTTACGACCGTGCCCTCGGGTAGCCCGACCGGTGTGTCGACGAAATGGATCGGGCGGAGGTGCAGGTTAGACATTCGTTTCACCGAACTCCCCCGTTCGCCCTGAGCTTGTCGAAGGGCTGTACTTCTTCGTCGGAAGAAAGTGCAGGGCTTCGACAGGCTCAGCCCGAACGGGGAGAGGGAATCTCGTCCCTAAATCTGCGTCGCGAGCAGGTAATTCTGCCGCAGCGCGTCGATCGGCTTAAGCCCGTCCTCGGCCTCATAATGCCAGAAGGTCCAACCGTTGCACGCCGGCGCATTCTGCAAGGTCGCGCCGAGCTTGTGGATCGAACCGATCGTCCCGCATTCGCCGGCAAGGCTGCCGTCGGCGCGAACCGTCGCGCGGAAGCGGCGCTTGGCGTCGGTCAGCACGCTGCCGGCGGGAAGCATCGCATTCTCGACCAGCACGCCGAACGCCACCTTGGGCTGCTGCTTGGGCGACTGCATCGTCGACAGCGCCGATTCGTCGAGCGGCAGCGCGTCGGTGATGCGTTCGATCGCCGCCGAGCAATAGCCCGGCTCGCGCTCGATCCCGATCCAGTGCCGCCCGAGCCGCTTCGCCACCGCGCCGGTCGTGCCGGTGCCGAAGAACGGATCGAGCACCACGTCGCCCGGCTTGGTGCAGGCGAGCAGGATGCGATAGAGCAACGCTTCCGGCTTTTGCGTCGGATGAACCTTCTGCCCGTTGCGCTTGAGCCGCTCCTGCCCGCCGCAGATCGGGAATTCCCAGTCCGAGCGCATCTGCAGCTCGTCGTTGAGCGTCTTCATGCTGCGATAGTTGAAGGTATATTTCGACTTCTCGCCCTTCGACGCCCAGATCAGCGTTTCATGCGCGTTGGTGAAGCGCGTGCCGCGGAAGTTCGGCATCGGATTGGCCTTGCGCCAGATGATGTCGTTGAGGATCCAATAACCGAGATCCTGCACCGCCGCACCGACGCGGAAGATGTTGTGATAGCTGCCGATCACCCAGATCGTGCCATTATCCTTGAGGATGCGGTGCGCTTCCTTCAGCCAGGCGCGGGTGAAGGCGTCATAGGCCGCGAAGGTATCGAACTTGTCCCAATCGTCGGTGACCGCATCGACATGGCTGCCGTCCGGGCGGAACAATTCACCGCCGAGCTGCAAATTGTAGGGCGGATCGGCGAAGATCATGTCGACCGACTTGGCCGGCAGCGCGCGCATCATCGCGATGCAATCGCCCATCAGGATCTGATCGAGCGGCAGCACCGCCGCATCGGCCGCGACGCCGGCATCGACCTGCCCGCGCTTCGCCGCAATCTTCTCGATGACCCCCATGCATACCCCCTTCGTGAAGCGCCAGAAGCGCGAAGGATGTGGAATCCGTCAAGCGATCATTGGTTAACGAACCGCGTTGCGAAAACGTTAACGAAGTGGAACATTACGAGTCCGCCGGCAGATGTTGAGTCCCGCCCGCGTCGCTTGACTCAACATCTCGCGGTGTGACGCGAAAGACTCACCGCCCGGAACGATAGCAATTTTTTTCACCTCAGGCTCATTCGGCACCCCGAATCGCGCCTCACGACACCAAAAAAGCCTGCGCGACCGGCGCGAAGCTGCGTCGATGCAGCGGCGACGGGCCATGTTCGTCGAGCGCGCGCAGATGCGCCGCGCTGCCATAGCCCTTGTTCGAGGCCCAGCCGTAATGCGGATAATCCGCGTGGTGGCGCAACATGATCTCGTCGCGGTGGTGCTTGGCGACGATCGACGCCGCGGCGATCGACAGCGACAAGGCGTCGCCGCCGACCAAGGCGGTCGCGAGATAATCCCAGCGCGGCAGGCGGTTGCCGTCGACCAGCACATGCCCCGGCGCATGGCCGAGCGTCGCCGCCACCGCATCCACCGCGAGCGTCATCGCCTTCATCGTCGCCCAGTGGATGTTGAGCGTATCGATCTCCTCGGCCTCGACCACCCCGATGCCGACCGTCGCGCAGCCGGTGATCCGCGCGCACAATGTGGCGCGGGTCGCGGCGGTGAGTTTCTTCGAATCGTCGATCCCGCGGGGCACGCCCTTGGCGGGCAGGATCACCGCTGCGGCGACCACCGGCCCGGCAAGCGGCCCGCGCCCTGCCTCGTCGACCCCCGCGACGGGAAAGGGGAAGAGGCGCTCGTGCTTCAGTCCGGGCATGTCAGCCGCCATGGCGGGAAACGCCGATTCTCGCCAGCGCTATAAAGGCAGAGCGCATTGCCCGCCGGATCGGCGAGCCGCGCCTCGCGCCACCCCCATGATTGATCGACCGGGTCCGCCACCTCGATGCCCTGCGCGCGGGCAACGGCGACCGCGGCGTCGAGATCGGCCACCTCTATGAACACAATCGCCCGCCCCCCGACTTCAGCCGCCGCCTCGATCGACAAGGTCGTGCCGCCAGCGCTTTCGAATCGCGCATAACGTGCGTCGCTGTCGACGATCGGCGTGAGACCAAGCGCGCGATAGAAAGCGAAGCTCGCGGCATGATCGGTCGCGGGCAAGGTAATCTGATTGGGGGTCGGCGCGCCGAGATCATTGTCGAGCCGTACTCGATGATGCCCCATCGGGCCGTGCCCCGCGCCGAAGCCGGGCGCCTCGCACAGCGCGATCCGCACGAACAACCGCGCGCGCGCCACCGCCTCGGCCAAAGGCAGCCCGCGCGCCACGCCGGTGGCGATCGCGCTGGCAAGGGTGCAGCCGGTGCCGTGGGTGTGGACCGTCTCGATTCGCACCGCCTGCCAGGTTTGGCGCGTGCCGTCCGCGGCGATCAGCGTGTCGGCGATCACATCGCCCGCATCATGCCCGCCCTTGAGCAGCACCGCAGCACCGTGCGCGCGGATCGCCTCCACCCCGCCGAGCGCCGCCGCCTCGGGCAGATTGGGGGTGACGAGCGTCGCGATCCGCATCAGCCGTTCGAACGCCTCGACCGTCGCCGCGTCGGCCAATACCGCCCCCGAGGTCGCAACCATCACCGGGTCGAACACGATCGGCACGCCCGGCAGCGCTTCGAGCACCGTCGCCACCGCCGCGGCGGTCTCGGCCGCGCCGATCATCCCGATCTTCACCGCATCGACCCCGATATCGTCGATCACGCTGTTCATCTGCGCGACGACCATTTCGGGCGGGACGGCGTGGATCGCCTGCACCCCCAAAGTGTTCTGCGCGGTGATCGCGGCGATCGCGGTCATCGCATGACCGCCGAGCATCGTCACCGTGCGGATATCGGCCTGGATCCCCGCGCCGCCGCCCGAATCGGAGCCGGCGACGATCAGCACGCGCGGCGTCATCGCGGTCACCCTTTGAAACGGCGTTCGGTCGCGCCCGGGAATTTCTTCAGCGCCGCGCCGACCCGCGCCGGCCGGTCGAGCAATTCGCCGCCGCAATTGGGGCAGACCTCGTCGAGCTGGTCGGCGCATTCGGCGCAGAAGGTGCATTCGAACGAGCAGATGAAGGCACCGCCCTCATCCGCCGGCAAATCGACGCCGCAGCGTTCGCAATCAGGGCGCATCTCTAGCATGAAGCTGGCATAGAGCGATTTCGAGGCGGGTGAAATCACCTGCCGACTGGGAAATCGCGACAAGCAAGGAACGCGCAGCCGCGAAGGGGGAAGCAAGCATGAGACTGATCGGATTGGCGCTGGCGCTGGCGGCAGCGTCTGGCGCCCAGGCGGAGACGCGCTACGTGCTGGCCGGGCGGCTGATCGATCCCGAAAGCGGCCGCGTGCTGACCAACCAGCGCATCGAAATCACCGACGGGCGCGTCACCGCGGTACAGCCGTGGACCCCGCCGCCGGCGACCGCGGTGCTGATCGACTGGTCGAAGCTGACCGTGCTTCCCGGGCTGATCGATTGCCACACGCATGTCGCCGACGGCTGGGCCGACAGCAGCGACCCGGCCGAGCCGCTCCACCACAGCGCCACCGCGACGATCCTGAAGGGCGCGCGGCGCGCGCGCGAGACGCTGCAGGCCGGGTTCACCACGGTCCGCGACGTCGGGGTGTTCCGCGGGCTTTCCGACGTCGCGTTGCGCGATGCGATCGAGGCCGGCGACGTGGAGGGGCCGCGGATGGTGGTGGCGGGCGCCTATATCACGATCCCCAACGGCGGCGGCGCGGTGACCGGCGCGGCACCCGACGTGCCGGTGCCCGACGATATGAAGCTGGGTTACGTCCGCAACGCCGACGACGCGCGCAACGCGGTCGACATGCTGTTCGGCCGCGGCGCCGATTTCATCAAGATGATCGCCACCGGCGCGGTGCTCGCGGTCGGCTCGACTCCCGGTGCGCTCGAACTGACTCCCGAGGAGATGAAGGCCGCGTGCGACGCGGCGAAGCGCCACGGCAGCTATTGCATCGCCCATGCGCACGGCGCCGAGGGGGTGAAGGCCGCGATCCGCGCCGGCGCGCGCTCGATCGAGCATGCCAGCCTGATCGACGACGAAGGGCTCAAAATGGCGCGTGATTCCGGGGTGTGGCTCGATATGGACATCTTCGACGGCGACTGGATCGACGCCGAGGGGACCAAGGCGGGCTGGCCGGCGGAATATCTCCGCAAGAACCGCGAGACGACCGAGGCGCAACGACAGGGTTTCGCCAAAGCGGTGAAACTCGGGGTGAAATTATCGTTCGGCACCGATGCCGGGGTCTATCCCCACGGGCTCAACGCGCGGCAATTCGCCTATATGGTGCGCTACGGCATGACCCCGATGCAGGCGATCCAGTCCGCCACGGTGGTGTCGGCGGCGCTGCTCGGCAAAAGCGCCGACGTCGGCGCGCTGTCGCCCGGCCATTATGCCGATATGATCGCGGTCGAAGGCGATCCGCTCACCGATATCCGCGCGCTGGAGCATGTCGTCGGAGTGGTGAAGGGCGGCAAGGAGATCGCGCTGCATTAACGCACCGCCGTTCGCCCTGAGCTTGTCGAAGGGCTGCACTTTCTTCGGAAGAAAAGTGCAGGGCTTCGACAGGCTCAGCCCGAACGGGGTGGGTAGGCCGTCGAATCAAACGTCGAGGTTCGCCACCGACAGCGCATTCTCCTGGATGAACTCGCGGCGCGGCTCGACCACGTCGCCCATCAGCCGGGTGAAGATCTCGTCGGCGACATCGGCCTGATCGATCGCCACCTTGAGCATCGAGCGGTTGGACGGATCGAGCGTGGTTTCCCACAATTGCTCGGGGTTCATTTCGCCCAGCCCCTTGTAGCGCTGGATCGCAAGCCCCTTGCGCCCCGCTGCGAGCACCGCCTCGAGCAGTTGCGACGGCCGCGCGACGAGCGTCTCGCCCTTGCCGATCCCCACGGTCGCTGCCGCCTGCTCGCCCTCTTCCTCGTCGCCCGACGTGGTTTCCTCGGCCTGCGGCGCGCCCTTGTTGGGAACGAGCTTGCCCGCCGCCGCGAAGGTTTCGGCCTGTTCAGCAGCCAGCGTGTGGAGCTTGCGCGCCTCGGCCGAAGCGATGAACGCCGCCTCGACGACATGATGGTCGGTCACCCCGCGCCACAGCCGCTCGAAATGGATCCCGCCGTCCTCGGTCAACCGCGCCGACCAGGTCGCCTCGCGATCGCCTGCGTCGAGCCGCCGCGAAACCTCCGCGACGGTCGCCTCGCGTCCGGCGCGGCTCAGCTCGGGATCGAGCGCGCCGGCCAGCGCGAGCGCCTCGATGATCACCGGATCGTAGCGCCGCGGGACATAGCGCATCAGCGTGCGCATCCGCCGCGCATGATCGAGCAGCGCCGCGAGATCCTGCCCCGAGCGCGCGCCGCCCGCGGTTTCGAACACCATCGCGTTGACGCCGGCATCGACGAGATAATCGTCGAGCGCCTTTTCGTCCTTGAGATAGACCTCGGACCGGCCGCGCGTCGCCTTATAGAGCGGCGGCTGCGCGATATAGAGATGCCCGCGCTCGATCAGTTCGGGCACCTGGCGGTAGAAGAAGGTCAGCAGAAGCGTGCGGATATGCGCGCCGTCGACGTCGGCGTCGGTCATGATGACGATCTTGTGGTAGCGCAGTTTCTCGGCGTTGAATTCGTCGCGCCCGATCCCGGTGCCCATCGCCTGGATCAGCGTGCCGATCTCGCGCGATGAGAGCATGCGATCGAACCGCGCGCGCTCGACGTTGAGGATCTTGCCGCGCAGCGGGAGGATCGCCTGGAAATGCCGGTCGCGGCCCTGCTTGGCCGAGCCGCCGGCCGAATCGCCCTCGACGATGAACAATTCGGACTTGGCCGGATCCTTCTCCTGGCAGTCGGCGAGCTTGCCCGGCAGGCTCGCGACTCCCATCACCGATTTGCGGCTCGCCTCGCGCGCCTTGCGCGCGGCTTCGCGCGCGGCGGCGGCGTCGATGATCTTCTGGATGATCGTCCGCGCATGCGCCGGATTTTCCTCCAGCCATTCGGCCATCTTGTCCGCCATCAGGCTTTCGAGCGGCTGGCGCACCTCGGAACTGACCAGTTTGTCCTTGGTCTGCGAGGAGAATTTGGGATCGGGCAATTTGACCGAGACGATCGCGGTCAGCCCCTCGCGCATATCGTCGCCGGTAAGGTTGACCTTCTCCTTCTTCAGGATGCCCGACTTTTCGGCATAGCCGTTGAGCGTGCGGGTCAGCGCCGAGCGGAATGCGGCGAGATGGGTGCCGCCGTCGCGCTGCGGGATGTTGTTGGTGAAGCAGAGGACGTTTTCGTAATAGCTGTCGTTCCACTCCAGCGCGACGTCGATCCCGATATCGTCACGGTGGCCGGTGATCGCGATCGGATCGGGCATCAGCGGCTGCTTGGCGCGATCGAGCCACTTCACGAAAGCGGCGATCCCGCCCTCATAGTAAAGCTCGACCGTCTTGGGCTCCTCGTGCCGCGCATCGGTGAGGAACAGGCGGACCCCCGAATTGAGGAACGCGAGCTCGCGATAGCGATGCTCGAGCTTCTCGAAATCGAATTCGGTGATCTTGAACGTCGCGGGCGAGGGCAGGAAGGTGACGCGCGTCCCCTTCTTCCCTTCGGCCTTGCCGACCACCTTGAGCGGGGCGACCGCATCGCCGTGGGCGAAGCGCATATAATGCTCCTCGCCGTCGCGCCAGATCGTGAGATCGAGCCATTCGCTCAGCGCGTTGACCACGCTGACGCCGACCCCGTGGAGCCCGCCCGAAACCTTATAGGCATTGTCGTCCGAGGTATTCTCGAACTTACCCCCGGCGTGGAGCTGGGTCATGATGACCTCGGCCGCCGAAACGCCCTCTTCCGGGTGGATACCGGTCGGGATGCCGCGGCCGTTGTCTGTGACCGAGACCGATCCATCGGCGTTGAGCATGATGTCGATGCGGTCGCAATGCCCGGCGAGCGCCTCGTCGATCGCATTGTCGGAGACCTCGAACACCATATGGTGGAGGCCCGATCCGTCGTCGGTATCGCCGATATACATGCCGGGGCGCTTGCGCACCGCGTCCAGGCCCTTCAGCACCTTGATCGAGGAAGCGCCATATTCCGAATTCTGGGGTTCTGCCATGCCAATCATATAGGCATTGCGGCGCTGCAACGAAAGCGAAATGGCACGCGATTATAGCGCTTCGCCCTCGCGTCGCTCGGTCAGCGTCAGGAACAGCAGCGCGGCGAGCGCCAGCGCGCCGGCGGCGATCGACAGCGGCCAGGCATAATTGCCGGTAGCGTCGTAAAGCCGGCCGAACATCACGATCCCCGATGCGGTGCCGAACAGCGACATCGTCAGCAGCGCGCCATAGGTTTCGCCATAGGCGCGGAGCCCGAACAGCCGCGCGGTGAGGAACGGCAGCAGATCGTTCTCCGCGCCGTTCATCAGCAGCGCCGCGAACACCAAGGCTGCCAGCCCCGCCACGCCCGATCCCGGCAGCAGCAACCCGGCGAAGGCCGCCGCCGAGATCGCGGCGAAGCCGGCAGCGATCAGCCGTGCCGGAAAACGATCGACCAGCAGCCCCATCGCCAGCCGCCCGACGATCTGGCTCGCGCCGAACGCGGTGACGAGCAACGCTGCCTGTTCGAGCCCGAGCCCGCGGTCGGTGCCGAACGGCGCGAGCTGGGTGATCAGCCCGACGCTGGCGAGGCTGACCAGCGCCACCGCCAGCCCGAGCCGCCAGAAGCGCGCGTCGCGCCGCGCCTCGCGCGCGCTCATCCCGGCGAGCAGCGTTTCGGGCGCGATATCCTCAGCCTCGCCGGCACGGTGGACCGGCGCGACGACGACGCCGCGCAACAGCAGCAGCACCGCGGGCAACGCCACCGCCAGCACCAGCGCGACGAGCACAGCGAAGCCGACGCGCCAGCCGTGCCGCGCGATCACCCCGGCGACAAGCGGCGACAGCACCAGCGTCGAGAGCGACAGCCCCGAGGTCGCGACCCCCAGCGCGATCCCGCGATGCGTGACGAACCGCGCCGCGATCAGCCGGCCATAGACCACCGCGCTCGTCCCCGCGACGCTGAGCGCAAGGCATAGGACGAGCAATTGATAGATCCACAAGGCACCGCCGAGCGTCGCGAAACCGGCCAGCGTCGCGGCGAGCAGCAAGGTCGCGCCGACGATCACCGGGCGGGCGCCGAGCCGGTCCGCGAGCCGCCCGATCGCCGGCACGCCGAGCGCGCCGATCAGCCCGATGCCGGCGGCGGTGGCGATATCGCCACGGGTCCAGTCGAATGCCGCGGTCATCCCGGGCACGAACAGGCTCGACAGATTCTGGTACATGCCCGGCCCGAAGCCGTTGCCGATCATCGCCGCAGCGATCACCCGCCAGCCGCCGCGCCACTCGTTCGGGTGGGCCGCGGCGATCCTTTCCACCCGCTCCATCGGCACAGCGTAGCGGCGTGGCCGGCCGGGTAAAGCCCTGCGGGCATCGTGTGTTACACCGGACCGACCTCTCCCGTTCGGGCCGAGCCTGTCGAAGCCCTGCGCTTCTCTTCCGCCGAAAGAAGTGCAGCCCTTCGACAAGCTCAGGGGCGAACGGACGTTTGTGCGGGCGCGCTAGGCCGTTAACGCGATCCGCGTCGCGTCGGCGTCGATATCGGCGAAGAGCGCAGGTTCGGTGCCGGTCATCCACACCTGCCCGCGCCCGGCGAGCCGCGCGAACAAAGCGGCGCGGCGGCCGGGATCGAGATGCGCCGCCACTTCGTCGAGCAACAGCAGCGGCGCCGCACCGGTGCGCGCCGCGACGAGATCGGCATGCGCGAGCACGATGCCGAGCAGCAGCGCCTTTTGCTCGCCGGTCGAGGCGAGCGCGGCGGCGCGATCCTTTTCGAGATGTAGCACCGTGAGGTCGACGCGATGCGGCCCCGCCAGCGTGCGCCCGGCGGCGGCATCGCGCGCGCGGCCGTCGCGGAGCTGGCGCGCAAGCTGCGCCGCGTCGCCCGCCCAGCCCTCCAGCGACAAGGCGGCGCGCGGGAAATCGCCCGCCGGCTGCGCCGCGAGCCGTGCGGCGAGCGCCTCCACCGTCTCGCGCCGCGCCGCATCGAGCGCGGCGCCGTGTTCGGCCATCCGCCGTTCGAGCGCGCCGAGCCATTCTGGGTCGGGTCGCTCCTCGGCGAGCAGGCGATTGCGGCTGCGCATCGCGGCGTCATAGCGCGCGGCATGTGTGGCGTGGCCGGGATGCAGCGCGAGCGCGAGCCGGTCGAGGAACTGACGACGCCCCGAGGCGGGCTCGACGAACAGCCGGTCCATCGCCGGGGTCAGCCACAGGATCGCCAGCCGCTCGGCCAGCGCGTTTCCCGGCGCGGGTGCGCCGTTGATCCGCACGACGCGCCGCTCGGGGGCGCTCGCCAGCGCACCGGTGGCGATCTCGGTCCCGTCGGCCAGCGTCGCCGCGACCCCGAACCCGCCCGCCCCGCCCTGCCGCGCCATCTCCCCGAGCGGCGCGCGGCGCAGCCCGCGGCCCGGCGCGAGCAGCGACACCGCCTCGAGCACATTGGTCTTGCCCGCACCATTGGCGCCGGTCAGCACAACGAACCCGGGCGCGGGCACGAGCGTCAACGCGGCATGATTGCGGAAATCGGTGAGGACGAGCCGGTCGAGCATTGTGCCCGCCATAGAGTTTGATCCGACGGCGGGGAAGCAGCGGTGACCAGACCGCGAAACGCTCGTCACCCCGAAACGAGGCCGGGGTGACATGGATGTAAAACCGCGAACGATCGATGGAGGGGCAGCGCGCCGAAAGGGAATAAGCGCGCCGTAGCCCCCCCTCCATCGCCTCTCCCGAGGGAGCGGGAGGGTTCGCGGATCAGGCCGCCAGTCGCTGCGGCTCGCCGGCCTCGGCGGTCGCCTGACGGCGCTCGCTGAGATAGGAGGCGAGCTCCGGCCCCAGCTCGCGCTGCGCCTTGAGATAGGCGACCGGCTGACGGATGCCGAGCCGCGCGCGCGCCGCGTCGAGCGGCTCGTGCATCAGCTTGAGATAATCCTCGCCCTGCAGCCATTGCGCCTTGCGGCCGTGGCGATAGCCTTCCCACACCGCCTTGGCGAACAGGGTGCTCTTGGTGACGCGCAGGCTCTTGAGCGCCGCCGCCGCGCCGATGAACGCCCAGCCGAGCCCGCCGACCTGCGCATAGCTGAACGCGACCAGCGCGGCCTCGCCGAGGCTCTCGTCGGCCTTATAGCCGGTCATGATGTGCCAGATGTCGTGGGTGTCGCGGACGCGGCGGCCGAACCAGGCATAAGGATGAACGATGTCCTCGATCTCGCTGCCCTCGCGGCTGACCGCGGCGAGGCCGTCGGCGGAATAGCCGGTCGAAACGAGGAAATCGCGATACGCCGCGCCGACGGTGCCGGGGGCGAATTGATCGGCGAAGCCGGGCTGGGCGAAGATCGTCGCCAGTTCGACGCGCTCATAGGCCATCCGCCCGCCCTCGGGCGTCGCGAGGAACCGCGCATAACCGCGCTCGGTCGATCCGACGTTGAGCGCGCGCATGATGCGGAACACCTGCACCGTATCGTCGCCGTTGGCGAGCAATTTGCGGATCGCCTCGAACGCGGTGCGCCAATCGCGCCGACCGGTCGTGCCGGGAAAGGGAGGAAGGGTAGCGGCCATCGAATCGCTCCTTACTGACAGATATGTCAATAAGGATTGCTCACACCGCTGTCAATAAGCGCCTCGGCGCTATATTTGTTCCACGATCGTATCGGCCTCGTCCTCGCTCACCCGCTGCCCGCGCGCGAGCGTGACGGTGGTGGCGAGATCCCACATGACATTGCCGAGGGTGCGGACGATATCGGGCATCGTCTCGACCGCAACGAGCAGCCCGAGCGGCGCGACCGGCGCGCCGATCGTCGCGCACACCGGGGAGATCGCGCCGACGAAGCTCACCGTCCCCGGCAAGCTGACCGACCCGAGCGAGGTGAGCATCGCGACCAGCGCGCCCGCCGCCAGCGTCGCGGCGTTGAGCGGGACGCCGAACCATTTGGCGACATAGATCGCCACCGCGAAGTTCATCGCCGGGCCGGTCGCGCGCAGGATCGCGACCGCGAGCGGCAAGGTCACCCCGGCGGTCGCCACCGGCACCCCCATCGCGCGCGCGCCCGCCAGCATCGCGGGGAGCGAGGCGAGCGAGGATTGGGTCGAGATCGCCACCGCCTGGGTCGGCAATCCCGCGCGGACATAATGGCCGAGCCGCAGGCGCCCGCCGATCACCGCCAGCGGATAGGCGACGAGCGAGACGACCAGCCCCACCGCCGAGACGATCAGAATATAATGGATCAGCGCGTGGAACGCGCCGCCGCCCGCCTTCGCTCCGACGACGAACGCCAGCGCGAACACCCCGACCGGGCCGATCCACAACACCCAGCCGATCACCACCAGCATCGCATCGCGCACCGCCGAGAAGAAGCGCGTCAGCAGCACGCGCAGATCCTCATCGATCCGCATGATCGCAAAGGCGAAGATCAGCGCGAAGACGATCATCGACAGGAAATTGCTGTCCGCCGAGGCCTTGAGGACATTGGCGGGGACGATCCCGGCGAGGAAATCGCCGATCGCGGGCGCCGCCGGCATCGTCTCCGTCCCGGCGAGCGCGGCGCGCAGCGCGGCGGCGGATTCGGCCGGAAGCGGCGCGATATCGAGGAACAGCGGCGTCAGGAAGGCGGCCGCGATCGCCGAACAGGCCATGACGACGAGATACAGCCCGACCGCGCGCGCCGCGAGGCGCCCGGCCTGTGCCGCCTCGGCGGTCGCCGCGACGCCGGTGACGAGCAGCGCGAACACGAGCGGCACGATCGTCATCTGCAGCCCGTTAAGCCACGCCTGGCCCAGCGGCCGCGCGATCGACACCGCCGGATCAACCGTTTGCGGCGCGAACCCCGCGAGCATGATGCCGATAACGAGGCCGGCAACCAGCGCCAGCAGGATACGGGTTGACGGCGACATGCTGCTCCTTTGGATCGCGCTTTCTTATCTACGGCGCCAGGCCCAAACGCCCTCACGACATTGTCGTGACCGACTTTGGCTCCTAAGCCGCGCTTAGGGAACCGATAGGGGAGCCTGGAACAGGCGATGGCAAGAAAATATTTCGGCACCGACGGGATCCGCGGCCTCACCAACATCACCCCGATGACCGCGGCGATGGCGATGAAGGTCGGGATGGCCGCGGGCACCTATTTCCAGCGCGGCGACCACCGCCATCGCGTGCTGATCGGCAAGGATACGCGGCTCTCGGGCTATATGCTCGAATCGGCGCTGGTCGCCGGCTTCACCAGCGTCGGGATGGACGTGGTGATGACCGGGCCGATGCCCACCCCGGCGGTGGCGATGCTCACCCAGTCGATGCGCGCCGATCTCGGCGTGATGATCTCCGCCAGCCACAATCCGTTCGCCGACAACGGGATCAAATTGTTCGGCCCCGACGGCTATAAATTGTCCGACGAGGCCGAGCTCGAGATCGAATCGCTGATCGACGGCGCCGAAAGCGGCGCGGTGGCGCTCGCGCCGTCGCACCAGATCGGCCGCGCGCGGCGGATCGACGACGCGCAGGGGCGCTATATCCATTTCGCCAAATCGACCTTCCCTTCCGACCTTAGGCTCGACGGGCTGAAAGTGGTGGTCGATTGCGCCAATGGCGCCGCCTATCAGGTCGCCCCTGCCGCCTTGTGGGAGCTGGGCGCCGAGGTGGTGGCGATCGGCGTCACCCCCAATGGCCGCAACATCAACGACGGGGTCGGCTCGACCGCGCCGCAGACCCTTTCCGAAACCGTGGTGGCGAGCGGCGCCGCGATCGGCATCGCGCTCGACGGCGATGCCGATCGGCTGATCGTGGTCGACGAGACCGGCGCGGTGGTCGACGGCGACCAGCTGATGGCGACGATCGCCACCGGCTATGCGCGGCGCGGGGAGCTCGCCGGGGGCGGGCTGGTCGCGACGATCATGTCCAACCTCGGGCTCGAACGCCATCTTGCCGCGCAGGGGCTGGGGCTGGTGCGCACCGGGGTCGGCGACCGTTACGTGCTCGAGGCGATGCGCGCGCGCGGCTATAATGTCGGCGGCGAACAATCGGGGCATATCATCCTCGCCGATTACGGGACGACCGGCGACGGGCTGGTCGCGGCGCTGCAGATCCTCGCCGAGGTGCAGCGCGCGGGCGCGCCGGCGAGCGAGGTGCTCCACCGCTTCGATCCCTTGCCGCAATTGCTCAAGAACGTCCGCTTCGAGCGCGGCGCCAAGCCGCTCGATACGGCATCGGTCAAGGCGGCGATCGCCGAGGCCGAAGCCGAGCTGGAAGGCCGCGGACGGCTCGTCATCCGCGCGTCGGGGACCGAGCCGGTGATCCGCGTGATGGCCGAGGGCGACGATCGCGCGCAGGTCGAGGCGATCGTCGACCGCGTGTGCGAGGCGGTGCGTGCCGCTGCCTGAGACGCGCGGCACATCGTATCTCGCCAGGCTCCGCCGGCTCCCCGCGCGGCAGCTGGCGATGCTCGGCGCGCTCGCGCTCGCGGTGGTCGCCGCCAACATCCGCCAGCCGTTCCCCGAGATCGCGCCGCTGCAGCATATCCCGACGGTGATCCTGCTGCTGGCGGCGCCGGTGTTGCTCGATCGCTTTCCTCTGACGGACCGGTCGGTGCTCGCGCTGACCGCCTTCTTCCTGCTCCACACGCTGGCGGGGCGCTATACCTACTCCAACGTCCCCTATGACGATTGGGCGCGCGCGCTGACCGGGCATGACATTTCGCGGACCTTCGGCGTGGCGCGCAACGAATTCGATCGCCTGGTCCATTTCTCGTTCGGGCTGCTGTGGGTCGGGCCGTTCGCGGAACTCGTGCGACGTCATGCCGGCATGAACCCGAAAGCAGCGATCTGGATGGCGTTTCTGTTCGTGGGCGCGATCAGCGCGCTCTACGAGATCTTCGAATGGCTGCTGACGATGGCCGTCTCGCCCGATCTCGCCGCCGATTACAACGGACAGCAGGGCGATCCGTGGGACAGCCAGAAGGATATGGCTTTCGCAATCGCGGGCGCGGCGATGGCCGGCGTCTTGCTATGGCGGCGTCGGGAGCGTCGCTAGTCGCGCTGGACCTCTCCCCGTTCGCCCTGAGCCTGATGATCCAATAACGCCGCGATCTGGGCCTCGGCGATCGCGCGCGCCTCGGCCGCGTCGAACACTTCGGGCGAGAGGCACAGTTCGAGCCACAGCCCGTCGACCAGCGCGGTGATCGCGATCGCGCTGCGCCGGCAGGCGGCGGGCGGGACGCCGCAATCGGCGAGCAATCCTTCGATCCCGCCGCGGAAATGCGCATATTGCTCGTCGTGGAGCCGCGCCACGTCGTCGCGCGCGATCACCAGCCCCCAGAATGCCACCCAGGTCGCGAGCAAGGCGCGGTCGGCGATCGGCGGGGCGAAGCTCGCCGCGACATAGGCCGACAGCCGCGCGCGCGGGTCGTCCCCCGCCCCCGCCACCGCCGCGTCGAGCGCCGCGGTCACCGCCGCGCTGACATCGGCATAGGTCGCCGCGATCAGCGCATCGATCCCGCCGAAATGATGCGTGACCAGCCCCGGCGACACCTTCGCCTCCTGCGCGATCGCGCGCACCGAGGCGCCGCTCGCCCCGTCGCGCGCGAGCACCCGCGTCGCCGCGGCGATCAGCAGCCGGCGACGCTCCTCGGCGTCGGTACGGGTGAAAGCGGGTTTGTTCACGGGACGGGTCGCTACCACGAAATGCGGCGTCACGAACGGGGATTGTGCGCGCAGGTTGCTTGCTATACGATCGTGCAACAAGCAACCGATCGGAGTCGTGCGACATGGCCACCCTCGCCCAGCCCATCATCGACGCCGATGCCGATTTCTCGCTACCGGGCTGGATCTACACCGACCCCGAATTCTACGAGGTGGAGATGGCGCGGGTGATCCGCCCGTCGTGGCAGATCGTGTGCCACGAAAGCGATCTCGCCCGCGCAGGGGACTGGCGGACGATCGGCTACCTCGGCGAGCAGCTCGTCGTGCTGCGCGGCGAGGATGGCGCGATCCGCGGTTTCCACAATGTCTGCCGCCACCGCGCGATGCGCATCCTTGAGGGCGATGCGGGATGCGCCAAGAAGCTCGTCTGCCCGTATCACGCCTGGGCTTATGAGCTCGACGGGCGGCTTTCGGGGGTGCCGATGAAGCGCGACTATCCCGCGCTGCGGCTGGAGGACAACGGGCTGGTCCCGGTCGAGGTGTCGATGTGGCGCGGGTTCGTCTTCGTCCGGCTGGAGGATGACGGCGGCCCCTCGGTCGCCGAGATGATGGCGCCCTATGACGCCGAGATCGCGCCCTATCGCTTCGAGGAGATGCGCACGATCAGCGACGTGCGGCTGCGCGACCGCGCGGTCAACTGGAAGAATGTCGGCGACAATTATTCGGACAATCTCCACATCCCGGTCGCGCATGACGGGCTCTCGCGCCTGTTCGGCAAGAGCTATGCGATCGAGGCGGCGGGCTGGGTCGACAAGATGTCGGGCGGGCTGGTCGATCGCCCCTCGGACAATATGTGGGAACGCTTCTACCAGAAGCATCTGCCGCGGGTCGATCACCTGCCCGAGGCGAAGCAGCGGCAATGGGTCTATTACAAGCTCTGGCCCAATATGGCGTTCGACATCTACGCCGATCAGATCGATTTCATGCAATGGCTGCCGACCTCGCCGACGACCTGCGTGCTGCGCGAGATGGCGTTCGCGCTGCCCGACGATCGCCGCGAGATGAAATTGGTGCGCTACGCCAATTGGCGGATCAACCGCGTGGTCAATGCCGAGGATACTTGGCTGATCGAGCGGGTGCAGCAGGGTATGGCCTCGCAAAGCTATACCGTCGGGCCGATCGGCGCGAGCGAGGTGTGCCTGCGCAGCTTCGCGGCGAAGATCCGCGATCGCATCCCGGAGGCGCGGCAACATCGCGCGCCGCCCCCCGGCTGGTCGCGCCGGCCGCGCGGGGTTTGAAGACACCCCCGTCATTCCCGCGAAGGCGGGAATCCATTCACTCTTGCCTATGCGATAGAGCCGCGACGACAGCGGATATGGATTCCCGCCTTCGCGGGAATGACGGGGTGGAAGGTTCGGGGCGAACGGATACAAGGTAAAGGTCTGGGGACGGGGTATGACGAAGAAATACGACGCGATCATCATCGGCGGCGGGCATAACGGCCTCGTCTGCGCTTTCTATCTCGCGCGCGCCGGGCTCAAGGTCCGCGTGCTCGAACGGCGCGACGTGGTCGGCGGCGCGGCGGTGACCGAGGAATTCCACCCCGGCTTCCGCAATTCGACCGCGAGCTACACCGTCAGCCTGCTCCGCCCCAAGGTGATCGCGGACATGAAGCTGCACGAGCGCGGCTTCCGCATCATCGAGCGGACGATCAGCAACTTCTTCCCGTTCGCGGACAATTACCTCAAGCTCGGCGGCGGCGCGGCGCGCACCCAGGCCGAATTCGCGCGCTTCAACCAGCGCGATGCCGAGGCCTATCCGCATTATGACGCCGCGCTCGAAAAGGTCGCGCAGGTGCTGCGCGATCTCGCGCTCAAGGTGCCGCCCAATGTCGGCGGGGGGTTGCGAGCGCTGATGTCGGGAGCGTCGCAGGGCTGGCCGCTCGCCAAGATGGGGATCGAGGCGCAGCGCGATCTGCTCGACGTATTCACCAAATCGGCGCGCGATTTCCTCGACGGCTGGTATGAGGACGACCACGTCAAATCGGCCTTTGCGTTCGACGCGGTGGTCGGCAATTTCGCCGGCGTCTCGACCCCCGGCTCGGCCTATGTGCTGCTCCACCACGTGTTCGGCGAGGTCAACGGCAAGCTCGGCGCCTGGGGCCATTCGGTCGGCGGGATGGGCGCGATCACCCAGGCGATGGCGCGCGCGTGCGAGGACGCCGGGGTCGAGATCACGCTCGAAGCCCCGGTCGATCGCGTGCTGATCAGCGGCGGCAAGGCGGTCGGGGTGCGGCTGGAGAGCGGCGAGGAGATCGCCGCGCCGATCGTCGCCGCCAATGTCGGCCCGGCGCTGCTCTATCGCCGGATGGTCGACGGCAGCGACCTGCCCGCCGATTTCCAGCGCCGGATGGACAATTACAAGGTCGGCTCGGGGACGTTTCGGATGAACGTCGCTTTGTCCGAACTGCCCGATTTCTCCGTGCTGCGCGGCAAGGAGAAGGCCGAGCACCACACCGCCGGGATCATCATCGCTCCCGGGATGGATTATATGGACGAGGCATTCGACGATGCGAAGAAGTTCGGCTGGTCGAAGAAGCCAATCGTCGAGATGAAGATCCCGACCACGGTCGACGACACCCTCGCCCCGCCGGGGCAGCATGTCGCCAGCCTGTTCTGCCAGCAATTCTCGCCGGTGCTGTCGGGCGGGCGGACGTGGGACGACGTGCGCGAGGAGGTCGCCGACCTGATCATCGACACGGTCAACGACCACGCCCCCAATTTCAAGGCGAGCGTGATCGCGCGGCAGATCCATTCGCCGCTCGATCTGGAGCGCAAGTTCGGGCTGATCGGCGGCGACATCTTCCACGGCCATATGAGCCTCGATCAATTGTGGGCGGCGCGCCCCGTGCTCGGCCACGGCGATTATCGCTCGCCGGTGAAGGGGCTCTATATGTGCGGATCGGGCACCCACCCGGGCGGCGGGGTGACCGGCGCGCCGGGACACAATGCCGCGCACGAGATATTGCGCGATCGCTCGCTGGTCGGGCGGTTCCTGCCGATCTGACATGCTGCGCTACGATCGCGGCCGACAATCGCTCGCCACCGCGCTCGCGGCGCTGGCGGGCTATGTCGACGCGATCGGTTTCGTGAAGCTCGGCGGGCTGTTCGTCTCGTTCATGAGCGGTAACACCACCCGGCTCGCGGTCGGGCTGGCCGACGGCTCGACCGTCGCGCTGGTCGCCGCCGGGCTGATCGCGGCTTTCCTCGCCGGGGTGATCGGCGGCGCGCTGGTCGCGGCGAAGGCCGGGCCGGCGCGCAAGGCCGCGGTGCTGTCGCTGATGGCCATCCTGCTCGCAGTGGCGGCGATGCTCGATCGCATCGTCGCCGGCGGCTGGGCGGCGTTGGCGATGGCCGCGGCGATGGGCGCGGCCAACAATGTCTTCCTGCGCGACGGCGAGGTTTCGGTCGGCGTAACCTATATGACCGGTACGTTGGTCAAGCTCGGCCAGCGCATCGCCGCCGCGTTGCTGGGCGATGATGCCAACGGCTGGGCGGCGTATCTGCGCTTGTGGGTCGGGCTGCTCACCGGGGCGGTGGCCGGCGCGTTGCTCTATCCGCGCACCGGCGCGTTCAGCATCGCGCTGGCCTCGGTCATCGCCGGCGCGCTCGCATTGGCGGCGCGGCGGCTGGGGCCGTCCGATCCCTATCCGCGCCGCACCCACCAATAGACCGGCAGCCCGAGCGCGAGCAGCGCCAGCCCCCACAGATCGGCCTTGAGCCCGAGGCCATAGGTCATCCACACCACGAACCCCGCCGCGATCACCGCCGCGACCGTCACCGCAATATCGCCGCGCAGCAATTTGAGCGCGGCGAGCGCGCTGGCGAGATAGGCGAGCATCCCCGCCGCCAGGCTGATCGAGGCGACCTCGGCGAACAGATCGCCGGTCTTGCCGGTATAGTTGAGCAAGGTCACCACCGTCACCAGCACCCCCGACACGAGGTGCGCGCGCGCCGGGGTGCCCGCCGCGCTTTCCTTACCGAACCACGCCGGGAACACCCCACCGCGCGCCATCGCCCAGGGCATCTCGCCCTGCAACAGGATGAAGCCGTTGAGCGCGCCGAACGCGCTGATCGCGGCGAACAGTGCCACGACATCGCCGATCCCCTCGCCGAAGGTGCGCCCGAGGAAAGCGGCGACGGGCGCAGGCGAGGCGGCGATTTCGGCGCGCGGCATCATCAGCGCGATCGCCGCGGCGACCGCGACATAGACGACGCCAGTCAACGCGGTCCCGACGATCGTCACCAGAGGCACGACCCGCGCGGCATCCTCGACCTTGTCGGCGGGGACGGTGGCGGATTCGACCCCGAGAAAACCCCAGAAGGTCAGCGCCGCCGCGCCGGCGACCGCGCTAGCGCCGAGCGGGACCGGCGGGTTGGCGGCAAGCGCATGCCCGCCGTCGCGCAGCAGCAGCCAGACGGCGAGCGCGATCACCCCGGCGAGGGGCAAGAGCTTGAGCGCCGCGGTGACCACCTGCACCCGCCCGGCGAGCCCGACGCCGTGGATATTGACCGCGACCAGCCCCCATACCAGCGCCAGCGTCGCGACCACCGCGGGGAGGCCGCTGCCGAGCACCGGAAAGGGCAGGCTCAGCGCGCTGACGACGGCAACCGCGATCGCGCCATTGCCGGCCCACACCAGCACCCAATAGCTCCACGCCACCGCAAAGCCGGTCGCCGGGCCGAATGCGGCATTGGCAAAGGCATAAGGCCCGCCCGCCGCCGGGATCAGCGCCGCGAGCCGCGCGAAGACGAAGGCGAGACACATCGCCCCGGCGATCGTCACCACCCAGCCGATCATCGCATTGGTGCCCAGCGGGGCGAGCGTCGCGGGGAGCAGATAGATGCCCGATCCGATCATATTGCCGACGACCAGCGCCAGCGCCGCCCACACCCCCAGCGCGCGCTTTTCCTGCATCCCCACCTCTTCTTCCGCCTGGTTTCACGGTGTGCGGCAATAACGGTCGCGCGACAAGCGCCGCCGCCGTTAACCGCCTCTTAGCCGCTCTGATTTACCCCGTGATCGACCGCTGTTTCGGTCGGGGGCGATGCTGAAAGCGATTCTTCTTGCCGTGCCGGCCCTCGCGCTGGCAACCTCGTGCGTGCCGCAGCAGCGGGCGCCGAGCTATGCCGCATTGGCCGCGGCCAGCGCGCCGCAGCGCCCGGTGAAGGATCCGCGCGAATTGCTCGAGCGGCTCGAGCTCGACGTGCCGACCGACCTGATCGAGGAAACCGCGCTGGCGCGGATCGCGCGACCCGCGGTCTATAACGCCGCGCCCGCGTTCGACACCGGGATCCAGGCCCCCGACGATGCCGCGCGCGCGCTCGATTGCCTGACCCAGGCGGTCTATTACGAAGCGCGCTCCGAGCCGGTCGACGGCGAGCGCGCGGTGGCGCAGGTGGTGCTCAACCGCGTCCGCGACCGCGCCTTTCCCAAGAGCGTGTGCGGCGTGGTCTATCAGGGATCGGATCGCAGCACCGGCTGCCAGTTCACCTTCACCTGCGACGGATCTTTGATGCGCCCGCGCGAGCCGGTCGCCTGGGCGCGCGCCCGCGCGGTGGCGCTCGCGGCACTCGCCGGCGAGGTCTATGCCCCGGTCGGGTCGGCGACGCATTATCACGCCAATTACGTGTCGCCGTGGTGGGCGCCGAGCCTGACGCGGATCGGCATGGTCGGCTCGCATATCTTCTACCGCTGGCGCGACGCGATGGAAAATGCGCTCGCCTTCCGCCAGCGCTACGACGGGTTCGAGCCCGAAGTCGGCATGACGCTCGCAGGGGCTGGCAACGGCGTGACGGTGCACCGCAGCGGCGACGCCGGCGACAGCGCCAGCGAGACCGTCGGGTCGGTGACGATCCACCGCGACCAATCGGCGATCGCGGCGAAGCTCACCCCAGCGGCGGCGGTGACCACACCGGGCGCGGCGCATTCGTCGCTCGTCGCCGGGGTGCGGGTTCATCGCAATATTGCCCCGCCGGAGGGTGCCGCGCCCGAGGACGCAGGCACCGGCGGCGGTCAGACGACAAGCTGAGCGCCGCCCCAACTGTGTCCCCGCGAAGGCGGGGACCCAGACTGGGCTCCCGCCTTCGCGGGAGCACAAGGGCTTATTTCAGCCGTTCGGCATGCCAGGCGAGATGATCGGCCATGAAGGTGGAGATGAAATAATAGCTGTGATCATATCCCGATTGCATCCGCAGCGTCAGCGGAATCCCCGCCTTCTCGCACGCCGCCGCAAGCAGCTCGGGCCGGAGCTGTCCCGCAAGGAACTGATCCGCCTCGCCCTGATCGACCAGCAGCGCCGGCACCCGCGCGCCATCCTCGATCAGCGCCACCGCATCGTGCCTGCGCCACGCCGCACGGTCCGCGCCGAGATAGCCGCCGAGCGCCTTCTCGCCCCACGGCACCTGCGACGGCGCGACGATCGGCGCAAAGGCCGAAACCGCACGATAGCGATCGGGGAAGCTGAGCCCGATCGTCAGCGCGCCGTGGCCGCCCATCGAATGCCCGGTGATCGACTGGCGCGCGATATCGACCGGGAAATGCGCCGCGACCAGCGCGGGCAATTCGTCGGTGATATAGGACCACATGCGATAATGCGTCGCCCAGGGCGCCTCGGTCGCGTCGACATAGAAGCCCGCGCCGAGCCCGAAATCATAGGCACCGTCGGGATCATCAGGCACGCCTTCGCCCCGCGGGCTGGTATCGGGCGTCACGACGATCAGCCCCAGCTCCGCCGCCGCGCGGCGATATTCGCCCTTTTCGGTGGCATTGGCGTGGGTGCAGGTCAGCCCCGAGAGATACCATACCACCGGCAGCTTCGCCCCCGGCGCATGCGGCGGGACGTAGACCGCGAAGGTCATCTCGGTGCCGGTCGCGGCGGAGGCGTGGCGGTAGACGCCCTGCACCCCGCCGAACGCGTGATTGGTCGAGACCGTTTCCATCAATAGACCACGACCGAACGGATGCTCTCGCCCGCGTGCATCAGGTCGAAGCCCTTGTTGATCTCCTCCAGCGACAGCCGGTGGGTGATCATCGGATCGATCTGGATCAGCCCGTTCATATACCAGTCGACGATCTTGGGCACGTCGGTGCGGCCGCGCGCGCCGCCGAACGCGGTGCCCTTCCACACCCGCCCGGTGACGAGCTGGAACGGCCGCGTCGCGATTTCCTTGCCCGATTCGGCGACCCCGATGACGATCGATTCGCCCCAGCCGCGGTGCGCCGATTCGAGCGCCTGGCGCATCACCACGGTGTTGCCGGTGCAATCGAAGGTATAATCGCCGCCGCCGTCGGTCATCGCGATGAGATGCTGGACGATATCGCCGGCGTTCTTCGGGTTGACGAAATCGGTCATCCCGAACTTGCGGCCCCATGCCTCGCGATCGGGGTTGATATCGACGCCGATGATCCGCGCCGCGCCGGCGAACCTGGCGCCCTGGATCACGTTCAAGCCGATCCCGCCGAGCCCGAAGACGATGACGGTCGCGCCCGGCTCGACCTTGGCGGTGTTGACCACCGCGCCGACCCCGGTGGTGACCCCGCAACCGATATAGCAGCTGGTGTCGAACGGCGCGTCGGTGCGGATCTTCGCCACCGCGATCTCGGGCAGCACGGTGAAGTTCGAGAAGGTCGAGCAGCCCATGTAGTGATAGATGGTCTGGCCCTTGTAGCTGAACCGGCTCGTGCCGTCGGGCATCAGCCCCTTGCCCTGCGTCGCGCGGATCGCGGTGCACAAATTGGTCTTCTGGCTGAGGCACGATTTACACTGGCGGCATTCCGGCGTGTAGAGCGGAATGACGTGATCGTCGGGCGCGACGCTGGTCACCCCCGGCCCCACCTCGCGGACGATGCCGCAGCCTTCATGCCCGAGGATCGAGGGGAACAGCCCCTCCGAATCGAACCCGTCGAGCGTATAGGCGTCGGTGTGGCAGATGCCGGTCGCCATGATCTCGACCAGCACCTCGCCCGCCTTGGGGCCTTCGAGATCGAGTTCGACGATCTCCAGCGGCTTCTTCGCCTCGAACGCGACGGCGGCGCGGGTTTTCATGCTGGCAGGCTCCTGTTGGATTGTAGCATCGGGATGCCGGATCAAAGGCCGGCGTGACGGCAAAAGGCAAGACCGCGTGCGCGCTGTTAAGCCGAATATCGATCGGCTCTAAGCCGCGCTAATCTCCTTGAGCGGGACGCTCGCGTCGGCAAGTCGTTCCGGCGCGATCGCCGCGCCGCCCACCACCAATGCGCGCCCCTGGACATAATCCTTGGTCGCGTTGACGCAATCGAGCGCGATCACCCGCCCCGCCTTGAGATAGATCACGCTGAACGACCGCGCCGCGATATCGCCGCGCACCACCACCTCGTCATGCCCGGTCGACAGCCCGACCGTCTGGAGGCGGAGGTCATATTGGTTCGACCAGAACCACGGCACCGCGTCATAAGCCTGCGGCTCGCCGGTGATCGATTTGGCCACCGTCATCGCCTGATCATTGGCGTTCTGGACCGATTCGAGCCGGATCCGCGCGCCCCCCGCGAAGCCGCTCTCATGCGCGGCGCAATCGCCGATCGCATAGATGTCGGCGAGGCTGGTGCGGCAATGCGCGTCGACATCGACCCCGTTGCCCCCGGCCGCGCCCGCCGCGATCAGCGGCTCGACCGCGGGGACGATGCCGATCCCGACGATAACCATTTCGCACGGCAGGATTTCCCCGCCGGTGAGCCTGACCCCCGACACCGCGCCGTCGCGCTCCTCCAGCCCGGCGACCATCGCGCCGAGCCGCACCTCGACGCCATGCGCGCGATGCTCCGCCTCGTAGAAGCGCGACAAGGGCTCGCCCGCGACGCGCGCCAGCACGCGCGGCAGCGCCTCGAGCACCGTCACCTGCTTGCCGAGCTTGGCGAGCACCGCCGCCGCCTCAAGCCCGATATAGCCGCCGCCGATCACCACCACGCGGCGCGTCGCCTCGAGCTCGCCCATCAGCCGGTCGACATCGGCGCGGGTGCGCACCGCATGAACCCCGGTGAGGTCGTGGCCGTCGCAGGTCAGCCGCCGCGGGCTGCCGCCGGTCGCCCAGATCAGTTTGCCGTAATCGATCGTCGCGCCGTCGTCGGTGGTCACCCGATGCGCCGCCGCGTCAACCGAGACGACGCGCCGGCCGAGCAGCATCGCCACCTCCTTGTCCGCCCAGAAGGCCGCGGGGCGGATCAGGATGCGCTCGAACTCCTTCTCGCGCGACAGATAGTCCTTCGACAGCGGCGGGCGCTCATAGGGAAGCTCGGGCTCATCACCGACGATCGCGATCGTGCCGGCGAACTTGCGCTGCCGGAGCGCCACCGCCGCCTGCGCGCCGCCGTGGCCGCCCCCAACGATCAGCACGTCGTAATGCTCGCCCATCGCATCCTCGCTCTATCCTTCCCGCCCCACCACGCGAAAGCGGCGCGGCTGTCAATGACAGAACGTTCACTTGGTCCGCGGCCGCTACCGCCATATGTCGGTAAATGATTGTTGGATGAGGTGTGGCCATGAACCTGCTGCTGGTGGAAGACGACGATGGCTATGCCGCGACGCTGGCCGAGGAATTGCGCGCGCTGGATCATGCGGTGACGGTGGCACCCGACGGCATGACGGCATTGCAGGCGATCGATCGCGAACCGTTCGACGCCGCGATCCTCGATCGGATGCTCCCGCATATGGACGGCACCGCGATCCTGCGGCGGCTGCGCGAGAGCGGCAAGACGCTCCCCGTGGTGATGCTGAGCGCGCTCGGCCGCTCGGCCGAAAAGGTCGAGGGGCTGGAGGCCGGCGCCGACGATTATGTCGTCAAGCCGACCCCCGCGGCGGAGCTGGAAGCGCGGCTCAAGGCGCTGGTGCGCGGGCGGCAGTGGACCAGCACCGGCGGCGGCAGCGGCGACACGATCTGCGTCGGCGACATCACCGTCAGCCCGACGCGGTTCCGAGCATGGCGCGGCGAACGCCCGCTCGACCTGGTCAAGCTGGAGCTGCAATTGCTCGCCGAGCTGGCGCGCAACGCCGGCACGGTGCTGACCCGCGCGATGCTGATCGAGCGCGTCTGGGGCTATGATTTCGAACCGACCACCAACATCGTCGACGTCCAGATCCGCGCGCTGCGGCGCAAGCTGATGGCCGACGGCGAGGACGATCCGATCGTCACGGTGCGCGGCGTCGGTTACATGCTCCGAGATTGAGAGCTTTTTTGGAAATGCCCCGTCGGGTCATTTCGCGCGGCACCGGCCTGCAAAACGGACTTTAGAAAATGCCGGCACCGCGGTCGCTGCGATCGTTGACGCTCGCCTTCCTGCTGGTCTTCTTCCTCGCGGTCGCGCTGACCGGGTTCGCCACCTATCGCGCGACGCAGCGCGCGATCGTCGAACTGGTGGACGAGCGGATCGACGCGCTGAGCGACGCGGTGCTGTCGCAGACCCGCCCCGGCGACGTCGCAGCGATTATCGGGCGGATCAACGTGATCACCGACGAGCGCGACACCGGCAATGTCGGCTTCATGCTGACCGATGCGGGCGGGCATTGGCTGGGCGGCAACGTCCGCCTCGCCCGCCCGCTCGCGCTGGGTTATTCCACACTGGGGCGACGCGACCGCATCACCGGGCTTTCCGCGGGGCGCGCGCTGGTCCGCGACGCCGGCGGCGGGCTGACGCTGACGACGATCGCCGAGACCGAACCGATCGATCGCGAGAACAAGGCGCGCCGCCGGCTCTATATGCTGGGGTTCGGGTCGATCGTGCTGATCGTGCTGGCGGGGACCGCGCTGTTCGGCGCGCTGGTCAGCCGGCGGATCGGCGAGGTGCGCGAAACCGCGCGCGCGATCATCGACGGCGACATGCAGCGCCGCATCACGGTCGATCCCGCCGGCGGCGCCTTTGCCGAACAGGCCGCGACCTTCAACCATATGCTCGATCGCATCGCCGAGCTGATGCGACAGATCAGCAACGTCAGCAACGATATCGCGCACGACATGCGCACCCCGCTCGCGCGGCTGCGCGGCCGGCTCGCGCTGATCGCCGCGCGCCCCGATGCGGCGGGCCTCGCCGACGAGATCGGCGAGGCGATGGACCAATGCGACGCGCTGCTCGCGATGTTCGCCGCGACGCTGCGCATCGCCGAAGTGGAGGGCGGCGATCGCCGCGCCGGCTTCGCATCGCTCGATCTCGGCGCGCTGGTCGGCGAGATCGGCGAGATGATGACGGCGGTCGCCGCCGAATCGGGGCACGAGCTGGTGCTCGGTCGCTGCGCCCCGGTGCGGATCGAGGGCGACCGGCAATTGCTCAGCCAGGCGCTGATCAACCTGATCGAGAATGCGCTGCGCCACACCCCGCCCGGCGCGACGATCACGCTGGCGGTGACGCGCGCGGAGACCGGGGCGGGCGCGGCGGCGGAGATCATGGTGCGCGACAACGGCCCGGGCATCGCGCCGGGCGATCGCGCGCTCGCGCTGCGCCGCTTCGGCCGGCTCGAACCGAGCCGCCACAATGCCGGGCACGGCCTGGGGCTACCGCTGGTCGATGCGGTGGCGCGGCTGCATCGCGGCACCCTGTCGCTCGAAGATGCCGCCCCCGGGCTGCGGGTGACGATCCGGCTGCCGATCGCAGGCGGCTAGAAGTTCGAGGAAGATCCGTTCGCCCTGAGCTTGTCGAAGGGCTGCCCTTCTTTCTTGCGAAGAAAAGTGCAGGGCTTCGACAAGCTCAGCCCGAACGGAGGAGAGAGAGTTGGACCCACAACCGAGTCGAACAAAAAAAAGCGGGGAAGCATCGCCTCCCCGCCCGATCCCGCTTCTGACCGAAACGATCAGAAGTTGACGCTGCCCTCCACGCCGAAGGTCCGCGGCGGGTTGAAGTTGGCGTAATCGCCGAGCACCGCGGCATTGGCCGACGAGCGACGATAGATATGCGTCTCGTTGAACAGGTTGCGGCTCCACACGGCGAGCGTGAACTTCTGCCCGTGATCGTTGAGCTGGATATCGGTCAGCGCGATCCGGCCGTTGACGACGAAGCTCGGCTGGGTCTTGGTCGCCTCGTTCTGGAAGCTGTACATGCTGCTCGCATAATTGGCGTCGAGGTGCAGCCGGACCTTGGTGTCGCCGCCGCCGACCGGCATTTCGTAATCGACGAAGCCCGACGCCGCGTTGCGCGGGGTGAACACCACGAACACCGGGGCCAGCTTGCCCGCATCCTGCGGGTTCGGCGTCAGCGGGATGTGGGTGTAGGTATAGGCGTAGGACGCGCCCATCGTCAGCCCGTCGACCGGCTTGACCGTCAGCTCGGCCTCGACGCCACGAATCTTGGAATTGCCCGGTGCGTTCTTCGTATCCTCGGTGTGGAGGTTGAAGTTCGGGTTCGGGATGCTGGTGCCTGGCAGGAACGGGCTGGTATCGACATGGTCGAAGTCGATCTGGGTGCCCGAACGGTCCATGATATAGCCCGCGAGGTTGAGGCGGACGCGATGGTCGAGCAGGTCCATCTTGGCGCCGACTTCATAGGCCTTGACCGATTCCGGCCCGAACGCACCGAAGTCGCTCGACCGGTCGTTGGCGCCGCCGGCGCGATAGCCAGTCGAATATTTGGCGTAGAGATTCACCCCCTGCGCCGCATCCACCGCCAGCGTGACCATCGGATCGAACCGGCTCTTATCGAAGCGGAATTCGTACGGCGTCGCGACGTTCGAGATCAGATAGAGCCGGCCGTAGCGCTTGTCCTTGGTGTAGCGGCCGCCGACCGTCAGGTGGAACATGTCCAGCCCTTCGGGGGTGTAGGTGGCCTGCGCGAAGGCGGCGTAGCTGCGCGCGCGCGCCCAGCTGCCGCGCTGGCGGAACCAATTGTCGGGCGCCCAGCCCTGATTGCCCGAGGTGATCGGGCCGGTGACGACCGGGCTGAGCACGGTATAGCCGGTGCCGTCGGCGTTCCACTGGTTGGTCGAGGGGGTCGCCGCCTCTTCCTGCGCGCGCTCGGTGAAATAATAGAGCCCGGCCGCGTAATCGAGGTTGGGCAGGCTGCCGACCGCCTGGAGTTCCTGGCTGAACTGGCGCTGGTGGAGCCACGACAGGCTGTAGCGGCTGAACTTGGCATTGGGCAGGAACACGGTGCGGTGCGCGCCGCCCGAATTGTCCCACTGATCGGTCGTCACGCCGCGCCATGCGGTGATCGAGCGCAGCTCGATATCGGGCGAGGCCTTGTAGCGGATCGTCGCTGCGAAACCGTCGGTCTTGTCGACGCTGAGCTGCTGCGGCACGCCGATATCGGCGACGTCCATCCGCTTGTCGCCGCTCACCTTCACCAGCGGCGAGAGCGGCGCGATCATCCCGGCGGGCAGCTTGCCGCCATTGGCATTGATCTGCGCCAGCGTCGCGACCGGCAGGTTCTTCGGGTTGTAATTGACGAGCTGGCTGTAGAAGGGCGTGTTCTCGTCACGCGCGCGATCGTAGGACAGCTCGACCGACAGCCCGTCGACCGGCTTCCACAGAGCGGTGATGCGGCCGCCGTAGCGATTGTAATAGCCCCAGCCGTAATTGCCCGGCAGCGGGTTCTTCACCAGCGCGTCCTGATGCTGGACGAGCCCGTCGATCTTGAACGAGATATTGGCGATCGCTGGCAGGTTGAGGTGCAATTCGCCGTTATAGCCGCCGTAATTGCCGACCCCGGCCGAAACGCGGCCGCCGAATTCGCCGGTCGGCGCGCGGGTGACGATGCTCACCGCGCCGCCCTCGGTATTGCGGCCGAACAGCGTGCCCTGCGGCCCGCGCAGCACCTCGATCCGCTCGACGTCGAACAGCGCGGCGTTGAGGCCCTGCTGGCGGCCGAGATAGACGCCGTCGATATAGACGCCGACACCCTGGTCGCGCGCGGTCTGGTTGGCGTCGAACGGCACGATGCCGCGGATGCCGACGGTGAGCGCCGACTGGCGCGCCTCGAAGGTCGCGATGCGCAGCGACGGCACCCCGCCGTCGGCGAGATCGAGCAGGCTCTGGACGTGGCGGTCCTTCATCACCTGCGGATCGACCACCGAGATCGCGATCGGCGTCTTCTGCAAATTGGTCTCGCGCTTGGTCGCGGTGACGACGACATCCTGCAGCCCGCCGTTCGCATCGGCAGCGGTATCGGCGGGCGCCTCGGCCGGCGCGGCGGCGGCATCGGCGGCGGGCGCCGGCGCGGCATGAGCGACGGCGGGCAGCGCGATCAGCGCAGCACCAGCGAGAAGACGCAGACGCGCCTGCGAAACAATCGACATTGTGACAAATCCCCTATCCGGGCTGCATCGGCCCGCGGGGAAGCCCTCTATGATCGGTTATGGGCAGTCCGGTGACACTTCGGTGACACGCAATGACGCATTGAGTTCATTTTGATTTCATCTTTCGCGTACGGATCGGGAACATCGCCGCGCGATTGGACCGATCCCTCGAAAAAGACACGATAAATGGCAGCGCGATGAAGACTGCAGGAGCGCTGGTCCGGGCGTTGGCCGCGGCAAATAGTGGCTGATGCGCCGGGGCGATCAGCCCAGCAGCGCGAAAGCGACGCCGAAAATCGCGAGAGCGAGGCCGCTCGCGCAGGCCAGCAGGCCCATATTGCAGGCACATACCTCGGGCTGGAGTCTTTCCATCATCCATCTCCTGCCGGCCGCGCATGCTCTGGGGCACGTTGCGACCGTTCAGGAGAATATCACAGGTACGCGAGGGTGCAAGCCCGCCTTGCGGCCGGCGTCTATCCCTCGCCGAGCGACGCGGCGAGCTTGCCGAGCAGCGCGCTGAGCTGGGCCCGCTCCTCCGCGGTGAGGACCGCGAAGGTCTCCGCGAGCAATTGCGCGCGCAGCGGCTGGCTGGCGGCGATCACCCCCTCCCCCGCCGGGGTCACCGCAATCCGCTTGACCCGGCGGTCGTCGGGATCGGCGGTACGCACGATCAGCCCGTCGCGTTCGAGCGCGTCGAGCCCCTCGGTCACGGTGCGCGGCGCGAGGTCGAACATATCGGCGATATCCGCCGCGCGCGCGGCGCCCTCGCGCTTCTGGACGAACAGCAGCAATTTGAGCCGCGCGAGCGACCCGCCCTCCTGCGCCAGCTCGCGATTCACCCGCCGCTGGAGGTGGAGATAGACGCGCGCAAGGCCCTGGATGAGTTGATCGTCGCAGTTCATGAGGAACCTCAATACATGGTCTTGCATTATGCTGCAACTGCGAGCATCTAGGCGCGCAATCTCCGTTTCGGGAATGACCTATGGCCGACCAGACGCCCCCTCCTGCCGCTAGCGAATCGCCCGAACCGCGCCCCTCGCCGCTGAAGAACCCGCGCGTCCGCCGCGTGCTGCTGATCGCCGCGGTGATCGCGGTGGTCGCCGGCATCGCGGGGTTCGTGCGTTACGAAAGCTACGGAAAATACCAGCAATCGACCAACGACGCTTATGTCCAGGCCGATGGCGTCACCGTCTCGCCCAAGGTCGCGGGCTATGTCGACAAGGTGTTCGTCGCGGAGAACCAGCCTGTGAAGGCGGGCGATCCGCTGGTCCAGATCGACGCGCGCGATTATCACGCGCAGGCGGCGCAGAGCCAGGCGCAGATCGACGTCGCCGAAGCCAACGCGACCGGGGTACAGGCGCAGATCGGCGAGCAGCAGGCCGCGATCACCCGCGCGCGCGCCGATCTCGCCGCCGCGCGCACCGACGCGGCTTATGCGCATAGCGAGGTGGCGCGCTATCAGCCGCTCGCTGCGAGCGGCGCGGAGACCCGCGAGCGGCTCTCGCAATTGCGCAACCAGGCGACCCAGGCCGATGCCAAGGTCGCCGCAGCGCAGGCCGCGCTGGTCAGCGCCGAACGCCGCATCGGCACGCTCAACGCACAGGTCAAGCAGGCGCGCGCGCAGGGTGAGGGGGCGCGGGCGCAACTGGCTGCGGCCGAGACCAATCTTGGCGCGACCTTGATCCGCGCGGCGATCGACGGGCGCGTCGGCAGCAAGACGGTGCGGCAAGGCCAATATGTCCAGGCGGCGACCCGGCTGATGACGCTGGTGCCGGTCAAGGACCTCTATATCACCGCCAATTTCAAGGAGACCCAGCTCGGGCTGATGCGCCCCGGCCAACCGGTGTCGGTATCGGTCGACGCGCTGCCCGGGGTCGAGATCCCCGGCCGCGTCGCCAGCGTCTCGCCGGGCACCGGCGCGCAATTCTCGGTGCTGCCGCCGCAGAACGCCACCGGCAATTTCACCAAGATCGTCCAGCGCGTGCCGGTGCGGATCGCGATCAGCCCCGGGCCGGAGACCCGCGCGTTGCTCGTCCCCGGCATGTCGGTCGAGGTCAGCGTCGATACGCGCGGCGCGAAGGGCGCGGCGGACCGCATCCGGCGCGAGCAGCAACAGCATAACGAGCGGATCGGCCAGTGAGCGCCGCCGCCGCCGCCGGGGCCGCGGCCCCCGCCGGCACCGTGCCGCGCGCCGACGCGTCGGCGTGGCTCGCGGTGATCGCCGGCAGCCTCGGCGCGATGATGGCGACGCTCGACGTATCGATCGTCAATTCGGCGCTGCCGACGATCCAGGGCGAGATCGGCGCGAGCGGGACCGAGGGGACGTGGATCGCCACCGCCTATCTCGTCGCCGAAATCGTCATCATCCCGCTGTCGGCGTGGCTCGAACGCTTGCTCGGGCTTCGTACATTCCTGCTCATCGCCGCGAGCCTGTTCACCGCTTTCTCGATGCTGTGCGGGGTTTCGACCAACCTGACGATGATGATCATCGGCCGCGTCGGGCAGGGCTTCACCGGCGGCGCGCTGATTCCCACCGCGATGACGATCATCGCCACCCGGCTGCCGCGCGCGCAGCAGCCGATCGGCAACGCCTTGTTCGGGGTCACCGCGATCCTCGGGCCGGTGCAGGGGCCGCTGATCGGCGGCTGGCTGACCGAGAATGTCAGCTGGCATTATGCCTTCTTCCTCAACCTGCCGGTCGGCATCCTGCTCGTCACGCTTCTGCTGCTGACGATGCCGCATCAGAAGCCGCAGTTCGCCGAGCTGCGCAACGCCGACTGGCTGGGGATCGCCGGGCTCGCGCTCGGGCTCGGCGGGATCACCGTCGTGCTCGAAGAGGGGCAGCGCGAACAATGGTTCCAGAGCAGCGAGATCGTGTGGCTGACGGTGCTGTCCGCCGTCGGTTTCCTGCTGCTGTTCGCCGGGCAGGTTTTCGCCAGACGGCCGGTGATCAAATTGAAATTGCTGCTCGATCGCCAGTTCGGCGCGGTCGCGCTGATGGGGTTCGTCGTCGGGATGGTGCTCTACGGCACCGCTTATGTGATCCCGCAATTCCTCGCTGCGATCGCCGATTATAATGCGCTGCAATCGGGCAAGGTGGTGCTGCTGTCGGGCATCCCCTCGCTGATCATGATGCCCTTCACCCCGCTGATGATCCGTTATTTCGACATTCGTTTCGCGGTCGCGGCGGGGCTGGCGATCATGGCGGGGAGCTGCCTGCTCGATACGACGCTGACCGCGCAGGCGACCGGCGCGCAATTCGTCGATTCGCAATTGCTGCGCGGGATCGGCTCGATCCTCGGCTTCCTGTTTCTCAACCAGGCGGCGATCACCTCGGTCCCGCCGCGCGAGGCGGGTGATGCCGCCGGGCTGTTCAGCGCGACGCGCAACCTCGGCGGGTCGTTCGCGCTCGCCGCGATCGCGACGATCCAGGATCAGCGTCTTTGGCTGCACAGCCGCCGCGCCGAAGAGGCGCTCCCCGCCAATTCGGGACTGGTACAGGATTATCTCGGCGGGCTCGGCCAGATGCTCGGCGGCCCCGACGCGGCGTTGCGCTCGCTCGCCGGGACGATCCAGCGCGACGCTTTGGTGATGACCTTCAACGATATCTTCTGGCTGCTCGGGATCGGCATCATCTGCGTCATCCCGCTCGTCATGTTCCTGCGGCCGCTGCCCAAGGGGCAGCCGCTCGCGATGCATTGAGGCTTTTGGTCATGCGTAACGCCCTCGCGCTCCTGCCGCTCGCGGCGCTTGCCGCCTGCACCGTCGGGCCGAATTATGCCGGGCCGGCGTCGGCCGGCGCGGCCAAGCCGCCCGCCAATTTCGTCCGTGCCGCCGACGCCACCGCGCCCGCCGCGCCGACCGTCGCCTTGTGGTGGACCGGGCTCGGCGACGCGACGCTCGACGAGCTCGAACGCCGCGCGCTCGCCGCCAATCCCAACGTCCAGATCGCCGAAGCGCGGCTCAAACAGGCGCGCGCCTCGCTCCGGCTCGAACGCGCCAACGAATTGCCGAGCGGCAATGCGCAGGCGACCTATCTCCACGCTCAGCTCCCGGGGATCAACCTCGGGCAGAGCAGCGGCGGCGGGGGCGGCGGATCGACCAGCCTCGATTTCTACAATCTCGGCTTCGACGCGAGCTGGGAGATCGATCTGTTCGGCGGGCAGCGCCGCAAGATCGAGGCGGCGCGCGCCTCGATCGGCGCCGCGGAGGCCAATGTCGCCGATGCGCAGGTCAGCCTGACCGCCGAGGTGGCGCAGAATTACGTCAATCTGCGCGATCGCCAGCAGCGTATCGTGCTGGCGCAGGAGGCCGCGGCGCAGCAGCGCGAGTTGCTGCGGCTGACCGAGCAGCGCTACGGCGCGGGCACCGCCTCCGCGCTCGATGTCGAGCGGCTGCGCGGGCTGGTCGAGCAGAGCGATGCCGCGATCCTGCCGCTCAACGCCGAGCGCGACGCCTATCTCAACGCGCTCGCGACGCTGGCGGGCGAGGCACCGGGGGCGCTCGACACGTTGCTCTCGCCGGCGCGCGCGGTGCCGCTGCCGCCGGCCGAGGTCGCGGTGGGCGATCCCGCCGCCTTGCTCCAGCGCCGCCCCGATATCCGCGCCGCCGAACGCCAGCTCGCGGCCGCGACCGCCAAGATCGGCGCCGCCGAGGCGGCCAAATTCCCACGCATCAGCTTCATGGGGCTGATCGGGATCGGCGGGAGCAAGCCGGGCGATATCTTCGATCTCGACAAGATCTCGGCTTTGGCCGCCCCGCAGCTATCGTGGAATTTCCTCGACTTCGGGCGCAACGCCGCGCGTGTTGGGCAGGCCGAGGGCGCGCGCGACGAGGCGGCGGCGCAATATCGCGGCGCGGTGCTCAATGCGCTCAAGGACGCCGAGGATTCGCTGTCGCGCTATGCCGCGCGGCGGCAGACGGTGGCCAATGCGGCGCGCTCGCTCGCGACCGCGGAGCGCAGCGCGAAGCTGATGCGCCAGCGCTTCGACGCCGGCACCGCGACGATGATCGACGTGCTCGACGCCGAACGCCAGCGCACCTCGGCGCAACAGACGCTGAGCCAGAGCACCGCCGCGATGACCGCCGATTATGTCGCGATCCAGAAGGCGCTCGGATTGGGGTGGGCGGCGCCCTAGCCCCCTCCGTTCGCCCTGAGCTTGTCGAAGGGCTGCACTTTCTTCGTTGGAAGAGAAGGGCAGGGCTTCGACAAGCTCAGCCCGAACGGGAGGGAATTCATTCCTCCCCCGCAAAGCTCAGCGCCGATACCCCGCGTTCGCGATCGTTGACCAGCAGCGCGCGCCCGTCGGGCGCCGCCGAGCGTTGCGCGCAGGCCGCGCGCAGACAGGCGCGGCAGCCGAGCCCGATCGGGGTCGCGGCGCCGGCCAGATCCAGCCCGCGCGCCGCCGCCAGCCCCCCCGCCTGCTCCGCCGCGACACCCAGGCCGACCGCGAATTCCGCCACTACCTCATGCGGCGCGGCATCGGGGCGTCCGCCCGGCGCGCCGGTGGTGCGCGCCTGGGTGAACCAGCGCGCGCCGTCCTCCAGCTCGACCAGTTGCACCGCCAGCGCCCCCGGCCGGTCGAAGGCGTGGTGGAGGCGCCATAACGGGCAGCGCCCGCGCGCCTCGACCAGCACGCCGCCGCTCGCCCCGGCGTAACGCTTCGAGACCTGTCCGGCGCGGTCGATGCGGATCATGAAGAAGGCGAGCCCGCGCGCGCCGACGCGCTGGAGCGTGGTGAGCCGGTGCGCAACCTGTTCGAAGCTCGCGCCGAAACGGCGTTCGAGCACGCTCACGTCATAGCCGCTTGCCTCGCACGCGCGCAGGAAGCGGGCATAAGGCATCATCACCGCGGCGGCGAAATAGCCCGCGAGGTGGCGGCGGAACAGCCGTTCCGCGCTACGATCGGCGAACGCGGCGCCGCGCGCGAGCGCGTCGATCTCGGTCCGCGCCTCGAGTTGCGCGAGCTGCGCGGCGAGCGCGAAGCAGCGCGCCGGCGCGTCGAGCGTCTCGCTCAACTGCAATTGCCGCGCGTGGAGATCGAGCCGGCGCAAGAGATCGGGCATCACCTCGATCGGCAGGATGCGGATCGACAGCCCGTGCTTGACGCGCAACCGCTCGACCAGCCCGGCGTAGAGATCGGCGCCGACCAGCCGGAGGTCGTCGGCCAGCGCCTCGGCCGCCGCGTCGAGATCGGGGAAATGGTTGCGCCAGCGGTCGATCTCGCGCCGTGCCGCGGCCATCGCATCGTCGCGTCCTGCGTCCGCCGGCGCCTCCCCGCCCCCGCCGGCGCGATCGAAGGCGCGTGCGAACGCCTCCGCCCCGCCGGGCGCGGCGGCGAGCCATTCCTCCACCTCGTGGCGGTCGATCTCCAGATCGGCGAACAACGGATCGGCGAGGCGCCGCCGGATCGCCGCCGCCCCGCCGCCCGGTTCGCCCGCCGCGAGCGCGCGCGGGTCGAAATCGAATTGCTCGGCCATCCGCACCAGCAATGCCGCCGGCAGCGCGCGCTGGTTGCGCTCGATCAGGTTGAGATAGCTCGGCGAAATCTCGAGCATCTCCGCCATTGCCGCCTGGGTCAGCCCGGTGCGGCGCCGAAGCCGGCGCACCGCATGGCCAGCAAGCAGTTTGTCCCGCGCCATTGCCGTCGATCCTGTAAATTACTTTACAATATGACCGCTATTAACGCGCTTTCCGCGACGTGGCGACACGAATTCAGTGTGTTTCCGGCTCTCTTTGCGCGTTTTCGTCGATTATCACACTTCCATCAGGCGGCGACGCCGGAACGCAATCAGGAGCCACGTAATGACCAAGGAACCGCAGCGCAGCCGCGCCGTGTTCTCCACCGAGGACTTCGGGCTGATGAAGGAAGCGGTCGCGCATTATGTGCGGACAATCGCGGACGATCCCCGCTCGGCGAAATTCTCCAATCTCTACCACCGCCTCGGCCGGCTCGGCTGACGCACGACTTCCTGGGGAGGAAGGTGTCCGCCGGCGCTTCACGCGTCGGCGGACATTTCCATCCCTCGGCCCGATTATCGAAGGAGCAATATCCGTGACCTATCAGGAGCAAATCGCCGGCGCCGACAAGCTGATCAAAAGCTTCAACGGCACCTGGGACGGGATCGACGCCGAGGCGGTTGCGCGGATGCAGCTTCAGAACCGGTTCCGCACCGGGCTCGACATCGCGCGTTACACCGCCGCGATCATGCGCCGCGACATGGCGGCTTATGACGCCGATCCGGCGGCCTATACCCAGTCGCTCGGCTGCTGGCACGGCTTCATCGGGCAGCAGAAGCTGATCTCGATCAAGAAGCATTTCGGCTCGACCAAGGGCAAGTATCTCTACCTTTCGGGGTGGATGGTCGCCGCGCTGCGCAGCGAGTTCGGCCCGCTGCCCGATCAGTCGATGCACGAGAAGACCAGCGTCCCCGCGCTGATCGAGGAGCTCTACACTTTCCTCAAGCAAGCCGATGCGCGCGAGCTGAGCCTGATGTTCCGCGATCTCGACAAGGCGCGCGAGGCCGGGAACGAAGTCGAGGTGCAGCGGCTTGTCAATGGAATCGACAATTTCGAGACGCATGTCGTGCCGATCATCGCCGATATCGATGCCGGTTTCGGCAATGCCGAGGCGACCTATCTCCTCGCCAAGAAGATGATCGAGGCGGGCGCCTGCGCGCTGCAGATCGAGAATCAGGTCTCCGACGAAAAGCAATGCGGGCATCAGGACGGCAAGGTCACCGTGCCGCACGAGGATTTCCTCCAGAAGGTCCGCGCCTGCCGCTATGCCTTCCTCGAACTGGGCGTCGAGGACGGCATCATCGTCACCCGCACCGATTCGCTCGGCGCCGGGCTCACCAAGCAGATCGCCTACAGCCGCGAGCCGGGCGATCTCGGCGACCAGTATAATGCGTTTCTCGATTGTGAGGAGGTGACCGATCTCGCGTCGCTACGCGGCGATGTCGTGATCGAACGCGACGGGAAGCTGATGCGCCCGAAGCGGCTGGCGTCGAACCTCTATCAGTTCCGCGAAGGGACCGGGGCCGACCGCTGCGTGCTCGATTGCATCACCTCGCTGCAGAACGGCGCCGACCTGTTGTGGATCGAGACCGAGAAGCCGCACATCGAGCAGATCGCGTCGATGGTCGATCGCATCCGCGAGGCGGTGCCCAATGCCAAGCTGGTCTACAACAATTCGCCGAGCTTCAACTGGACGCTCAACTTCCGCCAGCAGGTCTATGACCGCTGGGCGGCGGAAGGGAAGGACGTCTCGGGCTATGACCGTGCGCGGCTGATGAGCGCCGATTATGACGAGACCGAGCTGGCGCGCGAGGCCGACGAGCGTATCCGCACCTTCCAGAAGGACGCCAGCGCGCGGGCGGGGATCTTCCACCACCTCATCACGCTGCCGACCTATCACACCGCGGCGCTGAGCACCGACAATCTCGCCAAGGAATATTTCGGCGAGGCGGCGATGCTGGGCTACGTCAAGGGCGTCCAGCGGCAGGAGATCCGCCAGGGGATCGCCTGCGTGAAGCACCAGAATATGTCGGGCAGCGACATCGGCGACGATCACAAGGAATATTTCGCCGGCGAGGCCGCGCTGAAGGCCGGCGGGGCGCATAATACGATGAATCAGTTCGCGGCGTAGGCCGCACGCGGATAGCCGCGCTATCCGCGAGACGGACAAGCCCGGCCGGCGGCGGGTGTTCGCACCCGCCGTCCGACGGCGCGGCTTTGCCGCGCCGCTTGCCGCTCAGCGCAGGCTCAGCATTCCACCACGTTGACCGCGAGTCCCCCCAGACTCGTCTCCTTATATTTCGAGCGCATGTCCTTCCCCGTCTGGCGCATCGTTTCGATCACCTGATCGAGGCTGACGATATGCCGCCCGTCGCCGTGGAGCGCGAGATAGGCGGCGTTGATCGCCTTGATCGCACCCATCGTGTTGCGCTCAATGCACGGGATCTGCACCAGCCCGCCGATCGGATCGCAGGTGAGCCCGAGGTTGTGCTCCATCCCGATCTCGGCGGCATTCTCGATCTGCGCATTGCTCCCGCCGAGTGCCGCGACCAGCCCGCCGGCGGCCATCGAACAAGCCACCCCGACCTCGCCCTGGCACCCCATTTCCGCCGCCGAGATCGACGCGCGTTTCTTGTACAGCATCCCGATCGCCGCTGCGGTGAGCAGCAGGGTGCGCACCCCGTCGCGCGTCGCGCCGTGGACGAAGGTTTCGTAATAGCGCAGCACCGCCGGGATCACCCCCGCCGCGCCATTGGTCGGCGCGGTGACGACGCGCCCGCCCGCCGCATTCTCCTCGTTGACCGCGAGCGCCCACAGGCTGACCCATTCGAACACCAGGCTGGGGTCGCTGCGCGGGCCGCGTTCGAGCAGTTTCTCGCGGATCGCGCGCGCGCGGCGCTTGACCTTGAGCCCGCCGGGCAATTCGCCGGTCGCCGCACAGCCGCGCTCGATCGAGGCGGTCATCGCGTCGCGCACGCGATCGAGGAAACCGTCGGTCTCGGCATCCTCGCGCCACGCGCGCTCGTTGGCGCGGACGATCGCGGCGATCGACAGATCCTCCGTCGCGCCGGTCGCGAGCAATTCCGCCGCCGAGCCGAACGGATAGCGCGGCTGGCGGTTGGCGCGCTCGGGCTCGGCGCCCTCCTGCCGGATCACCCCGCCGCCGATCGAATAATAGCGCCGGATCACCTCGCTGCCGTCGGCGAGCGTCGCGGTGAAGGCCATCGCATTGGGGTGGCCGGGCAAGAAGCCCGGGCGGAACAGCAGGTCGCGCTCGATATCGAAGTCGATGGCGACCCGCCCGTCGAGCGCCAGCCGCCCGTTCGCGCCGATCGCCGCAATCAGCCCCTCGACCGCCGCCGGATCGACCGCCTCGGGCGTCTCCCCCGAAAGCCCGAGCAGCACCGCGCGATCGCTATGGTGCCCGCGCCCGGTGAGCGAGAGCGACCCGAACAATTCGCATTGCACGCGAACCGGCACCAGCCCCGCGTCGACCATCTCGCGCGCGAACGCCTTGGCGGCGCGCATCGGCCCGACGGTGTGCGAGCTCGACGGGCCGATCCCGATCGTGAACAATTCGGTGACGCTGACGGCGGAGGGGTCGGAAATCATCCGGCGGGTCTAGGAGCGGGGCGGTCAAACGGCAACGGGGACGCCGGGGCAGAAGCAACAACGACGCAATGCATTACGTGTCGTGATTGAAGTCCCTTTAAGCCCCTCCGCTTCAGGGGAGAGGCTTTTCAGGTCAAAGGCGTCGCATCCAGCCGCAGCCGCAGCAGTGCGCCGCCGCTCGTGCTGCGTCCGGTCTCCAGCGCCCCGCCGCATACCCCGAGGATACGCTCGACGATCGACAGCCCCAGCCCGGCGCTGTCGCTGCGCGCGGTATCGCCGCGGCGGAAGCGGCGCGCGGCGGGATCGCGCGCGTCGACCGCGAGCCCCGGGCCGTCATCCTCCACCGTCAGGCTGCCGTCGGCCGCCGCGGAGACGGTGATCGCCGATCCCGCCGGGGTGTGGCGCACCGCATTGTCGATCAAATTGGTGACCGCGATCAGCAGCAATTCGGCTACCCCGCGCACCCGCGGCGGCGCCTGATCGGGCTCCTCGAAGGCGATGCTGTGCCCAGAGCGGTAGACGATCGGCACCATCGCCTCGACCGCATCGCGCGCCAGCGCGACGGGATCGACCATCCCCAATTGCGGGTGCAGCCGATCGATCGCGGCGAGATCGATCAGCTGGCGGATGACGTGATTGGCCTGCGCCACCGCACCGCCGATCTGATCGCGCTGCGGCGATTCGGGCAATTGTTCGAGCCGGAGCGAGATCAGCGCGAGCGGGGTGCGCAGCTCGTGCGCGACATTGCCGATGAAATCGCCCTGCGCGCGATACCCCGCCTCCAGCCGGTCGAGCGCGCGGTTGGTGGCGTGGACCAGCGGCATCGCCTCGCTCGGCATCCGCGCCTCATCGATCCGCCCATCGAGCCGCGGGAGCCCGATCGCATCGGCATCCGCCGCCGCATCGCGGAACATCCCCGTCACATGCCGCAGCACGATGAACGACAGCAGCAGCGAACCGAGCAGCGCCGCGGCGATCACCCAGGCGAAGCGGCGCAGGAACGAGCGCACCACATCGTCGACGATCTCCTCGGGATGGGTGCGATCCTGCGCCACCACCACCCAGCCATTGCCCCCCGCGGGGAGCGCGACCGGGCGGGTGAGGACGTCATAGCGCCCCCAGGTGGTGAATCTCCGGTCCGCGCCGTGCGGCAGATCGGAAAGGTCGAACGGCAACACAGCCGGGCGCGCCTGGAGCGCCTTTCCCTGCGCGTCGAACAGCGCGAAGAAGCGGTTGCCGTGCTCGCGCGGCAGCGGCTGGTCGGTCGCCCCGCTGCCATGCGCGAAGCCGGTCGCCTCGCGCTCGAGCCGCGCCGCGATGAACGCGTCGGCGGTATCGTGGAGCATGTGCGACAGGAGCAGCGGCAGCGCGACCGCCACCACCACGACGATGACGATCTGGCCCGCGAGCAGCTTGCCGAACAGCGAACGGGGAAGGCGGAACGTCATGTGGCGGAGAGCATATAGCCGATTCCGCGCACCGTCTGGACACTCACCTCGGCATGATCCTCCAGCTTGCGGCGCACGCGATGCACATAGACGTCGACCGCGTTCGACCCAAGCGCCTCCCCGGCGCCGAACAATTGATCGGCCAGCACGCGCTTGGGCACGACATGCCCGGCGCGCCGCATCAGCAGCTCGAGCAGCTCGATCTCGCGCACCGACAGGCTGAGCGGCGCGCCCGCCACCCGCACCTCGCGGGTCGAGATATCGAGCGTCACCTGCCCCGCGCGCAGCACATCCTCGACATAGCCCCCCTGCCGCCGCAGCACCGCCGCGAGCCGCGCGTGAAGCTCGGCGAACAGGAACGGCTTGACCAGATAATCGTCGGCGCCGCTTTCCAGCCCGAGCACGCGCATCTCGCCCTCGCCGCGCGCGCTGAGCACGATCACCGGCACGTTGCGGCGCTGCCCGCGCAGCCGGCGCAACAGGCTCAGCCCGTCCTCGTCGGGCAGGCCGAGATCGAGGATCACCGCGGCATAATCGGTCGTGGCGATCAATTGCTCGGCGTCGCGCGCATTGCCGGCGAGGTCGCACCGTATCTCGCGCCGCTGGAACGCCGCGGCCATCGCCTCGGCCAGTTCCTCATTGTCCTCCACGATCAGCAGACGCATCGGCGCGCTCCCTGCTCCGCCCTCTCACCGCTCGCCATCATTGACGGCCTGAGCTTGTCGAAGGGCGTCCCGCCCGCCGTGAGTCAGGGCCGCCCTTCGACCGGCTCAGGGCGAACGGGGATAGGTGGTCCGGCCTATCCCCTGCCGCCGCCAAACCCCGATCAATTCGGCGCGAAGGTCGCGTCGATCGTCCCGCCGCCGGGCACCTGGCACTGGCCCTCGCCGCCGCCGCTCATCCCGCTCGACGGGCGGATCAGCGTGAAGCGGCAACGCATCCGCCCGCTGGGGCCGGTCAGATTGGCGAGCACCTTGCCCGAATAATGCGTCACGAAATCCTGCGTCGGCCCCCAATAGCCCCAGCCGCCCCAGCCGCCGCCCCACCGGCCACCCCAGCCGCCGCGCCAGCCGCGATACGGGCCGACCGGGCCCCAGCCGGCCCATAACGGGCCAAGCTCGTCGACCCGCGTCTCGCTGGTGATCTGGAAGAAGGTGCCGGTATAGGTCGCGCCGTTCGAAAGCTGTGCGGTCATCTGCCCGCTGCGCGCACTCTGCGCGCGCCAGTTGAACGTCGCCGACAGGCCCGGGACGCGCGAATCGCCAACGCCCGTGCCGGTGGTGGTGCAGCCCGCGAGCATTCCCGCCGCGACCAGCACGGTGAGCGGAAGGGTTTTCGAAATCCGTGTCATGACAATCACTCCTGCCTCCCGCGCCGACATTCTCAACGCCAGCGTTGCCGAATGGTGTCGCGCATTTTGCTGACGCGCGCCTTACGCCGCTCGTTCCTTGCCAGTGGGGAGCGCACCCCCTAGGGCCGGGCCAAACCCAAAGGAGATTTCCCCGATGCGCCCCAGCGGCCGCACCCCCGATCAGATGCGCGCGATCGTCATCGAACCCCGCTTCACCCGTCATGCCGAAGGATCGGTGCTGATCGGGTTCGGCGATACCAAGGTGATCGTCACCGCCAGCGTCGAAGAGCGCGTGCCCCCGTTCCTGCGCGGCAAGGGCCAGGGCTGGGTCACCGCCGAATATGGCATGCTGCCCCGCGCCACCCATACCCGCGGCAGCCGCGAGGCGGCGAAGGGCAAGCAATCGGGCCGCACCCAGGAAATCCAGCGGCTGATCGGCCGCAGCCTGCGCGCCGTCACCGATCTTTCCGCGCTCGGCGAGCGGCAGATCACGCTCGATTGCGACGTGATCCAGGCCGACGGCGGCACCCGCACCGCCTCGATCTCGGGCGCGTGGGTCGCGCTGCGGCTCGCGGTCAACGGCCTTATCGCCGCGGGCAAGCTGGAGCGCGATCCGATCGGCCAGAAGGTCGCGGCGGTGAGCTGCGGGATCTTCCAGGGCAATCCGGTGCTCGATCTCGATTATGACGAGGATTCGAACGCCGACGCCGACGCCAATTTCGTGCTGCTCGAAAACGGCCATATCGCCGAGGCGCAGGCCACCGCCGAGCACGCCACCTATGACGAGGAAGCGCTGCTGCGCCTGCTCCGCCTCGCGCGGATCGGCTGCACCGAAATCTTCGCCGCGCAGGCGAGGGCGGTGGCGTGAGCGGCGAGGGCGGCGAGCCGCAGGCGATCCGCAAGCTCGCGCCGGGCAAGCTGGTGATCGCCAGCCACAACCCCGGCAAGGTGCGCGAAATCGCCGAACTGCTCGACGGCCACGGGCTGGACGTCGTCTCGGCCAAGGCGCTCGACCTGCCCGAGCCCGACGAGACCGGCACGACCTTCGTCGCCAATGCCGAGTTGAAGGCGCGCGCCGCGGCGGACCTTTCGGGGCTCCCGGCGCTGGCCGACGATTCGGGGCTGTGCGTCGATGCGCTGGGCGGCGATCCGGGGATCTTCTCCGCGCGCTGGGCGGGGGAAAGCAAGGATTTCAACGAGGCGATGCGCCGCATCGAGGACAATCTCGCGCGGCTCGACGCGCCGCCGCGCGACGCGCATTTCGTCTGCGCGCTGGCGCTGGCGTGGCCCGACGGGCATGTCGAATGGTTCGAAGGCCGGGTCGACGGCACGCTTGTCTGGCCGCCGCGCGGCGACAAGGGCTTCGGCTACGACCCGATGTTCCTCCCCAACGGCGAAACCGAGACGTTCGGCGAGATGGATCAGGCCCGCAAACACGCGATCAGCCACCGGGCGGACGCGTTCCGGCAATTGGTGCGCGCGGTTTTCTGACCTTAAAGCCCCTCCCTTTCAGGGGAGGGGCTTAAGAGGCTCACCGCGTCGGGACGGGGACCTCGCCCGAATAATCGTAGAAGCCGCGCCCGGTCTTGCGGCCGTACCAGCCGGCCTCGACATATTTCACCAGCAACGGCGCGGGGCGGAATTTCGGGTCGCCGGTGCCCTCGTGGAGCACGCGGGTGATCTCCAGGCAGGTATCGAGCCCGATGAAATCGGCGAGGGTCAGCGGCCCCATCGGGTGGTTGAGCCCGAGCTGACAGGCGAGATCGATGTCGCGGATCGTCGCGACCCCCTCGCCCAACGCGAAGCACGCCTCGTTGAGCATCGGCATCAGCACGCGGTTGACGATGAACCCCGGCGCGTCATTGGCGTGGACCACCTGCTTGCCGAGCGCGACGGCATAATCCTCGACCCGCTTGACCGTCGCATCGGTGGTGGCGAGCCCACGGATCACCTCGATCAGCCCCATCACCGGCACCGGGTTGAAGAAATGCACCCCGATGAAGCGCGACGCATCGGGCGCGGCCTGCGCCAGCCGGGTGATCGGGATCGACGAGGTGTTCGACGCGAGCACCGCATCGGCGGCGAGCACCTTGCCGACCTCGGCGAAGATCGCGCGCTTGATTTCCTCGCGCTCGGTCGCGGCTTCGACCACCAACCCCGCCGGCGCCATTGCGGCGACGCTGTCGACCGGCTCGATCCGATCGAGCAACTGATCGCGCGTGGCGGCGTCGATCTTGCCCTTTTCGACATCGCGCGCGAGCCGCCTGGCGATCCCCGCCTTGCCTGCCTCGGCCCGCGCCTTATCGACATCGGCGAGCAGCAAGCGATAGCCTGCCTGCGCGGAAACCTGGGCGATCCCCGCCCCCATCTGCCCCGCACCGATCACACCAACCGCTTGCATCACGTGACTCCTTCGCTGTTGCGGAGCCGGATAACGGGTTTCGCGGCGATTGCCAGATGGGGGGCGGAAGGATCGGCGGGTGCTGGGTTAAGGCGCGATCACCCATCCCCGTTCGGGCTGAGCCTGTCGAAGCCCTGCACTTTTCTTCCGAGGAAAGAAGTGCAGCCCTTCGACAAGCTCAGAGCGAACGGAAACAGATCACCCGGTCCGCTGTCAGCGTCCGAACGTGCCCTCGCGATAGAGCAACGTGATCGCGACGCGGCGGTTGCGCGGATCGGCAGGGTTGTCGGCGATCATCGGTTCGCGGTCCGCCACGCCCTCGATGCGGTTGAAGCGTGCCTCGGGGATGTTCGCCTGCGCCAGCCGGCGGCGGGTCGCCTCGGCGCGGCCGGTGGCGAGCGTCCAATTGTTCATCGCGCGCGGATCGCCATAGGGCACCGAATCGGTGTGCCCGCGGATCATGATCGGGTTGCTCGTCTTGGCGATGCTGTCGCCGACCATCCCGATCAGCTCGGACGCGGCGGGTTCGAGCACCGTCGTGCCGAGCGCGAACATCGAATAATTGGCGTCGTCGATGAGATCGATCCGCATCCCGTCCGGGGTCATCACGAAGCGGATATGCCGCGACAATTTGGCGAGATCGGCGCGCGAGGCGATCCGTTCCATCACCTTGCGCTTCAATTCGGCGAAGTTGCGCCGATCCTCCGCCGCGATCGCGTCGGGGCTGCGCAGCGATCCCTTCTTGCCCGCGCCCTCCTGCCGCCCGCCCGATTCGCTCTGGATCTTCGCGGCGACCGTCGGCAGCCGCGAATTGCCGACATCGGGGCCGGTCTGCTCCTTGCTGAGGATCGATTTGCCGCCGAGGATCCCCGATCCGCCGACGCCGAGCGACTTGGTATCGAGCAGGGTCGGCGCGAAATAATCGGCGATGCCCTTGCGCTGCTTCTCGGTCGTCGCGCCGAGCAGCCACAGCAGCAGGAAGAAGGCCATCATCGCGGTGACGAAATCGGCATAGGCGACCTTCCACGCGCCGCCGTGATGCCCGCCATGCCCTTCGATATAGACCTTCTTGTAGATGATCTTCGGCGGCTGGTTGGTGCCGTGCGGCGCGCGCGCGGCCATTTACCGGCCCCTCAGACCGTCGAACACCTCGGCGAAGCCGGGCTGGTTCTTGTGCGCGATGCCCGAGCGCGCCGCCTCGATCACCAGAGGCTGCGGATGGCCGTGGAGCGAGGCGATGATGATCTGCTTCACCACATGATAGATCGCCGCATCGGCCTCGATCACCTGCTTCAGCCGGTTGGCGAGCGGGCTGACGATGCCATAAGCGAGCAGCACACCCATGAAGGTGCCGACCAGCGCCGAGCCGATCATCGCGCCGAGGATCGACGGCGGCTTGTCGATCGACCCCATCGTCTTGACGATGCCGAGCACCGCCGCGACGATGCCGAGCGCGGGCAAGGCGTCGGCGAGGCTGGTCAGCGTGTGCTGCGGCCCTTCGACCTCGTGGTGGTGGGTCTTGATCGCATTGTCCATCACGTCTTCCACCGCATGCACGTCGAGCGTGCCCGAGGAGACGACGACCAGCCGCAGCGTATCGGCGATCAGGTTGACGAGCGTGGCATCGGCGAGCAGCCGCGGATATTCGGCGAAGATCGCGGAGGATTTGGGATCCTCGACATGCGGCTCGAGCGCGATCGGCCCTTCCATCCTGAGCATCTTCATCAGCTTCGAGACGAGGAAGATGACGTCGAGATAATCCTGCTTCTTATATTTCGGGCCCTTGAACACCTTGCCGAGCCCGGTGCCCATCGCCTTCAATTCCTTGCTGGAATTGCCGATGACCAACGCACCCGCGGCGGCGCCGCCGATGATGATGAGCTCGTGCGGAATCGCCTCGAATACCGGCCCAAGCGCGCCGCCGGTGAAGGCGAAGCCGCCGAACACCATGACGACGAGGACGACGAGGCCGATGGCCGGAAACATTCAGCATACCCCCCGGGAAACGAAACTGATCCTCATGACATTCGTGGTTAGCGCGCGTTCGTCGCCATCTGGTTAACCACGCCCCTTCACCCGCGGCTCATCGCAGATAATCGAACAGCGACAGGCTGGAGAGCTTGGAGAAGCTCGCCTGGGTCGCCTGCAGCGAGGTCATGGTTTTCTGCAGCTGGGTGATCGCGGTCGCATAATCGAAGCCGTCAACCTGGTCGCGCGTCGCCGAGCGATCGGCCTTGGCGTCGGTCAGCTGGTTGGAGACGATATCGACCCGTGCGGCGCGCGCGCCGATCGACGCCTGCGCCGTCGCCACCTGATCCGATACCTGCTGCACCGTATCCGCCGCCGCGGCGGGGATATCGGTCCCCGCGTTGAGCGCGGCCATGATCGCGGTGATCGCGCTGCCCAGATCGCTGGTGCCGGTCTTGAGGAAGCCCGCGGCATTGCTGCTCGGCTGGACCGACTGGCCGTCGCCGATCGGGATCGACGCACCCTCGCCGGTGGTGAAGCTGAGCGAGCCGTCGGCATTCTGCGTTACCGCCTGCCCGCCGCTATTGCCACCGAACAGCGGGCCGCCGCGCGTGTCGGCCACATTGGCGGTGGAGACGATCTGCGACAATATGTCGCCGAGCTGGTTGGCGATCGCCACCTTGCCGCTGGCGGGCAAGGTGCCGTTGCGCGCCTGGACGACGAGGGTCTTCACCTGCTGGAGCTGGTCGCCGATCGTGCCGAGCGCGCCGTCCGCCTGTTGCAGCACGGTTTTGGCGACCGTGACATTGGCGGCATAGGCCGCGCCATTGGCGTCCGCCTGCGACAGGCCCTGCAGCCGCTGCCACGCCACGCTGTCGTCGGACGGCGCGAGGATGTTCGACTGCGCGGTGATCTGCTGGTTGAGCCGGTCGGCCTGCGCGCTGAGCGAGCGCATCGTCGACGACGCGCGATCATAGAACAGGCTGGTGGAAGGAGCGATCGTCATCAGCGGATTTCCAGGATCGACTGAAAGGTGTCCCGCGCCGCCTGAATGACGCGGCTCGAGGCGGAATAGGCCTGCTGGAAGCGCATCAGATCGACCGCTTCGCTATCGAGATCGACCCCCGATACGGCATCGCGCGCGCTGACCGCGCCGTCGTGGATTGCGCTCTGCGCCGCGGCGACGGCATTGCGGTTCTGCAGCGCGGCGGCATTGGCGGCGACGAGCGTCGTCACCTTGGTTTCGAACCCGCCGCTGGTGCGCAGCGTGCCGAGCGCGAGGATATTGCTGTTGTCGCGCGTCCCCCCGCCGACCGCCGCGGCGGCGATCCCGCTGGGATCGGCGAGCGTCAGCGACACGTCGGTCGGCGCGGCGCCGACGCTGAACAGCGGCTGGCCGGCATTGTTGTTGAGATCGCGGCCCTGCGCCTGGACGCTGTTGACGCCGTTGACGAAATTGGTCGCCAGCGTGTTGAGCTGGTCACGCGTGTCGGCGATGCGCTGCGCGCCGTCGGCGATCCCGCCGAGCGCGCCGCCGTTCGGCGTCAGCACCGAATAATTGCCGCCCATCTGCACCGCGAACGACACCGCGCCCGATCCATTGCGGACATAGGTGACCGACGCGGCGTCATTGCCCGAAACCAGCGTCGGCCCGTTGCTGCCCCCCGCGGTGACGGTCGCGCGGCCCGCGGCGTCGAGCGTGACATGGACGTCGACGATCGCGCTCATCTGATCGAGCAGCGAATCGCGCTGGTCGGCGAGGCTCGCCGCCTGCGCGGTATTCGGCGCCGAGCGGCTCAGCCCGTCATTGACCTTGGCCAGCGCCGCCGAAAGCGAGGTCAGGCTGGCGGTCGCCTGATCGGCGCTCGCGTCCATGTCGGCGGTCACCTGCGCCAGCGCATTGCCGGTCGCGGTAAAGGCGTTGGCGACGGTGGTAGCGCTTTCGAGCATCGCGGCGCGCGGCGTCGGCGAGGCGGGATCGGCGGCGACGCTTTGCGCCGCATTGAAGAAATTGGTCAGGCTGGTCGAAAGATCGCTGCCGGTCAGCGCGGACTGGATGCTGTTGAGCCACACCGTCCCCGCCTGGGTCCGCGCGAGATCGGCGCCCGAATCGCGCACCGCGGCGGATTTGAACATGTCCGACGCGCGGTTGATCCCGGTGGCGATCGAGCCATAGCCGGTCATCGCCGCCGCGGCGCTGAGCACCCCCTGCACCGGCGCCAGCTCGGTCACATTGGTCGAGCGGCGCGCATAAGCGCCGTTGCCGACGTTGGCGATATTCTCCGAAACCGTCGCCAGCGCCGTCTGATAGGTCTTGACGCCCGAAGCGCCGATGGAAAGCAGGTCCGCCATCAGTCCGACTTAGCCGGCTCGGTGTTAAGGGCTGGTTGCGACCTGGCGAGGAAATCGGTCATCGCCTTGCCGATCCCGAGCGGCGCGTGATCGGCCATCGCCTGAACGAATTTCTGGTCCTGCATGTCGCGGAAGGTGTCGAGCGCCTTACTGTCGAACAGCGGGTCGGCGAGCTTCGCCTGGCGCATCGACTTGAGCATCATGCCGGTGAACACCGTTTCGAACTGCTTGCCCGCCTTGGCCAGATTCTCCTTCGACGCGGCGCGCGACAGCCCGGTATCGAGCCCGGTCGCGCCCGTGATCTGCATCTTGGCGACGCTGCCGGCGACATCCGCGGTCATAGCACGATCAGCTCCGCCTTGAGCGCGCCCGCTTCCTTGAGCGCCTCGAGGATCGCGACCAGATCGGCCGGCGAGGCGCCGATCGCATTGACCGCCTTCACCACGTCGGCGAGCTTGGGTCCCGGCGCGAGCAGGAACATCGGGCGGCGCTCCTCATCGACCGACACGTTCGATTTCTGCTCGAGCGCGGTCTGGCCCTGGCTGAACGGACCAGGCTGCCTGACCCGCTGGTTCTCGTCGATGCGCACGGTCAGCTTGCCGTGCGTCACCGCGGCCGGACCCACCCGGACCGCAGAATTAATAACGACCGTTCCCGTCCGGGCATTAACAATTACTTTTGCCGGCGGCTCGGCGGTGACCACGCTGAGATTCTCGATCGTCGACATGAGCGTCGCGCGCACGTCGGCGCCGACCGGCGCCTTGACCGCGATCGACACCGCATCCTTCGCCTCGGCGCTGCCCCCGCCCAGCCGGCTGTTGATCGCCGCCGCGACATTCTGCGCGGTGGTGAAATCGGCACGCGCGAGGTTGAAGGTGAGATACGGCGTCTGATCGAACCCGGTGGCGACCGCGCGTTCGACCGTCGCGCCCTCCGGGATGCGCCCGGTGGAGGGGACGTTGACGACGATCTGCGACCCGTCCCGGCCCTCGGCGCCGAGCCCGCCGACCGCAAGATTGCCCTGCGCCATCGCATAGATCTGGCCGTCGGCACCGAGCAACGGGGTGAGCACCAAAGCGCCGCCGCGCAGCGACTTGGCCTTGCCGAGCGAGGCGACGGTGATGTCGATCCGCTGGCCGGGCTTGGCGAAGGCGGGCAATTCCGCGGTCACCATCACCACCGCGGCGTTCTTGAGCCCCTGGCTGACGTTCGGCGGCAGCTGCAGCCCGAAACGCGAGGCGACCGCCTTCACCGACTGCATGGTATATTCGAGATTGTCGTCGCCCGTGCCGGGCAGCCCGACGACGATGCCGTAACCGGTCAGCTGGTTCGATCGGATGCCCTGGAAGGTGCCGAGATCCTTGATCCGATCGGCGCCGGCCGGATGGCCGGCGAGGATCGCGACGAGGATCGCGATCAGCGCCAGCCACCAGCGCGCGCGGTTCACCCGGCGCGGCCGCCCGGCGGACGGAAAAGGAAGCGCGATGCTGGTCATCAGAACGGGCTCACCACCTGGAAGAAGCGGCTCAGCCAGCCCTGGCGGCTGGCGCGGGCGACATCGCCCTTGCCGGTATAAGCGATCTGCGCGTCGGCCACGCGGGTCGACAGCACGCGATTGTCGAGATCGACATCGGCGGTGCGCACGATCCCCTTGATCTGGACGAATTCGTCGCCGCGATTGAGCGTGACGCGCTTCTGCCCCTGCACCAGCATCGTGCCGTTGGGGAACACCTGCGCCACCGTCACCGACATTTCGCCCGACAGCGAATTGGCCTGATCGGTGGTGCCGGTGCCCTTGAAGTTGCGCGTCCCGCTGGCCGAGGCGTCGGTCGGGCTGAACAGCGACAGCGGCCCGGTGCTCGGCGGGGTGATGCCGAAGCCGCCGCCCGAATCGAGCTTCGACGAGGCCGATTTGGAGGCGGCGGTGCGCTCGACCAGCACGATCGTCAGCGGATCGCCCACGCGGCGCGCGCGCCAGCCTTCGTGGAGCGCGGCATAGCCGGTCGCCGCCTGGAAGATCGCGCCATTCGCCTCGGGCGCGGCGGCCGGGGTCTGCGCCACCGGGGCGAGCCGCACCGCGGAGAAATCCTCCGCCGGCTTCTTCTTGCCGAACAGCCCCGCGGCCGCCGGCGAGGCGATCAGCGCGGCGCCGAGCGCGACGGAGAGGGAGATACGCATGGCCATCATCGATCCCGGCATCAGATGTTCTGGTTGACGTATTTGAGCATGTCGTCGGTCGCCGAGATCATCTTCGAATTGACCTCATAGGCGCGCTGCGTCTCGATCATGTCGACCAGTTCCTCGACGACATTGACGTTGGACGCTTCGAGCATCCCCTGCCGCACCGAGCCGCGCCCGTCCTGCCCCGGCACGCCGAGGTTGACCGGGCCGGAAGCGGCGGTTTCCATGACATAATTGTCGCCCGCGCTCTGCAGCCCGGCGGCATTGGGGAAGCTCGCGACCTGCAACTGGCCCAAGGTCTGCGCCTCGGTCTTGCCGGGCAGCGTCGCGGAGACGGTGCCGTCGGTGCCGATCGTGATCGAGGTGGCACCCTGCGGGATCGTGATCCCCGGCATCACCTGATAGCCGTCGCTGGTGATCAGCATGCCTTCGGGCGAGCGCGAGAAATTGCCCGCGCGGGTATAGCCCAGCTCGCCCGACGGCATCTGCACCTGGAAATAACCGTCGCCATCGATCGCGAGATCGAGCGCGTTGCCGGTGGTGTTGAGCGACCCCGCGGTATCGATCCGCGCGGTGCCCTGGACGCGCACGCCGGTGCCGAGGTTCAAGCCCGTGGCATATTGCGTCGACTGGGTCGATTGCGCGCCCGGCGCGGTCACCACCTGATAGCTCAACGTCGCGAAGGCGGCGCGATCGCGCTTGAACGCGGTGGTGTTGACGTTGGCCAGGTTGTTCGAGATCACGCGCATGCGCATGTCCTGGGCGTCGAGCCCGGTGCGCGCGATATGCATGGCGGCGGTGGTCATCGTTCAATCCCCCTCAGGCAGGAAGCCGCATCACCGAGGATGCGCCTTCGTCCATATCCTTGGCATTCTTGAGCAGGCTGGCCTGCACTTCGTAGCTGCGCTGGTTCTCGATCATGTCGACCAGCGCCTGCGTCATGTTGACGTTCGAACCCTCGAGCGTCCCGGCGATCACCTTGCCGTCGAGGTTCTCGGGCAGGGACCCGCCGCCGCGGACGTGGAGCAGATTGTCCAGCCCCTTCACGGTGTCGGCGCCATTGTCCGAGACGAGCTTGATCTTGTCGATCACCTGCGGCTTGCCCGTGGTATCGCCTTGCGGGATGATCGAGATCGACCCGTCCGAGCCGATCGACAGCCCGCTATAGGGCGGGATCGTGATCGGGCCGGACTGGCCCATCACGAGAAAGCCGTCGCCGGTCTGCAAGGTGCCCGACGGCGAGACCGAAAAGTCGCCGCGCCGCGTATAGGCCTCGCCGCCGTCGGGCGCCTGCACCGCGATCCAGTCGTTGCGGCCGTCGACCGCGACGTCGAGCGGGCGCCCGGTGGCCATCATCGTGCCCTGCTGCCGATCGGCGTCGGTGATCTCCGAGGTGGTCGGCGCGCGCGCCATCAGCGTCGCGCCGCCCCCGGTGAGCTGGATCTGATCGAACACCACGCGATCGGCGCGAAAGCCGGTGGTGGAGGCGTTGGCTATGTTGTTGGCGATCGCCGCCTGCGCCTGCATGTGCGCGCGCAGCCCCGTCGCCGCCGTATAGACCAGTTTGTCCATTTACGCCTCCGCCGCGTTTCGCTGGATCACGAACGCAGGTTGATGATCGTCTGCGAGATCTGATTGTCGGTATCGAGCGCCTTGGAATTGGCCTGGAAGTTGCGCTGCGCGGCGATCAGGTTGACCAGTTCCTCGGTGATGTCGACGTTCGACTGTTCGAGCGTGCCGCTCATCAGCGAGCCGGCGCCGTTGCTGCCGGCCTGCCCCGCGACCGGCGCCCCCGACAGCCCGGTCTGCGCCCAATAGCCCGACCCGAGCTGGCGCAACCCCGCCGGATTGCTGAAATTGGCGATCGCGACCATCCCGAGATTCTGCACGTCGCCGTTCGAATAGCTCGCCTTGACCAGCCCCTTGGCGTCGACGGTGACTCCCTGGAGCTGCCCGATCGCGGCGCCGTTCTGGCTGCGCGAGGCGACGTTGAACGGCGAGGCGAGCTGGGTCGTCGCGCTGCCGTAGCTGAGCGTGATCGTCTGCGCGCCGGTCGAGCCCGACGGGGTGACCGGATCGGAGGTCGAGCTGCCGCCCGCGGTGAGCTGGCCGCTGCTGTTGAAGGTCAGCGTGGTGTGATCCGCGCCGCCCACCGTCACCGCCTGATCGCCGATGAAGCTATAGGCCGACCAATTGGTGTTGCCCGCCGCGTCCGGGGTCGTCTCGCGCCGGAAATAGGTCGTCATGGTCAGCGGGTTGCCGCTGGTGTCGTAAACGGTGGTCGAGGTCGAATTGTTATAGGTCGACGGATCGAAGCGGCTGAACGCGCCGCCGCTCGGCAGCCCCGCGCTCGACGACAGGTTGAGCGAATAATTGACCGCGGTGGTCGGCACCGCGGTGCCGCTGGTCGCGGGGAGGCGGAGCGACACGGTCGATTCGATCCCGGTCGCGACCACCGCGCCCGATCCGTCGACCGGATAGACCTGCAGCCGGCCGCCGTTCGAATCGACCACTTCGTTGTCGGCGTTGACGCTGAACGCGCCGTTGCGGGTGTAATCGACCTGCGCCGCATCGGGATTGGGCTTCACCGCGAAGAAGCCGTCGCCCGAGATCGCGAGGTCGAGCCCGTTCGCCGACTGGACGAGATTGCCCTGGCTGAACTGCTGGATGTTGCCCTTGACCAAGACGCCCGACCCGACCGCCGAGGTCGGCGAGGAGGTGAGGTTGCTGGCGATGACGTCGGCGAATTCGGTGCGCGACTTCTTGAAGCCGTTGGTGGCGACGTTGGCCAGATTGTGGCTGATCGTCGCCATGTCGGTCTGCGAGGCCTGGAGGCCGCTAAGCGAAGTGTAGAAGGCCATGAATAGTGCTCCTGTTGGACTCAGCCGATCTGGCGAACATTGGCGGCGGCGACGTCGCCGATGCCGGGAAGGTTGAGGACGGCGCTGCCGCTGGCGGTCGACACCGACTGGACCGGCGCCCAGACGAGGCCGGTGGACGAAACGGTCGCGCCATTGTTCTGCGCGGTCACCGAAACGGTGAACGGCCCGCTGCCGGCATCCTGGCCCTGATCGGTCTTTCCATCCCAATCATAGGTCATGCTGCCCTTGGCATGCGCGCCGAGCTTCATCGTCTTGAGCACCTGCCCGTTCGAATCCGAGATGGTGACGTTGACGTTGGTGGCATCGCCGCCGAGTTCGACCGCGCCGGCGATCCCGCCCGAGGTGCGGCCATAAGCGGTGGTGCCGGGGACGAGGACGGTCTTGCCGATATAGCTCACCGCGTCGGCGGTGCTGGTCGCGCCGAGCTTGTCGGCGATTGCCTTGAGCGTCGTCGACATGTCGGTGATCCCGGCGAGCGACGAGAATTGCGCCATCTGCGCGACCATCTGCGTATTGTCGACCGGCGAGAACGGGTCCTGGTTCTGCATCTGCGCGGTCATCAGCCGCAGGAAATCGCCCTGGTTGAGCGAGGTCTTGCCGGTGTTCGACTGCGCATTGCTCGTCGTGTTCGACGTCGCGCCGTACCGCGGGATGCCGAGCGAGGCGAGCGTCGAATCATAGCTGCTGTTGGTGGTGGTCATGGATCAGCGCCCCATCTTGAGCGTATCGAGGATCAGCGTCTTGGCGGTGTTCATCACCTCGACATTGTTCTGGTAGCTGCGCGCGGTCTCCATCATGTCGACCAGCTCGCGGGTCTCGTCGACCGAGGCTTCGTAGATATTGCCGTCCTTGTCGGCGATCGGATTGCTCGGATCGTAGCGCTTGGTCGGGGTGCCGCCCGCGGTGACGACCTGCACCGCATCGACCGTCGACAACCCGGTCGCCTGATCGTAGCTGGTGCGGAACACCGGCTTGATCGAGCGATAGGCGGCATCCTCCGATCCGGCGGTGCCGCCGGCGTTGGCGAGGTTCGACGCGGTGGTGTTCATCCGCACGAGCTGCGCGGACATCGCGCGGCCCGCGACCTGGAAAATCGTCATCGGCGCGTTGGTCGCCATGCTCATTCTCCCTTCAGCGCGCGCGTGAGCGTCGCGATGCGCCCGTTAAGGAACGCCAGGGTCGTCTGATATTGGACGGCGTTTTCGGCGAAGGCGGTCTGCTCCTGGCTCAGATCGACGGTGTTGCCGTCCATCGAGGGCTGCAGCGGGGTGCGATATTTGACGCTATTGTCGAACCCGCTCGCACCGCCCTGCTCGACCGCGGACAGCGCCTGATGGAAATCGACGTCGCGCGCCTTGAAGCCGGGCGTCGACGCGTTGGCGATGTTCGACGCGAGCAACCCCATGCGCTGCGAGCGCACCTCGAGTGCTGTGCCGTGAACGCCGAACAACGTATCGTTGGCCATCGGGCCGGGTCTCCTGCACGGGAATGTGCGCGGAAGAGATCAGCAAAGGCCGTGCCAATTGCCGGCTGGAAGGGATTCGACCTCCGGCGGCAGCCCGAGGCGGCAAGATGTTGCCGGTCGGCCGGCAAGTTTGCCGGTAGCATCTGGGGCAACGCGGAAAATATGATCCGTTCACCCTGAGCTTGTCGAAGGGCGTCCTGCCGCCCGAGAGTTGGGGCCGCCCTTCGACAAGCTCAGGGCGAACGGAGGTGGCGAGATCCCACTTTTCCCGCCCACCGTCATACCGAATCAACTACGGCATGACGGCGCGACGACGGCAATTGGCACACGCCTTGCGTAGACGCGCAGCATGACTCCCGGCATGTTCCTCGATCCCTATGCGGCGGTGATCGTCATCGGCGGCACCGCGGTCGCCGCGATGCTGCGCACGCGGGCCGACGATCTCGGGCGGGCGTTGCGCGCGCTGGCGACGCTGCCGCGCCGCCGCTTTTCGGCCGATCCCTTGCTGGAGCAGATCGCCAGTCTCTCGCGCATCGCGCAGCGCCACGGCGCGGTCGCGCTCGATCGCTCGGTGATCGCCGACGCCGATCTCGCCACCGCGATCACGATGATCGTCGACGGCGAGGGCGCCGAGGCGGTCGCCGAGGAGCTGCGCCGCCGCCGCCGCGCGCGCGCCGAGCGTCACGCCGCCGCCGCCGATGCGTGGAGCGCGATGGCCGAGGCCGCTCCCGCGATGGGGATGGTCGGCACGCTGGTCGGGCTGGTCGCGATGTTCACCCAGATGAGCGACCCGCGCGCGATCGGGCAGGCGATGGCGGTGGCGTTGCTCGCGACGCTGTACGGCGCGCTGCTCGCCAATCTCGTCGCGCTGCCGATCGCCGCGCGGCTGCGCGCCGCGGGGCGGATCGAAGCAAGCGAACGCGCGCGGATCGAGGCGCCGGTCGCCGAGCTCGCCGCGCGCGAGGCGCCGCGCGCGTGCCGCCCGGTCAGCTTTTCTCCCGTGCGCGAGGATGTCGCATGAGCAGCGACGCCGCGCTCGACGATTTTCCCGCCGCGCCGCCGACACGGCCGCTGTGGCTGATCACGCTCGCCGATCTCGCCTTGCTGCTGGTCGGCTTCTTCGTGCTGCTCCAGGCCAATCAGAAGCTCGACCCGCATGCGCTGGCCGACGGGCTGCGGCAGGGCTTCGGCGGCGCGCCGCGCGCTGCGCCCGCACCTGCGCCGGTGGCGATGCCGCTCGCCGCCAATGCCTTGCGCGATTTCGCCCCGGGGTCCGCCGCGCTGCCGGCGGCGCCCGACGCGTTGGTCGCCTGGGCGAAGGACGCGGTGCGCGATCCGCGCGTGATGCTCACCGTCACCGGCGCGGTCGACGGCAGCGCCGCCGACGTCGACCGCGCGAGCGGCAGCGGCATCGTGCTCGCCACCGATCGCGCCCGCGCGGTCGCCGCCGCGCTCGGCACGGTCGCGCCCGGCCGCATCCTCGTTTCGACCACCAACCGGCCCGGCCCACGCCAGGTCACCGTCACGCTCGCCTTTGCGGGCGAAGGGAAATCCCGATGATCGCTCTCGCGTTGCTCGCCACCGTCGCCTTTCAGGATATCGCCGCGCTCGATCGCGGGGTCGCCGCCTTTACCGGGCGCGCGATCGGCCAGGAGGGCGGCCCGCGCGCGGTGGTCGACCCGCGGCTGCGGCTCGCCGCCTGCCCGATGGTCTCGATGGCGTGGCGCACCGAGGCGCATGACGCGGTCGTCGTCACCTGCACCGGCCCCGACTGGCGCGTCTTCGTGCCCGTGGTGATGCCGGCACGCGCCGCTGCCGCGCCCGCCGCCGCCCTCCCCGCCGCCGCGCGCAACGCCGAGAAGGTGATCCGCCGCGGCGACCCGCTGACGATCGAAGCGGGCGCGGACGGCTTCTCGATCACCCGCGACGGGGTGGCGCTGGGCGATGCCGCGGCGGGCGAGCGGCTGATGGTCAAGGTCGCCGACGGCCGCATGCCGGTACAGGCGGTGGCGGTGGAGGCCGGGCGCGCGACGCTGCCCGGCTGGGGCGACCAATAAAAAAATGCTAAAACTTCCCTACCGCCTGCCGTTTACCGCCATGTCAGCGGAACCGGAAAGGTGCGGACATGGTGGATTCGATCGGCACAGGGCCAGTCACGAGCGGCGACCGTCAGGTCGCGCCCGTTACGCGCGTGTCGCAGACGAGTGCGGTCAATCGCGTCGATACGCCGCCGGCGGCAGCCGAACAGCCGCAGACGCTGGCGGGGCAGCTTGCATCCAAGCCGCCGGTCGATTCCAACCGCGTCGAGCTGATCAAGGAAGCGCTGGCCAACGGCACCTTCCCGATCTCGCCCGCGACGCTGGCCGACCGGATGATCGCGCTGCGCTACGATTGGATGTCTCGTGACCCGGCGTGACGCGCTGATCCGCGTGATCGACACGCTCCACGCCGAAATCGGGGCGCTGAAGGCGAACGATATCGCCGGGCTGGAACGCGCGACGAGCGAGAAGCTCACCGCGATCGAAACGCTGCGCGATCTGGGCGACGGCCCCGCCGGCCCCGAGCTGCGCGAGCTGGCCGACGAGGCCAACCGGCTCAACGAAACCTGCCGCATCTATGTCAACCTGATGGCGGCCAATACCCGCCGGCGGCTGCAGATGCTGACCGGCGAAGGCGGCAACGCCTATCGCCGCGGGCCGGTCACGGCCTACGCGTAATTCTGTTTCCCCCCTTCCTTGAACGAGGAAGGGGCCGGGGGTGGGTCGGTGTGGGGGCACCGACCCACCAGCCCGTTTGCGACCTCCTTGTGCTCCCGCGAAGCCGGGAGCCCAGCCTGGGCCCTCGCCTTCGCGCGGGCACCGTTTTCTGCCCAATCCACCCTAAAACTGGCACGCTCCTTGCTGCGTCATTCCCCGAACAGGGAACAAACGCACGCCGATGACCGTCAACAGCATCGCCTCTGCCACAGGCCGCATCCAGTCCGCGATTCAGCGGGCGGCGGCGCGTACGGGGATCGATTTCGACTATCTGCTCGGGCAGGCCAAGGTGGAGAGCGGGCTCAACGCCTCGGCGAGCGCCGCCACCTCCTCGGCGCGCGGGCTCTATCAGTTCGTCGAGCAGAGCTGGCTTTCGGTGATGAAGCAGCACGGCGCCGAATATGGCCTGGGCTGGGCGGCGAATGCGATCAGCCGCGGCCCTTCCGGGCGGATGACGGTGAGCGACGCGAGCACCCGCCAGGCGATCCTCGCGCTGCGCAACAACCCCGAAATCGCCTCGGCGATGGCCGCCGAGCATGCCTCGGACAATAAGGACGCGCTGGAAAGCGCCACCGGGCGCACCGCCACCGGCACCGATCTCTATATGGCGCATTTCCTCGGGCTCGGCGGCGCGCGCCAGTTCCTCTCGACGATGCAGACCAACCCCGGGGCGAACGCCGCGGCGCTGTTCCCCGCCGCCGCGCGCGCCAATCGCGGGGTGTTCTTCAACAGCGACGGCAGCGCGCGCTCGCTGAGCGACGTCTATCAGCGCTTTGCCGCCAAGCTCGGCGACGGCGCCGGCAATGCCGGCAACACCGGCAACTCTTTGCCGGGCATGCAATTTGCCGCGCAGGCGCTCGACATGGACGGCGCGACGGTGATCACCGGCGCCAACCAGAGCGCAGGCGACGCGCTGAGCTGGGCCAGTGCCGCGCTCTCGGGGCGTACCGCGCAGGCGCAGACCGCCAGCCTGATGAAGCCGACGCCCGATACCGCACGGCTCGCCTATCTCATGCTCGCGAACCTCGGGGGCTGACGCGCGATGAAGTTCCTCGGCAATCCCCGCGCCGCCGCGCTGCCGCTCGCGATCCTGCTGCTCGTCGTGGTGATGGTGGTGCCGATCCCGGCGGCGCTGCTCGACGTGTTCTTCGTCGCCAATATCGCGATCAGCCTCGCGGTGCTGATGGTCGCGCTCAATGCGCAGAAGCCGCTCGATTTCTCGGCCTTCCCCTCGGTGCTATTGTTCGCCACCCTGTTCCGGCTCGGCCTCAACGTCGCCTCGACCCGCGTCGTGCTGGTCCACGGGCATGAGGGCGAAAGCGCCGCCGGGCATGTCATCGAGGCGTTCGGCACCTTCCTGATCGGCGGCGATTATGTCGTCGGCATCTTCGTCTTCGCGATCCTGATGATCATCAATCTGATCGTGGTGACCAAGGGCGCGGGGCGCGTCTCCGAAGTCTCGGCGCGCTTCACGCTCGATGCCTTGCCGGGCAAGCAGATGGCGATCGACGCCGATCTCAACGCCGGGCTGATCACCCCCGACGAGGCGAAGAAGCGCCGCGTCGAGGTGTCGACCGAGGCCGATTTCTACGGCTCGATGGACGGTTCGTCGAAATTCGTGAAGGGCGACGCGATCGCCGCGATCCTGATCCTCGCCGCCAATATCATCGGCGGGCTGATCCTCGGCCCGGTCAGCCACGGGATGACGATCGCCGCCGCCGCCAAGGGCTATACATTGCTCGCGATCGGCGACGCGCTGGTCGCGCAGCTCCCCAGCCTGATGCTGTCGATCGCCGCCGCCGCGATCGTCACCCGCGTTTCGTCCGAAAAGGATCTCGCCGGGCAGATCGGCAGCCAGTTCGGCTCGGCGCGGACCTGGACCCCGGTGGCCGGGATCCTGTTCCTGCTCGGGGTGCTGCCGGGGATGCCGCATCTGGTGATCCTCCCCGCCGCCGCGATCGCCGGCTTCGCCGCGTGGAAATTGCGCCAGATCGCCAATCGCCCCGCCCCGGTGGCGGAGGTCAAGCCCGAGCCGGTCGACCAGTCGCGCATCGGCTGGGACGAGGTGACCGACGGGATGATGGTCAATCTCGACATCGGCTACGGGTTGGTGCCTTTGGTCGACGAGCGCAAGGGCAGCCCACTGATGGCGCGGATCACCGGGGTACGGCGCCAGCTTTCGAAGGAGCTCGGCTTCGTCGTGCCGCAGGTCAAGGTGCGCGACGACATCAACCTCGCGCCTTACACTTATCGGCTATTGGTCGGCGGCGTCGCGCTCGGCGAGGATCAGGTGTCGCCCGACGAAATGCTCGCGCTCGATACCGGCACCGGTTTCGGCGAGCTCAACGGCAAGAAAGCCAAGGATCCGACCTTCGGACTCGACGCGACCTGGATCGCGCCCGGCGACGCCGATGCGGCGACCGGCGCGGGCTATCTGGTGGTCGATTCGGGCACGGTGATCGCGACGCATCTTAACCATGTTCTCGGCGCCAATGCCGCCGACCTGCTGAGCGCCGACGAGGTGCAGGCGCTGCTCGACGGCTTGAAGGAACGCAACCCGCAGCTCGTCGCCTCGCTCACCCCGCAGCCGTTGCCGCTGACCACGCTGACCACGGTGCTCAAGAGCCTGCTCGCCGAGGGCATCCCGCTCAAGGAATTCCGCCGCATCGCCGGCGCGATCGCGGTCGCCGCGCAAAAGACGCAGGATGCCGAGGAGCTCGTCGAGCTGATCCGCCCCGAACTCGGCCCGCTGATCATCCAGAAATTGTGCGGCGTGCGCGAGCCGCTGCGCGTGATGACGCTCGAGGGCGGGCTCGAAGGGTTGCTCGGCCAGGCGGTGCGGAGCGATCCGGCGCGGCGCCATGTGATCGAGCCCGATCTCGGCCGCCGCATCGTCGATGCGCTGCAGCGCGCGGCGCAGCCGCTGATCAGCGAGGCGAAGCCGTTCGCGCTCGTCGTCCAGCCGGCGATCCGCGTCGCGATCCGCAAGCTCGTCAAATCCATTCTGCCGGATACCCCCGTCATGAGCTTCTTCGAAGTCCCGGAGGACAAGGCGGTCGAGGTGGTCGCGATCATCGGCGCGCCTGAGGCACTGCCGGCATGAGCGCCGAACCGCACCGCGACGCCTTCGCCGACGCGACCCCGCTGACCTATTCGCCGCGCGCGCACGCGCGAGACGAGACGGCGCTGGTGCGCGAGCATCTCCCTTTGGTCCGCCGCCTCGCCTGGCATATCCACGGCAGCGTCTCGACCGCGGTCGAGGTCGAGGATCTGGTGCAGGTCGGGCTGGTCGCGTTGGTCGAGGCGGTTTCCGCCTTCGAGGATCGCGGGCAGGTGACCTTCCGCCAATATCTCGCGACCCGGCTGCGCGGCGCGATGATCGACGAGCTTCGCCGTCACGCCGCGATGACGCGCGGCGCGATCCGCCGCCGCCGCGACTATCAGCGCGCCGTCGCACAGCTCGCCAACGAGTTCGGCCGCGCGCCGACCGACGCCGAGGCCGCCGCGCGGCTGGGGGTGACGGTGGAGAAATTGCGCGCCGATTACGCCACCGCCGAGGCCGTGCGCTTCGATCCGATCGATGAGGTCTATGCCGACGACCAGCCCTGGTTCGCCAGCGACGAGCCCAATGCGTTCGACCAGCTTGCCGAAAGCGAGGCGCGCGACCTGCTGATCGCCGCGATCGCCGCGCTGCCCGAACGCGAGCAGACGGTGATCCACCTCTATCATGTCGAGGAACTCAACCTCGAGGAGATCGGCCACGTGCTCGGCGTCGGCGCGGCGCGGGTGTGCCAGATCAAATCCTCCGCGCACGCGCGGCTGAAGAAAGCGCTCGCCGCGCGCTGAGCGGCGGCGTTACCCGTCACATTCCAAGCAGACGTCATCCCGGCCTTGAGCCGGGGTCCATTGTGCCCGCTACGCGGCGGCCAGCGCATCATGCGCAATTAAAGAATCCGTTCGCCCTGAGCTTGTCGAAGGGCGGCCCCAACTCTCGGGTGACAGGACGCCCTTCGACAGGCTCAGGGCGAACGGGAATAGATGATTCAAATTGACGCACGATGCTTTGGAACCCCTTGCTCCGCGCCTGCCTCCCGATGGACCCCGGCTCAAGGCCGGGATGACGGGGGAGCTCCCCGCAAACGAAAACCCCGGCAACCTTGCGGCCGCCGGGGTTCCCATGCCGGCTTCGGCGCCCTTTAAGGGGGGCGGCGCCGAAGCGTTTGACGCGTCGTTTACTGAAGCAGCTTGAGCACGCTCTGCTGCGACTGATTGGCCTGCGCCAGCATCGCGGTCGACGCCTGGCTCAGGATCTGCGCCTTGGCGAGGTTGGTCGATTCGGCCGAGAAGTCGGCGTCCTGGATACGGCTGCGCGCATCCGACAGGTTGGCGACGTTCGAGGTCAGGTTGTTGACCGCCGACTGGAGCTGGTTCTGCGCCGCACCCAGGCCAGCGCGGGCGGTGCCCACCGCCGCGATCCCGGCGTCGAAGTTGGCGAGGTTGGTGAGCGGGGTGGTCGCGCTCGCGCCGCTGATCGCGGTGTTGATCGCGCCGGTGCTCTTGATGTCGGCGAAGGTCAGCGTCACCGTGTCGGCGGTGTTGGCGCCCGACTGGATCGTCACCGCGCCCGAGGTGCCGGCGGTGCCGTCGAACAGGTTCTGGCCGTTGAACTGGGTGTTGGTCAGCACCGAGGTGATCTGGTCGGCGAGCGCCTTCTGCTCGGCGGCGATGTTCGACTTGTCGGAGGTCGAATAGGTGCCGTTGTTGGCCTGCACCGCGAGTTCACGCATGCGCTGCAGCATGTTGGTCACTTCGTCCAGCGCGCCTTCCGCGGTCTGCGCCATCGAGATGCCGTCGTTGGCGTTGCGGATGCCCTGGTTCATACCGGTGATCTGCGTGGTCATCGACGCGGCGATGGCGAGGCCGGCGGCGTCGTCCTTGGCCGAGTTGATTCGCTTGCCGGTCGACAGGCGCTGCATCGCGGTCTGCAATTCGCTGTTCGCCATGCTCGACGCGTTGGCGGCGCGCAGCGCCGAAGTGTTGGTTGCGATAACCGTCATTTCTAGTCTCCGTCGTAACTGACGGTTCCGCCGCCCCCCGTTAGCGCGGATGGCTGGGCCGTCGCCCCCTGAAACGGCCGGCGATCGGCGTGATTTAGCGATCGACGACGAAAAAAATCGCTCCCCGCCCCGCCTCGCGCGCGGGCGATGTGCCGGCGCACGCATGCGAGCGCGCGCCCGGAAAAAATCTGCCGGCCGGCAACGCATTACACCCGTCGTTAACTATTTTCTCCCATCTAGGGCTCACACGCTCAGGGGGGCCAATGCGTTCTATCGTTCCATCCGCCACGGTTGCGGAAAGCCATGTTGCGCTCATCTCGTCGCTGCGGGCTCAGGGCATCGCCGTCGAGCCGCCGCAGAGCCGCGTCAACGCCGACAAAATCTGGCTGACGGCGCCCGGGGAGCCGATCCCGGCACCCGCGCGCACGGTCGTGATCGGGGGCGGCGACGCGGAACGAATCGTGATCCCGGCGCGCGACGGCGCCCCGGCGCGAATCGCCTTCGGCCACACCGACTCGGTCGTCGGCAACGCCTTCGCCCGCGCGCTGATCGCCGGCCCGGACATGCCGACCGCCGCCGACCCCGAAAGTCTCGCGCTGTTCGCACTCGCCGAGCGAGTCGCGGAAGCCGATATCACCGTGCTGATCAACGGCCCGACCGGCACCGGCAAGGAAGTGCTGGCGCGGACGATCCACGCCAATTCGCCGCGCCGCGACGGCCCGTTCATTGCGCTCAATTGCGCGGCTTTGCCCGAAACCATGCTCGAGGCGATGCTGTTCGGCCACCAGAAGGGCGCCTTCACCGGCGCCTCCTCGGGCGGCGAAGGCTTTTTCCGCGCGGCGCACGGCGGGACGATCCTGCTCGACGAAATCGCCGAAATGCCGCTGGCGCTGCAGGCCAAGTTGCTGCGCGTGCTGCAGGAACGCGAAGTCGTGCCGATCGGCGCAACCCAGCCGGTGGCGGTCGACGTACGCGTCATCGCCTGCGCCAACCGCGATCTTCAGGCCGAGGTGGCGGCGGGCCGCTTCCGCGCCGACCTCTATTACCGCCTGTCGGTCTTCCCGCTTACCACGCGCGCGCTGGCCGATCGCCCGCAGGACATTCCCGCGCTCGCCGCGACGATGATCCTGCGCCACGCCGGCAACCGCACGACGATCCCCTGGCCGTCGGCCGAGGCGATCGCCGCGCTCACCGCGCACGACTGGCCCGGCAATGTCCGCGAACTGGAAAATGTGATCCAGCGCGCGTTGCTGTTCGCCGCCGGGGGCACGATCGAGGCCGAGCATATCGTGTTCGACCGCCCCGCGCCGCGTGCGGCCGCACCGGTCGAGGCCGATAATGCGACGCTGGGCAAGGTGGTCCAGCTCTCCGAATTCGCCGCGATCCGCGAGACGCTCAAGGCGTGCAACGGCAGCCGGATCGAGACCGCGCGCCGGCTGGGCATTTCGGAGCGCACCCTGCGCTACCGGCTCGCCAAGGCACGCGAACAGGGTGAGGATATCGCCGCGCCGCACGGCAAGGTGGCCTCGGCATGAGCGCGATCGACAGCCTCGGCGGCGTGGAGCGCGTGATGGCGCTGCGCGCGCAGATCCTCGAACGCAACAGCGCGCTGGCGCGCGCCGGCCAGACGGCGGGCGCCGCCCCCGCGGCGGGCGCGGCGCAGGGCGCGCCGAGCTTCACCCAGTCGCTCGAAAATGCGCTCTCCAAGGTCAACGAGACCCAGCAGAAGGCCGGCGCGCTCTCCGAATCCTACGAGCGCGGCGAAACGATCGACATCGCCAAGGTCATGCTCGCGCGCCAGGAAGCCTCGGTCGGCTTCGAGGCGACGCTGCAGGTCCGCAACAAGATCCTGTCCGCCTATAAGGACATCATGAGCATGCCGGTGTAAGACATGGCAAACGCACTCACCCCAGCATCCGCGATCCCCGAACGCTTCGCCAATCCGCTGCGGCAGATCCAGGGCATGCTCGCGCAGCCCGCGGTCCGCCGCGCCGGGCCGATGGCGCTGCTGATCGGGCTGATCGGCGCCGCCGCGCTCGCCTGGTCGCTCTTGTCCTCGCCGCCGCAGAAGACGTTGTTCGCCGGGCTCGCCGATGCGGACAAGGCCGCGGTCACCTCGGCATTGACCGCCGCGGGGATCAAGAGCCGGGTCGATACCGGCACCGATACGGTCACCGTCGCGGAGGACGATTACGCCCGCGCGCGGATGCTGCTCGCCGGGCAAGGCCTGCCCAAGACCGCGCCGGCCGGCTATGCGATCCTCGACCAGCTGCCGATGGGCGTCTCGCGCGCGGTGGAGGGCGAACGGTTGCGGCAGGCGCGCGAGACCGAATTGGCGCGCTCGATCCAGGAAATCGACACGGTGGTCGAGGCGCGGGTGCATCTCGCCACCCCCGAAGCCAGCGCCTTCGTGCGCGACAATGCCGCGCCGTCGGCCTCGGTGGTGCTCAAGCTCCAGCCGGGACGCTCGCTGAGCGACGCGCAGGTCGCCTCGATCGTCAACCTCGTCGCCTCGTCAGTGCCGGGGATGAAGCCGGACAATGTGACGGTGGTCGACCAGATGGGCGGGCTGCTCTCCAAATCGGGTGGGCAAGGCGACAATGGCAGCGAGCAGCGGCTTCGCGTCCAGCGCCAGATCGAGGACAAATACCGCCAGCAGCTCATCCAGCTGCTGACGCCGCTGGTCGGCGCGGGCAATTTCACCGCCGAGGTTCAGGCCGACGTCAATCTCGACGAGATGCAGGCGACCCGCGAAACCTATGACAAGCAGGGCACGTTGCGCGCCGAGGCGGGCAATTGGACCGGCAACCAGGCGCCCGCCGGCAGCCAGCCGCCGGGGGGCATCCCCGGTGCGCTGAGCAACACCCCGCCCCCCGCGAGCCAGCTGCAGAAGCCGCAGCCTGCGGTCGGCGCGAGCGGTCAGCCGGCCCCCGGCGCCTCGCCGGTCGCGGGCGGCCCGGCACCCGACGCCAACAAGCAATCCGATCAGTTCCAGCGCGCTTACGATCTCGGCAAGGAAGTGTCGGTGACGCGCGCCGCGCCGGGGGGGATCAAGCGGCTGTCGGTCGCGGTGCTGCTGCGCGAGCCCGAAAAGGGCCGCCGCACCGCGATGGAGGTCAACCAGATCACCGATCTGGTGAAGTCGGCAGTCGGCTACGATGCTGCGCGGCAAGACAATGTCACCGTCATCAGCAAGAAATTCGCCGATGCCTCGGCGGCGGCGAGCGGGCCGAAATGGTATGACAACAGCTGGCTGCCGATGCTCGCGCGCAATCTGACCGCGATCGTCATCGCGCTGCTCGTGCTGTTGCTCGGGGTCCGCCCGCTGCTCAAGGCGATGCTCAAGAAGCGCGCCGATGCCGAAAGCGGCGCGAAGGGCGCGCTTGCCGGGCCCGACGGCGCGCCGATGGGCAGCGCCAGCGGCGAGGGCGAAAGCGAAGGCGGCATCCGCGTCACCGATCCGGTCGGGATCGAGGATCTGGAAGAAGCGCGCGGCTATGAGCAGCGCGTCCATGCGGTGCGCGGCTTCACCCGCGACAATCCGGCGCGCGCGGCGCTTGCGGTGCGCGATATGATGGGAGCCGAGGCGAAATGAACGCGCCCGCCAACGCCGTCGTGCGCAGCTTCAGCGGGGTCGAGCGCGCCGCGGTGCTGATGATGCTGGTCGGCGAGGAAGAAGCCGCCGCGATCCTCCAGAAGCTCGAACCCGATGAGGTGCGCCAGCTCGGCAAGGCGATGTTCACCGTCGCCGACGTCAGCGAGGCCGAGGTGGAGGGCGTGCTCGACGATTTCGTCGATCGCGCGCGCGAGCGCACCGGAATCAGCTTCGACCCGCGTCCGAAGATCGAGGCGGTGATGCATCGCGCGCTCGGCCCCGAAAAGGCCGATAGCGTGCTCGCGCGGATCACCCCGCCCGAGGCGGCGTGCGAGATCGACCTGCTCGACTGGCTCGACGCGACCGAGATCGCGGCGATGATCGAGAAGGAACATCCGCAGATCGCCGCGGTGCTGATCGCCAATCTCGATCCGGCGGTGGGGAGCCAGGTGCTCGAACTGCTGCCCGATGCGGCGCAGCCCGAGATCCTTCACCGTATCGCCAAGCTCGGCCCGATCACCCCGGAAGCGGTGGAAACTTTGCGCGCGATGCTCGCCAACCGCAGCGGCGGCGGCGGACAGGGCACCCAGGTGCAATTGGGCGGGACGCGCGAAGCGGCCAAGATCCTGCAGAGCGCGCGCAAGGCGACCGAGCAGCGCGTGATGCCCAAATTGTTCAAGCTCGACAAGGAAACCGCCAAGGCGATCGAAGAGGCGATGTTCGTCTTCGACAACCTGCTCGACATGGACGACAAGAATCTCGGCACGCTGATCCGCAACATCGACGGCGACATCCTGACCCGCGCGCTGAAGGGCGTCGACGAGGCGGCGCGCAACCGCTTCCTCGGCTGCATGTCGGCGCGCGCCGCGGACGGCATCCGCGACGAGATGGAAGCGCGCGGCCCGATGAAGCTGTCCGAAGTGCTCGAGGCGCAGAAGGCGATCATCCAGATCGCGCGCAACCTTGCCAAGGACGGCACGATCCAGATGGGCGGAGGCGAGGACGATTATGTCTGAGGCGGCATCTTACGATTTCGTCGTCGGGCTTTCCGCGCGGCACAGCGATGCGGCGATCCGCCTCAGCCGCAGCTTCGCCGATCGCGAGCCCGGCTTCGCACCGGCCGATCTGATCGCGCGGATCAAGAGCGCGTTCGGCCGCGACACCGAGGCCGAACCCCAGCCGCGCAGCTATGCGCCGGCCGATCCCGAAACCAACCCGACCGAGGGCTGGAACCCGCTCGACGCCAATGCCGAGCCGGCGCCGTTCATCGATCCGGCCGAGGTCGCGCGTCAGGCGGGGCATGACGAAGGCTATGCCGCCGGCCTCGCCGCGGCGCGCGCCGAAGCCGCCGCGACCGCCGAGCGCGACCGCGCTTTGCTCGCCGGGCTGGCCGACGCGTTGCGCGACGATGCGCGAATCGATCGCGACCGGCTGGCGAAGCATATGCGCCAGACGGTCGAGCATCTCGTCACCCGGCTGGTCGGCGAGATCGGCGTATCGGGCGGCCTGCTCGCCGCACGCGTCGCCGCCGCGACCGATCTGATCGCCGACGCGTCCGAAAGCGCGATCCTGCGGGTCAACCCGGCCGATATGGCGCTGCTCGACGGGCATCTGCCCGCGACGCTGTTCCCCGTCGCCGATGCGCAGATCGCGCGCGGCAGCTTCGAGCTCGAAACCGCCTCGACGATCGTCGAGGACGGGCCGGACCTGTGGCTCGACCAGCTCGCCGCCGCGCTCGACAAGGTCGCGGTGCCGGCGGGTTAGAGCATCGTGCGCAAAATACGATCCACCGCGGCGAAGGCCGGGGTCCAGTCACGACCGGTCCGATGCTGACCCCGGCCTTCGCCGGGGTGGAAGGTGCCGGGGTAGCTCAGATTTAAAACGCGAGGCGCCTGCATGCTCACCCGGTTCGCAACCGATTATCTCGACGCCCTGGTCGGGGATTTTCTCCCGACCCCCAAGGTTTCGGGCCGCCTCGCCTCGTTCGACGGGCTGCTGATGGAAGCCGTCGGGCTCAACCTGCCGGTCGGCACCGTCTGCCAGGTCGGCGGCAAGGCGGACGGGGTCGAGGCCGAGGTGATCGGCTTCCGCAACGGCCGCACCCTGCTGATGAACCTCGGCGGCCCGGCCGCGCTGCTGCCACACGCCCCGGTGCGCCCGATCGGCCCCCCAGGCGAGGCCGAAGTGGGCGCCGCCTTGCTCGGCCGCGTGGTCGACGGCGCGGGGCGCCCGATCGACGGGCTCGGCGCGATCCGCGGCGCGGGGGCGTGGCCGCTCGCGGGCAAGCTCCAGTCGCCACTCGATCGCGGGCGCGTGCTCCAGCCGCTCGATGTCGGGGTGCGCGCTATCAACGGGCTGCTGACGATCGGCAAGGGCCAGCGGATCGGCATCATGGCCGGCTCCGGGGTCGGCAAATCGGTGCTGCTCGGGATGATGGTCCGCGCCGCGCGCGCCGACGTGATCGTCATCGGGCTGATCGGCGAGCGCAGCCGCGAGGTCGCCGACTTCCTCGAGACCAAGGTCGCGGGCGAGGCGCGCGCCAAGAGCGTGGTCGTCGCGGTGCCGGCCAATCATTCGCCGGTGCTGCGCATCCGCGGCGCGCTCCGCGCCACCGCGATCGCCGAAGCGTTCCGCGCCGAGGGCAAGGACGTGCTGCTGATCATGGATTCGCTGACCCGCGTCGCGCATGCCGGGCGCGAGATCGGGCTGGCGCTGGGCGAACCCGCCTCGGCGCGCGGCTATCCGCCGTCGGCGATCGCGATGCTGCCCAACCTGATCGAACGCGCCGGCACCGACGTGACCTCGGGCGGATCGATCACCGCCATCTATACCGTGCTCGCCGACGGCGACGACGGCAACGACCCGGTGGTCGATTCGGCACGCTCGATCCTCGACGGGCATATCGTGCTGAGCCGCACGCTCGCCGAACGCGCGGTCTATCCCGCGATCGACGTGTCCAAATCGGTCAGCCGCGTGATGACCGACATCGCGTCGCCGCCGCATCTCCACGCCGCGCGGGTGCTGCGCCGGCATCTCGCGACCTATGAGGAGAATCGCGATCTGGTGCTGATGGGCGCCTATCGCGCGGGCTCCGACCCCGAGATCGATGCCGCGATCGCCTGCCACCCGGCGGTGATGGAATTCATCCGCCAGGATGCCGCGTCGAGCGTGACGCTGGAGGATTCGGTGACCGAACTGACCGGGGTGTTCGGCGATGGCTGACACGCGCAAGCTCGCGCGCGTGCTGCGCGTCCGCACCTTGCAATATGGGCTGGCGCAGGCCGCCGAGGCACGCGCGCGCGATGCGCATGCGCAGGAAAGCGCGCTCTCGACGCGGATCGCGCGGCTCGCCGCCGATGTCGCCCCGGCGACCGAACGCGGCGCGGGCTTCTCGCTCGCCGCCGCCGCGCATTATCGCGAGCGGCTACATCGTTCGGCCGAGACCGCCGCCAACCGCGTCCGCACCGCCGAATATGAGGCCGAGCGCGCCGCCGAAGCGACCCGCAGCGCCAAGCGCGACCAGAGCGCAGTCGAGAAACTGATCGCGCGCGGCGAGGCCGAGGCGGCGCTGCGCGAAATCCGCAAGCTGCGCGATGCGCCGCCGACGCGACCGACCGGGAAAATCCGGCACGATCTTTGCTGATCGGTCTGTCGGAAAGACCGACGGACACACAGGGGCCATGACCGCAGTTTCGAATCTGGCGCTGATCTTCACCAAGACGGGCAGCCCCGCGACGCCGCCCGGCGTCGCCACGGGCGCGCCCGCGTCTTTCCCTGCATTGCTCGCACCGGTCGAGGGCAAGCCCGCCGATCCGTCCGACACCGGCGACGCCCGGCAGGAGGATGCCGCCCCCGGCAAGGATTTGCCGGACGATCAGAGCGGCTTGCCGGATGCGCTGGCGTGGATGATGCCGCCTGCGCTGCCGATCCTGACCGAGCCGGTGGTGGCGAAGGCCGCGGAGGCTGCGCCGAGCCCGGCGGCGCCGCCGACAGTGATGCCTGTCGCCGCGCCGGTGTTGACGGACGCCGTGCCCGATCCAGTGGCGACACCTGCGACGACGCCGGTTGCCGCGACGCCAGCGCCGACGATCCCAACCGCTCCCGCGCAGCAATCGCGCGGCGGCGAGGCCGGCGTTGCGCCAGCGGAGGTCGCAGCAGAACCCGCCTCCTCCACCCCCGTTCGCCCTGAGCTTGTCGAAGGGCGTCCTGCCATTCGCGAGCTGGGGCCGCCCTTCGACAAGCTCAGGGCGAACGCGGTAGAGGTTCCGCAGGAGCAGCCGGCGGCGCAGCCTTTGCCCGCGGATCGCGCGCGCACCGTGGCCGCGACGGGCAACGCGCCCGCGCAGCCGGCCGCACCGCCCGCAGCCGCACCGGTCACGCGGCGCGATCCCGTTCCCGCGCTCGAGCTCGCCGCCGCACCCGCGCCGCTCGATCGGCTGATCGCGGCGTTGCGCCCGGCTCCGATCGCCGCTGCCGCGCCGCCGCCGACGCCAGCTCCGGCACCGGCAATACTCGCCGCGCCGCTTGTCGCGCCGGTCCAGTCAATAGCGCCCATCATGGCGCTCGGGCCGATCGATTCGGTTCAGGTCAATGCGACGCCCACGCCGCAAGCGCCCGCGACACCGGCGCCCGGACCCGCACCGAGCGAGGGAATGCGCACGACCGCGCCGACGGCGCCCGTCGCGCCCCAGACGGCCGCCGTCGCCGCGTCGCAACCCGCGCCGCAACCGATCGCGATCGCCCCGGCCGCGCAGGTGTTCGCCGAGGCGATCCGCCGCGCCGCCGCCGACGAGCGCACCGCCGCCGCGCCGCAACCGGCCGCGACGTTCGTGCTCCCCGCCGGCACCGATAATGCCGCCCACGCGGTCGCTGCGACCGCCGACGCTCGCCACGCCGCGCTCGATCTGAAGCAGGACAATTGGCCGCAGGCGATGATCCAGCGGATCGAGGCGCTGCGCGACACCGCCAATGCCAGCGACACCCGCATCCGGCTGATCCCCGCCGCGCTCGGCGCGATCGACGTGTCGCTGAAGCGCGACGGCGACGCGGTGTCGGTCCATCTCGCCGCGCACCAGCCCGAGACGCGGCAGATCCTCGCGGACGCGCAGCCGCGGCTCGCCGATCTTGCCGAAGCGCGCGGGCTGAAGCTTTCCGCCTCGACCGGCAGCGCCACCACCGATGCCGGCGGGCACGCCGCGGCACAGCAGCAACAGCAACAACGAACCGCCGCCGCACCGATGCGGCCCGCCAGCGCGGCGAGCGCCGACGATGAGGCGGCAAGCGACGAACGTATCGCCTGATACCCGAGGGACATGATATGAGTGACAAGGACGACAAGGCGGAAACGCCGAAGAAGAAGGGAAAGATCGGCAAGATCGCGCTGTTGGCGGTCGGCGCGGTGGCGCTGATCGGCGGCGGGGTCGGCGCCGGTCTCTATGCCTCGGGCTCGGGGCTGATCGGCGGGCACAAGGCCGCCGTCGCCCCCGGCCCGCACCTCGTTCCCAAGAGCGAGCAGAAGCGCCCGAGCAAGGACGGCAAGGAAGGCGGCCACGGCGGCGGCGAGGGCGAGGCCAAGGCCGAGGATCACGGCATGCCGACTCCCCCGGGCGAGGGCGGCGACCGCTTCGCCTCCAATTATTACGCGATGGAGAAGGAGTTCACCGCGAATCTGCAGGATTCGGTGCACTTCCTCCAGATCGGGATCGCGGTCTCGACGCCCTATGACGATACGGTGATCCAGAACCTCAAGACCAACGACATCGCGGTGCGCTCCGCGGTGCTGATGACGCTGGGCGACACCACCGAGGATCAGGTCTTCACCTCCGACGGAAAGCAGGCGCTGGCCAAGAAGCTGGCCGCCTCGATCAACAAGGTGCTCAAGGAAAAGGAAGGCTTCGGCGGGATTAGTAACGTCTACTTTACCAATTTCGTTGTTCAGTGAGCGGGCATGGTTAACACCGCTTCACCATCCGACGCCGGACGCCGCGGGGCCGCCCGCGGCGAACCCGTCAATGCGAGCGGGCTCGGCCAGGCGAAGCTCAATCCGTTCGGCGATCTGCACACGCTGCAACACCTCTCGGCGCGCCTCGCGCGCAGCCTGCGCGGGGTGTTCGAGCCGATTCTGCGGCAGGAGCTGAGGACCTGGGCCGAGCCGCTGATGGTGCAGCGCTTCGCCGATTATCGCGCCGAACGCCCCGATACGCTCACCGCCTGGCTGCCGCTGGGGATGGAGGGGCGCACCGCGCTCTGCGTGTTCGACGGGCGATTCGTGCTCGAACTGCTCGATCTGTTCTTCGGCGGGGTCGGCTATGTCCCGATCGAGCTGCCGCACGAATTCTCGCCCGCGGCGGAGGCGATGGTCGGCCGGCTCGGCGAGATGATCGCCGCGCCGCTCGCCACCGCGTGGGAACCGCTCGCGCGGGTCGGCTTCACCGTCGGGCGGTGCGAGCATAATGCCGCGATGCTGACCAATATCGAGGCGGACGACGCGATGATCGTCACCCGCTTCGGGATCGCGCAGGGCAATGCCCGCCCGGTGTTCATCGACCTGGTCTATCCCGTCTCCGCATTGAAGCCGCACGGCACCGCGCTAACCGGCAAGGTCGTCGCCAAGGCCGCCGAGCAGGATGCGCAATGGAGCGCGGCGCTGACCCGCGCGGCGATGCAGGTGCGCTTCCCGGTGCGCTCGGTGCTCGCCGAGCCGGTGATCAGCCTCGCCAAATTGATGGATCTGAAGCCCGGCGACGTGATCCCGATCCATTTCACCAACGACGTGCCGGTGATGGTCGGCAACGATCGGCTCGGCATCGGCACCGTCGGCACCGCCAACGGCCATGCCGCGATCCGCCTCACCAAACTCGCGAGTCTCGAAGGAAATAACGCATGAACGACATGACCGGCTCTTTCGCGGCCGACGCGGACGCCGCGGGCGCGGTGGCGGCCAATTTCCGGCTGCTGCAGGATGTCGACGTGAAGCTGACGGTCGAGATCGGCTCGACCCAGCTCACGCTCCGCGAATTGCTCGCGCTCGGCGAATCGAGCGTGATCGAATTGGACCGGCAGGCCAACGAACTGCTCGACGTGTTCGTCAACGGCACGCTGATCGGCCGCGGCGAGGTGGTGACGGTGGGCGATCGCTTCGGCGTCCGCATGACCGAGCTCGCCAACCCCGAGAAGCGCGGCTGATCCGGCGATGATGTGGGCTTATGTTCTCAAGCTGGTGATCCTGCTGCCGCTGGTCTGCGGGCTGATGATCGGCTCGCTGTGGCTGTGGCGGCGGCTCGAAAGCCGCATGCCCGGCAAGGCGCCGACGCGGCTGATCGCAGTCAAGGAAACGATGATGATCTCCCCCGGTCTCCGCCTCGCGGTGGTCGATTTCGAGGGCAGCCGGCTGCTCGTCTCGGTCGGGCGCGGCGGGGTGACGCTGGTCGACAAGGCCGTCGCGCGCGGTGACCTCGCATGAGCGTGACGCGTATCGGTGACGGCCCGGCGCTGTTCCGCCAGCCGAACGCGCGCCGCGCGGCGCACGGCGGGTCAAAGTTCACAAAGTTCACGCTTGTGATTGCCGCGCTGGTCGTCGCGCTGATCATCGCGATGCCCGCCTTCGCGCAGGTCGCCCCGCCGGCGGCGCCCGCCGCCCCGGCGACCCCGGGGGTCGGCGACGCGCTCGATCGCGCGCTCGGCCAGCTTTCGAGCGGCGCGGCGTCGAGCCAGCCGGGCAACGGCTCGCTCTCGCTGTCGTTGCAGGTCCTGATCATCATGGGGCTGCTGACGATCCTCCCCGGGATCGTGCTGATGATGACCAGCTTCACGCGGATCATCATCGTGCTGTCGATCCTGCGTCAGGCGCTCGGCCTTCAGCAAACACCGCCGAATCAGGTGCTTATCGGGCTTTCGCTGTTCCTGTCCTTCTTCGTGATGGCGCCGGTGGTCAACCGCATCAACACCGAGGCGATCCAGCCCTATGCCGCGGGCAAGCTCGCCGGGACCGAGATGATCAAACATGCCGGCACGCCGCTCCACGCCTTCATGGCCAAGCAGACGCGGGTCAAGGATCTGACGATGTTCGCCGAAATGGCCAAGTCCGGGCCTTACGCCAAGACCGACGACATCCCCTTTTCGGTGCTGCTCCCGGCGTTCGTGACGAGCGAATTGAAGACCGCGTTCCAGATCGGCTTCCTCGTCTTCCTGCCGTTCATCGTCATCGATCTGGTGGTGGCGACGGTGCTGATGTCGCTCGGCATGATGATGCTCTCCCCGACGATCATCTCGCTGCCGTTCAAATTGCTGTTGTTCGTGCTGGTCGACGGCTGGGCGCTGACGATGGGCAGCCTCGCTAACTCCTTCGCGACCTGAGAATTTTCATGGCAGACGCTGATTATTTCCTGACCGTCGCGAACCAGACGATGTGGGTGCTGGCGCTCGCCGCCGCGCCGATCCTGATCCCGGCGCTGGTCTCGGGCCTCATCCTCGGCATGATCCAGGCGGCGACCTCGATCAACGAGCAGACCTTGTCGTTCGTCCCCAAGCTGATCGTCGTCGCGATCTCGATCATGCTGTTCGGCGGGCTGATCCTCGGGCTGCTCAGCGATTTCACGATCGGCATCTTCGATCGGATTCCGGATCTGGTGAAATAACGCATGCTCGGCTTCGGCCTTGCGATCGAGCCCCAATTATGGGCGCTCCTGTTCGTGATGGTGCGCGTCGGCAGCGCATTCATCACCGCGCCGGTGTTCGGCAATATGTCGGTGCCGCTCCAGGTCCGGGTCGCGCTCTCCGGCGCGATCGGGGTGCTGGTGCTGGCGAGCCACCCGATCCAGCCCCCGGCGCAGATCTTCGCGGTCGCGACCTTCCTCGCGGTCGCGGCGGAGGCGATGGTCGGGCTCGCGCTCGGCTTCGTGCTGCAGATCGCCTTTGCCGCGCCGCTCGTCGCGGGCGAGATCATCGGCGGATCGATGGGGATCGGCTTCGCCAATATGATCGACCCCAATTCGGGGCGGTCGTCCCCCGCGATCGGTCAATTCCTGTCGATCATGCTGACCCTGTTGTTCCTGTCGCTCGACGGGCACCTCGTGCTGGTCGACATGATCCTCAAAAGCTACACCGCGATGCCGCCCGGCGCCGCCTGGCTGACCACCACGCAGATGCGCGATATCGCCTTTTTCGGGGGCTATGCCTTTCTCGCCGGGCTGCTGCTCGCGCTGCCGGTCGGCTTCCTCCTGTTGTGCCTCAACCTCATCGTCGGGATGCTTTCACGCGCGGCGCCGGCGCTCAATCTGTTCGCGGTCGGGCTGCCGGCGAGCCTCGGCGTCGGGATCGTCTCGCTCGCGATCGCCTTCCCGGCGATGGGTGACTATATGCAGGTGATCGTGCGCGACGGGCTCGCCGCGACCCAGGCGTTGGTGATCCGCTGATGTCGGAGCAATTCGGCGAACGGACCGAGGCGCCAACCGCGAAGCGCCGCAAGGACGCCACCCAGCGCGGCGAGATCCTGCGCAGCCGCGATTTCGCCACCGCATTGGTGATGCTGGCGGGGGCCGCGTGGATCGCGATGTTCGGCGCGTCGCTGCTCCGCGCGTGCAAGGCGGTGATGGCCGCGAGCCTCAGCTTCGGGCGCGGCGACGTCGAGGATTTCCACCCGTGGCGCCCGCTCGCCGAAGCGGGGGGGGAACTCGCCCCCGCGCTCGGCGCCCTGTTCGCGATCACCGTCGTCGCGGCGGTGCTGAGCCAGGGCGGGCTCGGCGCGCTGCGCTTCAACGCCTCGCTGCTCGCGCCCAAGGGATCGCGGATCAACCCCGCATCGGGGCTCAAGCGCATCCTCGGCCCGACCGGGTGGATCGAACTCGGCAAATCGCTGCTCAAGGTGGTGCTGCTCGGCGCGATCGGCACCTGGCTGCTGATGTCCTCGTCGCACGCGATGTTCGGTCTCGCCGCCTCGAACGTCGAGGTGGCGGTCGGCGCGCTGGGGGGCACGCTGACGCATATCCTGATCGTCATGGCGCTGGGGCTGGTCGCGATCGCGATGCTCGACGTGCCGGTCCAGCTGATCCGGCTGCTCGGCAAATTGCGCATGACCAAGCAGGAAGTGAAGGACGAGCATAAGGAGACCGAGGGCAATCCCGAACTCAAGGGCCAGATCCGCGCCAAGCAGCGCGCGATGCTTTCCCGCTCGATGAAGAAGGCGCTCGCCTCGGCGCATGTCGTGCTGACCAACCCGACGCATTTCGCGGTCGCGCTGCGCTACGATCGCGGCAACGATCAGGTGCCGGTGGTGGTCGCCAAGGGGCGCGGCGCGACCGCACTCGCGATCCGCGAAATGGCCGGCGATTATGCGGTGCCGGTGCTCGAATATCCCCAGCTCGCCCGCGCGGTCTATTACACCAGCCGCGAAGGGCAGGAGATCCGCGACGACCTCTATCTCGCGATCGCGACGGTGCTGGCGTTCGTGTTCAACCTCGACGCCGAAATCGCCGGGCGCCGGCCGCCGACGATCGACGTGCCGGAGACCGCGCGGTTCGACGAAAATGGCGTGAAGGTCTGACCCCCCCTCCCCGTTCGCCCTGAGCTTGTCGAAGGGCTGTCCTTCTTCCGAGGAAGAAAGTGCAGGGCTTCGACAGGCTCAGCCCGAACGGGGAGGGGAATCGCGATTCGACGGAGGGTGATCCGGACGCAGGCGTCGAAACAGCCGTAAAGAATCGCCTCTTCCGGTCGTTTCAACAAGCATGACGACGACGACCAGCAGCACCAGCTCGACCACGTCGACCGCCAATACGGCGGCCAGCACCACCGCCAGCGTCAATGCGGGGGCCGCGCAGCAGCTGCTCAGCTCGCTCAACACGGGTTCGGGGGTCGATACCGCGGCGCTCGTCGCCTCGCTGGTCAATGCGCAATTCGCCACCAAGGTCGCCGCGCTCAACGCCAAGTCGCAGACACTGACGACGCAGATTTCGGACGTGTCGACGCTCAAGGGCTCGATCACCGATTTCGCCAATGCGCTGCAGCAGCTCGTCAAGGGTGGCTCGCTCGTCGCCCAGCCGGCCAGCTCGAACGCCAATGTGCTGAGCGTGACCCCGTTGATCGGCGCGAAGCTCAACGGGCTGAGCGGCAGCATCACGGTGAGCCAGCTCGCCAGCGCGCAGACCGCGGTCAGCACCACCCCGGTCGCCAGCGCGCAGGCGTCGATCGGCACCGGCCAGTTCACGCTGACGCTCGGCACCGCGACCTATAATGCCGACGGGTCGATGGCCACATTCGCCGCGGGCAGCGGCACGCCCGCCACAATCACGGTCGACAGCAGCGACAATACGCTCGCCGGGCTGGCGAGCGCGATCAACGCCTCGGGCACCGGGGTCACCGCGTCGATCGTCACCAATGTCGACGGCTCGGCCTATCTTTCGCTCAAGGGCGCGACCGGCGCGGCGCAGGCGTTCACGCTCACCGCGACGACCGACGACAATGGCACGCTCTCCGCGTTCAACGTCGGCCCCGGCGCCGCGATGAAGATCGCCAGCCCGGCGCAGAACGCCAAGCTGACGCTCGACGGCGTCGCGGTGGAGCGGACGAGCAATTCGATCAGCGATCTGGTCAGCGGGCTGCAGATCAACCTCAACGCGGTGTCGGCCACCCCGGTCACCTTGTCGTCGACCACGCCGACCACCGCGCTGACCAATGCGGTCAACGATTTCGTCGATACCTACAACCAGGTGTTCAGCGCGCTGAAGGCGCTGGTCGATCCGATCACCGGCGATCTGCGCGCCGATACCGCGGCGCAGAATCTGTACCGTTCGATGCGTTCGCTGACGACGCGGCAGCTGATTGCCAATCCCGCGACCGGCGCGCCCGCGACGCTCGCCGATCTGGGCGTCAACACCAATCGCGACGGTTCGCTCTCGGTCAATTCGACGACGCTGACCAATGCCATCACCAACAATCCGGCGGGGGTGGAGGCGATCTTCGCTTATGGGACGAGCAACACCGACGGCATCAACGCCGCGATGCAATCGATCCAGCTCAACGCGACGAGCATGGTCTACGGGCTCGGCGCGTCGAACACGACCTATACCGCGGCGAAGAGCGATCTCGGCAAGCAGCAGGACGATCTCACGCTCCAGCAGCAGGCGATGACCGACCGGCTGACCCAGCAATTCGCCAATATGAACTCGAAGGTCGCCGCCTATAAGTCGACCCAGGCCTATCTGCAGCAGCAGATCGACATGTGGACCAAGTCGGGCAACAACTGACATGGCCTATGCAAGCGCGCTGCTGCGCAACCCCGCCCAGACCTATCGCGAGATCGACCTCGCGGGCCGCACCAGCAACGCCGACGGCGCGGCCCTGGTGTCGCTGCTCTACGAGGAATTGATCCAGGCGCTGCGCGTCGCCGGCTGGGCCGCCGAGCGCAACCAGTTCGCCACCAAGAGCGAGCGCGTGACCCGCGCCACCGCGATCCTGTTCGCGCTGGAGGCCAATCTCGATTTCGACAAGGGCGGCGAGGTATCGAAGACGCTCGCGCGCTTCTACGCCGGCGCGCGCGCCGAGGTGATCCGCGCCAGCATCGGGCATGACGGCGCGCCGTTCCGCGCGGTGGCGGACAATATGGCGGAAATCGCCGCCGCCTGGTCGCAGGTGCGCGGGGTCTAGACGCGCTGATCTCTATGCCGTCGTCATTCCCGCCTTCGCGGGAATGACGGGAGGAAAACAGGCGGGCCTCGGCGATCAGCCCACACCTCGCTGGCTTCCATCCGTCGCGCGACTCGCGGAATCCCGCCGCGTTCGCACTTGACCGCATGATTCCCCCTCTGTCATCATCGTGTCACGGCAAGCGTCGTAAGGGCGTTCGCAACACGGTATCGAAAGGGGCGAAGGCTTGTTCCATCCCGATCTGATCCGACATCCGGACAGCTGCCCGACGCTCGTGTTGAACGCCGATTATACGCCGCTGTCCTATTACCCGCTGTCGATCTGGCCGTGGCAGACCGCGGTGAAGGCGGTGTTCCTCGATCGCGTCGACATCGTCGCGCATTATGAGCGCGAGGTGCGCAGCCCGACGCAGTCGATCAAGCTGCCCTCGGTGATCGCGCTCAAACAATATGTCCGGCCGTCGCAATTCCCGGCATTCACCCGGTTCAACCTGTTCCTGCGCGACAAATTCTCCTGCCAATATTGCGGCAGCGCGCAGCGCGACCTGACCTTCGATCACGTCGTCCCGCGTGCTTATGGCGGGCGGACGACGTGGGAGAATGTCGTCACCGCCTGCGCGCCGTGCAATTTGCGCAAGGGCGGGCGCACCCCGCGCGAGGCGGGGATGCCGTTGCATATCGAGCCGATCCGCCCGACGAGCTGGCATCTGCAGGAACACGGCCGGCGCTTCCCGCCCAATTACCTCCACGATACGTGGCGCGACTGGCTCTATTGGGACGTCGAGCTGGAGGCATAGACCTATCCCACCGCCGTTTGCCCTGAGCTTGTCGAAGGGCTGTCCTTCTTCAAGGCAAGAAAAGTGCAGGGCTTCGACAAGCTCAGCCCGAACGGGGAGGGGTGATTACCTCAAGCCCGCCCGTATCCCCCGCCGCCCGGGGTCTCGATCACGAAGCGATCGCCCGCCTCCAGCGCGACCTCGGCGCGTCCGCCGAGCAGCTCGCGCGTGCCGTCGCGCCGCTCGACCCATTGCGCCCCCGCTGCCCCGTCGGCCCCGCCGGCGAGCCCGAACGGCGCGACCGTGCGGCGCGAGGCGACGATCGTCGCGGTCATCGGCTCCAAGGCGGTGATCGCGCGCACCGCCCCGTCGCCGCCGCGCTGCCGCCCGGCCCCGCCCGACCCGCGCCGGATCGCGAACCGGTCGAGCCGCACCGGATAGCGCAATTCCAATATCTCGGGATCGGTGATGCGGGTGTTGGTCATATGCGTATGCACCGCCGAGGCGCCGTCGAAATCCGGCCCCGCGCCCGAACCGCCGCAGATCGTTTCATAATATTGGACGCGATCGTTGCCGAACAGGAAGTTGTTCATCGTCCCCTGCGACGCCGCCTCCGCGCCCAGCGCGCCGAGCAGCGCGTTGCACACCGCCTGGCTCACCTCGGTATTGCCCGCGACCACCGCGCTCCCCGGCGGGGGCGAGAGGAAGCTCCCCTCGGGCATGACGATCGTCAGCGGCGCAAGACACCCCTCGTTGAGCGGCAGATCCTCCCCGACGAGGCAGCGGAAGGCGTAGAGCACCACCGCGCGGGTCACCGCCGGCGGGGCGTTGAAATTGCCCGCGCTCGCCGCGCTGGTGCCGGTGAAGTCGATCGTCGCCGCGCGCGCCGCATGATCGACCGTCACCTTGACCGCGATCCGCGCGCCATCGTCCATCGGATAGTCGAACGCGCCGTCGCTCAGCCGGGTGATGACGCGGCGGATGCTCTCCTCCGCATTGGCCATCACATGCCCCATATAGGCGCTGACCATCCCCCAGCCGCGCGCCGCGACCAGCGCGCACAATTCGGCGATCCCGGTCTCGTTGGCGGCGAGTTGCGCCTTGATATCGGCGACATTGACGTCGGGGCTGCGCGCGGGCCAGCGCGCGCCCGCCAGCAAGGCGCGGAACTCGGCCTCGCGCAACTCGCCGCCGTCGACCAGCAGGAAATCATCGATCACCACGCCTTCTTCCTCGAGCGTGCGTGAGGTCGGCGGGGTCGAACCGGGAGTGAGCCCGCCGATATCGGCGTGATGCCCGCGATTGGCGACGAAGAAGCGGATCTCGTGGCCGCGCTCGTCGAACACCGGGGAGATCACCGTCACGTCGGGGAGGTGGGTGCCGCCGTTGAAGGGATTGTTGAGCGCAACCGCGTCGCCGGGCTTGAGCGTCCCCGCGCGGCTGGCGATCACCGCGCGCACGCTCTCCCCCATCGCGCCGAGATGGACCGGGACGTGCGGCGCATTGGCGATGAGATTCCCCGCCGCGTCGAACAAGGCGCAGGAGAAATCGAGCCGCTCCTTCATGTTGACGCTGCTCGAGGTGTTGCGCAGCACCACCCCCATCCGCTCGGCGATCCCCATGAATTGCGCGTTGAACAATTCGAGCTGGACCGGATCGGCCACCGCCGGATCGTCGCGCGCATCGAGCGCCACGGCGGCTTCGTGGTGGAGCAGCAATTCGCCTGCGCGCCCCACTTCGAGCCGCCAGCCGGGCTCGACCACGGTGGTGGCGATCGCCTCGCGGATCAGCGCGGGGCCGGCGATGCGATCGCCGGGGCGCAGGGCATCGCGATCGTGGACCGGCGCACGATGCTCGCGCCCGCTGCTCCACAGGGCGATCGTCTCCAGCGGCGCCGGCGCGTCACCGGCACGCGGAGCCAGCACCGGCATCGCCACCGGGGTACCGGGGACGATCGCCTCGACGATCACGCTCTCCGCGACGATCGCGCGGTCGGGGCTGACGAAGCCGAAGCGCGCGCGATGCGCCGTCTCGAATGCTGCGCGCATCGCGGCGAGGGTGCCCAGCGGGACGGGCAAGGCGGTATCGGTGCCGGCGTATCGCAGCCCGACGCTCACCTCGCGGCGTGCCGGCTCCTTCTCCCGCTGGTCCTGCGCGACATCCGATCCGTTCGCCCTGAGCTTGTCGAAGGGCGTCCTGTCGTTCGAGAGGTCGGGCCGCCCTTCGACAAGCTCAGGGCGAACGGTGGATGGTATGCCTTGCTCCAATTCACGCACCGCATCGTCGCCGAGCGCGTCGGCCAGCGCGGCAATCTCGGGCAGCAGCGCCTCTTCGAGCGTCCGTTCAAGCGACCGCTGGCGCATCGCCGCGCGGTCGGCGAGCCCCATGCCATAGGCCGAAAGCACCCCAGCGAACGGGTGGATCAACACCGTCCGCATCCCCAATGTCTCGGCCACCTTGCACGCATGCTGCCCCCCCGCCCCGCCGAAACATTGCAGCGCGAAACGGGTGACATCCTCGCCGCGCTCCAAGGCGACGCGTTTGATCGCGCCGGCCATATTGGCGACCGCGACCGTAAGGAAACCCTCCGCCACGTCGCGCGGCTCCTGCGCACGGCCGGTCGCCCTCGCGATCTCGGCGGCGAGATCGGCGAAGCGCGCCGCCACCGTGTCGCGATCGAGCGGCTGGTCGCCGGCAGGGCCGAAGATCGCGGGGAAATGCCCCGGCTGGATCTTGCCGACGAAGACATTGGCATCGGTGATCGTCAGCGGCCCGCCGCGACGGTATGACGCCGGCCCCGGATTGGCCCCCGCGCTGTCGGGCCCAACGCGATAGCGCGCGCCGTCGAAATGGAGGATCGACCCGCCCCCCGCCGCGATCGTCTCGATCGCCATCATCGGCACGCGCAGCTCGACCCCCGCGACCTCGGTATCGAAGGCGCGCTCGAACTGGCCGGCGTAGAGCATCACGTCGGTCGAGGTGCCGCCCATGTCGAAGCCGATCACGCGATCGAACCCCGCCGCCTCGGCGGTGCGCGCCGCCGCGACCACCCCGCCCGCCGGGCCGGAGAGGATCGCGTCCTTGCCCTGGAACGCGCGTGCATCGGCCAGCCCGCCGCTCGACTGCATGAAGGCGAGCGGGGTATCGCCGAGCGCCCCCGCGACGCGATCGACATAGCGCCGCAGCACCGGCGAGAGATAGGCGTCGACCACCGTGGTGCGGCCGCGCGCGACCAACCCGGTCAATGGGCTGACGTCATGACTGGCGGAAACCTGCGAAAAACCCGCCTCGCGCGCCAGCGCGGCGACGCGGCGTTCGGTTTCGGGAAACGCCCAGGCGTGGGTCAGCGCGATCGCCACCGCCTCGAACGCGCCCGCGTGACGCGCGAACATCGCGCGCACCGCATCCTCGTCGAGCGGGATGAGGGTATTGCCCGCGGCGTCGATCCGCCCGCCGATCTCCTCGACCGCATCGTGGAGCGGCGCGGGCAAGCGAATCGCGAGATCGAACAAGCGCGGCCGCGCCTGATTGCCGATCGTCAGCAGATCGGCGAAGCCGGCATCGACCACCAGCAAGGTCCGCGCGCCCTTGCGTTCGAGCAGCGCATTGGTCGCGACGGTGGTGCCCATCTTGACCTGTTCGATCAGGCCGGCGGGCAGGGCATCGCACGCAACACCGTCTCCGTTCACCTCACTGTCACCCCGGCGAAGGCCGGGGTCCAGTTGCGATCGGTCCGATGCTGGACCCCGGCCTTCGCCGGGGTGGTAGGCGGGGTCCAGCCCCAGCATCATGCGGATGCCGGCGATTGCGGCATCGTCATAGCGTTCGGGATTCTCGCTCAGCAGCTTGGCGGTGGAGAGCGTGCCGTCCGGCGCGCGGGCGACCAGATCGGTGAAGGTGCCGCCGCGATCGATCCAGAACTGCCAGCGCATCGATCATCTCCATTTTATCTATAAATTATCAATGATACGATGATCGATCGTTGACAAGTCGTTTTCGACGCGCGACCCTGCACCGCAGAGAGGACGACAGGGCAATCGCATGCCGGCAGAGTTCTTCGTGCCCGATCCGCAATCGCGCGAACCAACCCACCTTCGTCATTCCCGCGAAGGCGGGAATCCATTCGCGCCGAGGTTGCGGCTCGATCCGAGAGGCCAGCCAGTCTGGATTCCCGCCTGCGCGGGAATGACGGGTGCTGCGCCGGGAAGGAAAGCGATATGAAGCGCGCGATCGTCTCGTCGGCGCATCTTGCCGATGGCGCCGCCCCGGCGCTGTCGGAGCTCGAATTCAGCCTGACACTGGCCGCCACCGCCTATCAGCGCTGGCTCGCGCGCTGCGCGCTGGCGGCGGGGGCGCAATTGTCGCCGATCGAGGTGCTGATCCTCCACACCGTCCGCCACCGCGACCGCCCCAAAAGGCTCGGCGACATCACGCTCGTGCTCGATATCGAGGATACCCATCTCGCCACTTATGCGATCCGCAAGCTGGAGAAAGCCGGGTTCGTCGAGACGCGGCGGCAGGGCAAGGAGAAGCTGGTCGTCGCGACCGAGGCGGGGGTCGCCTTCTGCGACGCCTATCGCGCGGTGCGCGAGCGGCTGCTCGCCGATGCGGTAGCGCACGAGGGACCGGGGGACACGGCGCTGTCCGACGCCGCCGATCTGCTGCGCCGCATCTCGGGCCAGTACAATCAGGCGGCGCGCGCCGCCGCGACGCTGTAGGGCGCGCGCGATGCTGGTCCTGTCGGGGATCGTCATCATCGTCATCGGCTTCGCGCTGGGGATCAACCCGCTGCTGGTGGTGACGATCGCCGCCTTCGCTAGCGCGCTCGCCGCCGGGCACGGGCCGATCGAGGTGATCGGGATGATCGGCAAGGCGTTCGTCGACGGGCGGTTCCTCGCGGTGGCGTGGCTCGCGCTGCCGACGATCGGGCTGCTCGAACGCGCGGGCTTGCGCGATCATGCCCGCGGGCTCGTCCAGCGGCTGCGCGGCGCGACGACCGGGCGGGTATTGCTCGGCTATCTCGCGCTGCGCCAGCTCACCGCCGCGCTCGGGCTCACCTCGCTCGGCGGGCATGTCCAGATGGTCCGCCCGATCGTCGCGCCGATGGCCGAGGGCGCCGCCGAACGGGGCGACCCGACCGCGCTCGACCCCGAGACGCGCGACACGATCCGCGCCAATGCCGCGGCGGTCGACAATATCGGGCTGTTCTTCGGCGAGGACGTGTTCATCGCGATCGGATCGATCCTGCTGATCCGTGCGGTGCTGGAGCAGAACGGGATCATCGTCGCGCCGCTGCATGTCGCGGTCTGGGCGATCCCGACCGCGATCGCCGCTTTCCTCGTCCACGGCACGCGGCTGTTGCTGTTCGATCGCCGGCTGAAGGCGCGGCGGCAATGATCGGGCTCGACGCGCTCGGCGTCGTATCGGGGCTGCTCCCCGCGGCGGTAGCGGTGCATCATGCGCTGCATCGCGAGACGCGCGACTGGTGGCGCAGCGCGGCTTTCTGGGCCTTGTTCGCGGCGAGCCTGATCGCGGGGCCGTGGCTGCCCGATGTGGCCAACGGGATGATCGTGCTGGCGATGGTCGCGCTCGCCACCGCGGGATTGCGCCCCGCCCCCGTCCGCACGACCAGCGCGGCGGAACGCGCGGCGACGGCGAAACGCCTCGGCTCGCGGCTGTTCCTCCCTGCCCTGTGCATCCCGGCGGTGACGCTCGCCGGCACCTTGCTCCTCCCCGACGGCAAGGTCGCCGGCGTCGCGCTGATCGACCCCAAGCAAGTGACTCTGGTATCGCTCGCCGCGGGCGCGATCGTCGCGCTGGGCCTTGCGATCCGCCTGACCGCCGCGCCGCGCAGCGCACCCGCCGCCGAGGCGCGCCGCCTAACCGACGCGATCGGCTGGGCGATGATCCTGCCGCAGATGCTCGCCGCGCTCGGCGGGATCTTCGCCGCCGCCAATGTCGGGCAATGGATCGCGATGGGCGCGACGACGATCATGCCGCTCGATATCCCGTTCGCCGCGGTCCTCGCTTATTGCCTCGGCATGGCGCTGTTCACGATCGTGATGGGCAATGCCTTCGCCGCTTTCCCGATCATGACCGCGGGGATCGGTCTCCCGTTCCTGATCCATCATTTCGGCGGCAACCCCGCGCCGGTTGCGGCGCTCGGGATGCTCTCGGGATTTTGCGGGACGCTGATGACCCCGATGGCGGCCAATTTCAACATCGTCCCAGTCGCCGCGCTCGAGCTCAGGGACCGCCACGCGGTGATCCGGGCGCAGATCCCGACCGCACTGATCCTGCTCGGCGTCAATATCGCGATCATGGCGCTGTCCGTCCTTCCCGGAACACCCCGATGACCTACGACCTCACCGCCGACCACGCCGCCCGCTTCGCGCGCATCGCGCTGGGCCACGTCACCCGCGAATACCCGCACAAGGCCGATCATGTGATGACCGGCGACGCGGATGTTTACACCCCGCGCGCGGTCCACCCGATCTTCTACGGCAGCTTCGACTGGCATAGCTGCGTCCACGGTTACTGGCTGCTCGCCCGCGTGCGTCGCCTCTTCCCCGATCTCGCCGAGGCAGCGGCGATCGACGCCTTGTTCGCCGATGCCTTCACCCCCGCGAAGGTCGAGGCGGAGCGCGCCTATCTCGACCGCCCCTCGGCGCGCGGCTTCGAGCGGCCCTACGGGTGGGCGTGGCTGCTGATGCTCGCGGCGGAGCTGGTGCAGGCCGGGTCGCCGCACGCCGCGACCTTGCGCCCGCTTGCCGACGCGTTCGTCGCGCGGTTCCGCGATTTCCTGCCGCTGCTGACCTATCCGGTGCGCGCCGGGCAGCACGCCAATACCGGCTTCGCCCTGGTGCTCGCAGTGCGTTATGCCGAGGTGGCCGGCGACACGGCATTGCGCGGCCTGCTCACCGAGCGCGCGCACGGCTGGTTCGGCGCCGATCGCGACGCGCAGGCGTGGGAGCCGAGCGGCGAGGATTTCCTCTCGCCGATCCTGATGGAAGCGACCGCGATGGCCGCGCTGCTGCCGCGCGCCGCCTTCGCCCAATGGTTCGCCGCCTTCCTGCCGCGCGTCGCGGCGCGCGAGCCCGCCGCGCTGTTCACCCCCGCGACGGTCAGCGACCGCAGCGACGGCAAGATCGCGCATCTCGACGGGCTCAACCTCAGCCGCGCCTGGGCCTTCCGCACCCTCGCCGCCACGATCGACGCCCCCGAGACGCAGGCGATCCTGCGCGATGCCGCCGATCGCCACCTCGCCGCGTCGCTCGATGCGGTCGCGGGGGATTATATGGGCGAGCATTGGCTGGCCAGTTTCGCGCTGCTCGCGCTGGGCGATCGGCCGGCATTGTCCTGATCCTCTTTGGACCCTAAGGGCCGGGCGAACAGGAGGGACTATCCGATGCGCAAGACCGTCATGATGCTCGCCACCGCCTTCACCGCTCTGGCAGGCACGCCGGCGCTGGCGCAGATCACTCCCGCGATCCCCGAGGGCACCCCGCCCGCCGCGACCCCCAATGCGCCGGTGACCTTCGACGTCGCCGCCGCCAAGGCGCGGATCCAGGCCTCGCTCGACAAGCAATATCCGCATCTCGACGCGCTCTATAAGGATCTCCACCAGCATCCCGAGCTCGGTTTCCAGGAGACGCGCACCGCCGGCCTGCTCGCCGCCGAGATGCGCAAGCTCGGCTTCACCGTCACCGAGGGGGTCGGCAAGACCGGCCTCGTCGCGATCCTCAAGAACGGCGAGGGGCCGACCGTGCTGGTGCGCACCGAGCTCGACGCGCTGCCGATGGAGGAAAAGACCGGCCTTCCCTATGCCAGCCGCGCGCAACAGCAGAAGGACGGCAAGACCTTCTTCGTCGATCACGCCTGCGGGCATGACAGCCATATGGCGTGGTGGGTCGGCGCCGCGGCCGCGCTGGTCGCGATCAAGGACCAGTGGCACGGCACGTTGATGTTCGTCGGCCAGCCGAGCGAGGAGACGGTGAGCGGCGCCAAGGCGATGATCGCCGACGGGCTGTTCAAGCGCTGGCCCAAGCCCGATTACGGCTTCGCCGCGCATGTCGGGCCGATGCCGCTCGGTCAGGTGATCGTGAAGGACGGGGTGGTCACTTCCGCCTCGGACAAGATCCTGATCACCTTCAACGGGGTCGGCGCGCACGGCTCGATGCCCGACAAGAGCATCGACCCGATCGTCATCGGCAGCCATTTCGTCACCGACGTGCAGAGCGTGATCAGCCGCGAGAAGGATCCCAATGCGTTCGGCGTGGTGACGGTCGGCGCGTTCAACGGTGGGACGGTCGACAATATCATCCCCGACCACGCCGATCTGATGCTCACGCTGCGCTCGCACGACAATGCGACGCGCAAATTGCTGATCGACGGGGTCGAGCGCACCGCGCGCGCGGCGGCGGCGATGGCGCGCGCGCCGGAGCCGGCGATCACGCATCCGTCGGGCACCAATGCGGTGCATAACGACGCAGCGCTGTCGGCGCGCACCGCAGCGGTGATGGCGGCGGCGTTCGGCAAGGATGCGGCCTATGTCCCGCCGACGCTGCCGGGCGGGAACGCCAGCGAGGATTTCTCGGTGTTCATCGACGAGGGCGTGCCCTCGGTATTCTTCGCGGTGGGCGGCTACGATCCGGCGATGATCGCGCGCTACAAGGCCGAGGGGAAGCCGCTGCCGGTCAACCACTCGCCGTTCTTCGCCCCGGTGCCCGAGCCGACGATCAAGCGCGGGGCGGAGACGCTGGCGCTGGCGGTGCTGACGGTGGCGGGGAATGGGGCGAAGGGGAAGTAGAAGAGACAAGCGATCCGGGGGCGCGGCTTAGCTCCGCCCCCACCCCCTGGGATCGAACGAGACGCGGCATTTCCACGCGCGTTCGACATGGGGGATTTGATACATGAACGATCGATCGGCGCTGATCCGGCAACTCATCGAATGCTGGCGCCTCGACGACGACGCATCCTATCGTAGCTGGTTTCTGTGGGAGGAGCGGCTCAAGAATTTCCGCTCGATCCGCCGCGGTATCCAGCAGATCGTTGCCGAGATCGCCGCGGGCAGCTTCGGGGTGGCCTATCGCGGATCATCGCTCGAAACCGTCGTCCATTCGATCGCCGAGCAGCGCCAGATCTTCAAAGGCGCCGACCACGCCTTTCTGTGGAAGCCCAAGCTGCGCATTCCCGACATTTACGAGAATCCCGCCAACCAGCGCGCCTTCGGCCGACTGCTCGACAATTGCCTTTGCTGCGGCAGCGCCGACGATGTGATCAAGCAGATTCGCACGATCGACGCGTTGCGCATTCGGGGGCTCGGGCCGGCCGTCGCCAACCTGCTCTATTTCCTCCACCCGACATTGATCCCGCCGTTCAACACCGCGATCGTCAAGGGGTATAACGCGCTCACCGGCGCGAAGGTGAAGCTTGGCAATTGGGAACAATTCCTGGCGATGCGCAGCGCGATTGTCGATCTCAACGAGGAATATCGCGATCTCCTGTCCAACGATCTCGGCGCGATCGGCGGGCTGCTGTTCGATATCGGCACCGGCCGCTATCCGCCGCCGCCGATCGACGATGCGGGTGCGGACGATTGGCGCGCGCGGCTCGACGCGGTCCGAACCGAAGCCGCGACGTTCAACAAACTTCAGCAAAAGCAGGGTGAAAACGATCGCAGCCATAGCGAGATGCAGGCCTGGCTACGCGATCTCGGGCTCGCGCTGGGCTATCGCGTGTGGATCGCCGCCAACGATCGCGGGCGACTGTACGGCGGGACGGCGCTTGGCACGCACTGCCTCGACCATCTTCCGCCGGAAATCGCCACCGCGCCCGGCGCCGACGCGATCCGGCTGATCGACGTGCTCTGGCTCGAGAAGGATTCGCCGCGCGTCGCGGCCGCCTATGAGGTCGAGCATTCGACATCGATCTATTCGGGCATCGTCCGCATGCTCGATCTCGCCTTGAGCGGCAGCGGCTTCCATGCGGCGGCGGGGCTGTTCCTTGTCGCGCCGGACGACCGCGAAAAGGAGGTGCGCGCGCAGGTCGCCCGACCTGCATTCAGGCGCATCGCCGATCTCGATATCTCTTACCTGCCCTATAGCGAACTTGCGGCGCATCGCGCGCAGATCGCCCGCTTCGGCACAGGGCTGAAAGCGATCCGCGCAATCGCCAAACCGTTGACGACGCAATAAAGCGACGCTCGGCTTCTTGGCCGAGCGGCGAGAATCTATTGCGATAGGAAAATGGTGCCAGAAGAACACTCCTACTGGGCACCCAAGAGGTTGATTTTCCACGCAAATCCGAAGTGGGAAATCGCTGGCACCATCAATAGCACCAACACATCGCCCGGAAAAGGCCGGACGTGCCCGGACGAGCCATCCGACCACCTGCTCAATAATAGCCGTAAGGCGGCCGGAAGGCGTGGTCGTCATCATCGCCGAACAGCTTGTTCTTCTCGAAGCGCTGCTCGAGGCCGTCAGCCGAAAGCGCCGCTTCGCGCGAGGCCAGCCGGCGCTCGGCCATCACCAGGAATTCGGCGACGCGCCCGGCTCGCTCTGCCAGATTCTCGGCGCGCAGATTGGCGACCAGCCGCCTCAGCCGATCGAGCGAGGCCATCTCCTCGAGCACCTCGTCCAGCGCCTTGCCGCGGCGTTCGGCGATGTGGTCGCGGCGCAGGGCCAGCTCGCGCAGCCGCCGCGCCTCCGCGTCCCGCCGCGCCTGCTCCTCGCGCTTGAGCCGGTCGTCCTTCTTCGCGGCAGCCAGCACGGCGATGCCGACCGCGATGTCGCTCGCCATGGTCTCGATCCGCTGGACCTTGGCATCCCTGAACGAACGCCGGGGGCTGCCGCCGAGCAGATATGACTGCTCCAGCTCGAACGCGAGCTGGCCGGTCGGGTGATAATCCCATTCGGGCCCGCGCAACGACGAGAAGGCGAAATCGTCGTCGTCCCAGCTGCCGGGGCTGTTCCAGCGCCGCGCGCGTCGCTTCCGGGCCGCCTCCTGTTCGGCCAATTCTTTCTCGGTCGGCACATGCTTTTCGCGTCGGACGCCTTCGCTGATCGAGAAAGCGATCGTCTCGCCGTCGCATTGGAAGCTCGCCGACTTCTCGCCTCGCGCCAGCTTGATCCCCAGGGCTTCCGCCGCCGCGGCGATCCGGCCGAGCGCGAGTTCGAGGCGGTCGATCGAGGCCGGTGCGACGCTCGCCTTGACGACGTTCAAGCCTTCCACGGTAACAAGTCCATTGATCGCGGAAGGCTTCGCCTTGCGGAGCTGGGCGATCGTCCGATCGACGATCGGGTTTGCCGGCAAGACCGCCTCTCCATCGATGGACGACGCGAGCAGGCGGGCATTCTCGCGGGCGGTCGCGATCAGCTCGGGCTCCGGCCGCAGTTCGCCGGCAGCGATCGTGATCCTGTCGGATATGCCAGCCTTGGCGTTCGGGAGCGGGGTTTGCTTGACTGCCTTGCCGGCGGCCTTCTTCGCCCACCATCCGAGCGGCGGGTTCGGAATGTCGTGCTTCTTGCATATCTTGTGGAGTGCGACGTCCGAGAGCGCGAACTCCTTCGCCAGGCGGGTCATGGGTTTCGACCACACCAGGTCGTAGAATTCCGCGCGGGTGAACGTCCTCGACATGCCAATCCTTGCCACTGTTGGAGACCTGGCGAAACGCCGCCGCACTCATCATCGCGACAATGATTGCCCGGCGCGCGACGGCGCAACTACCTCGAACTCGCCAACATCGTGGAACCTGCCGGCCAACGCACGCCGATGCGGCACCTAGCGGCTATCCGTGGCGTGAGGTGGCGCGGCTTCCCCGGAAGTCGATCGCCCCAGGAACCTGTCGAACCACGCGACCGTGCGCCTGCGCGAGTCGCTGGCGCTGTCTGTACCTCGAATCTCGTGACCTTCGTCGGGATAGATGACGAGGGACGTTTCGACGCCTTGGTCCTTCAGTGCCCGCCAATATTCGAGCGATTGCGTGGCCGGGACCTCGATGTCGCGCTCGCCGACATAGATCAGGGTCGGGGTCCTGGCCTTCAGGATATGGGTCAGCGGTGAAATGCGCGAATAAGCCTCGGGGTCGCGGTACATCGAGACGCTGAAATAGGGGATCATCCACTCGTTGATTCCATTGGTGCCATAGAGGCTGATCCAGTTGGAAATCCCGGCGATCGCCACGATCGCGGCGAACCTGCTGGTCTGGGTATTCGCCCACATCGCCATGTATCCACCATAGCTCCGACCCATCAGGCCGATCCGCGCGGGGTCGATCGGCACCGCCCGCTGGACCGCGTCGACACCGGCCAGGATATCGCGAAGGTCCCCGCCGCCGAAGTCGCGCCTGTTGGCGGCGGTAAAGGCCTCGCCCGCGCCGTAGCTGCCCCGGGGATTCGGAAGGAACACGTCATAGCCGTTCTCGACCAGCGCGGCCGTAATGCCGCCGCGCGCGATGAAGTTCGGCAACCACATGTTGGCAGGTCCGCCATGGACATTGACGATCAGCGCCGCGCTTTCTCCTGGTTGCCTCGTGACTGGTTCGAGCAGCCAGCCCTGCACCGAGCGACCGTCGCTCTGCCAGACGACGTTGCGCGCCCGAACCAGCGGGGCCTGGTCCGTGTTGGCGCTGGTGATCCTGCGTAGTGCTGCGATCGGACCGGCGTAGATTTCGGGCGCATTGGTAAAGTCCTGCATCACCATCGCGGCGACCGTGCCGTCGGCGCTGAACGCAACCGGTCCATGCGCCGAGGCGAAGCTTGCCTGCCGCGTCCACGTGCGTGCCAATCCCCGCTTGAACCCGAAGGTGCCGATGGACGCCGCCGGACCCGCCTGGGTCACCGCACGCAGGCCACCGCCGGTCCATTCGACAAACGACGTCGTGTAGGTTGATCCCTTCGTCCTGTTGACGGGCGTGCCGCCTCCAAAAGGGACGGTCCAGATGTCGCCGCCGGCTTCGCTGTAGTCGCTCATGAGACCGCCGACGAATGCCACCTGGCTGCCGTCGGGAGAGATCACGGGGAACCGCATCTGCGAGGACCCGGCAAGGATCTGCCTGCGCCTGCCGCTCGTCACATCGAAGGCATCAAGCGAGGCAACCCACCAGTTGGCGTCGCCGTCGCCCCGCGCACTCGTCGCGACCAACGTCCGGCCGTCCGGAGCCCAGCAGAACTCGTACACATACCTGTCCTGTGCCGTCAGCATCCTGGCGCGGGCAGGCTTGCCCTCGGCAAGCTCGTCGATGATGACGATCCGCTGCTCGTCCGCGATGGCGCCGATCTCGCCGACTTGGCGCCGGCCCGCCTGGGTTGCTCCGACTTCCTTGGCCGCCCCCTCCGTGACCAGCACTGCCAACCGCGTGCCGTCCGGCGAGAGGCGCGGCGCGGTAGCGAGGCCCTCGAAGTCCGCGACGCGTCGCGCGACGCGGCCGCGCATCAGGTAGACCGACGTCCGCCGCCCCGCAGCCTCTCGCGCGACGAACGCCAACATGTTGCCCCGCCCCCAGGCAGGGCTGGAATAGGTACAGGTGAGGCATGGATCGAGCCGCTGGAGTTCTCGTCCGCTCCGCACGGCCCGTATCACGATGGCCGGATGATCCGCATTGGCCACGCCTGTCCTTGCCTCGATCGTCGCGACAAGCGTCCCATCCGGGGAGAGCGCGACGTCGGCGAAGCGTGTCCCCGCGCTTGCCGATCCGGCTCCAAGCGCGAGGACGATCGAAATGAGGATGGCGGGTAGCTTCATCGGCTATGCCCTTCGGGAGGATGATGGCGCGGCGAGCGGTGCCCGTAGGGTGTGGAAGATCCGCGTTCGGCATCGACGCAGCGGACAGGGCCGTCGGCAATCACCGGGCACGCGATATCTCGGCGATCGCTATACCCAGCAGGATGAATAGCAGCGCCACGGCTTGGTAGAGCCCGAAGGCCTCGCCCAGGAGCAGCACCGCGAGCAGGGCGCCGAATGCCGGAACGAGGTTGATGAACAGGCCTGCCCGGCTCGGTCCGATCAGTGCGACCGACCGAATGAAAAACATCTGGGCGAGCAGCGACGCGATCAGCGCGACGTAGAGCAGGATCATCCAACCCTTGAGCGACGGCAGTTGTAGCGTCCCTGCCGCAGCCTCGATCCCGATTAGCGGCAACGACGTGATGCACCCGGCGGTCGCGAGGCCGAAAAGCAACCCGACGGCATTGTTGCCCCGTCCGCTATCCTGGCCGCGCAGCATCACCGTGAAGCTTGCGTAGGAAACGCAGGCACCCAGCATGATCAAGACACCGGCATCGGGCTTGAAGGCGGAAAGGGTCTCCAGGCGGCCCCTGCTCGAGACTACCAGGCAGCCGGCCACGCTGGCCGCGACCCCGATCGCCTGGCCGGCGGCAATTCTCTCGCGATGGAATACCAGCCCGCCCAGCAGCACAAGCACGGGAATCGTCCCCTGGACGATCGAAAGGTTGACCGCGCTGGTATGATGGGCGGCTAGATAGCTCAGCGCGCTGTTTCCGGTGAAGCCGATCGCTCCCATGCCCAGGACCCTGTATCGATGGCGAAGGAGCGTCGGCGCGGCTTCGACGATCTGCCGCCTGCAGGTCAGCCCCAGGAGCACGAGGACCAACAACCATCGTGCCCCTGCAAGGAGCATCGGCGAAATCTCGCCGACCGCCATGCGGCTGGCCACGACGTTGCCGCCCCAGGCGAGGGCCGCACAGACCAGCAGCAGATAGGGTCGCTGAAAAAGACGCGACGTGCGAGCGGCGCGCGCGCCGGATTCTCGTGGGGGTTCGCTCACGCCGCGGTTGATCGCCAATGGGCGATTGCAGCGTCCAGAGCGATGTCCCTGCCACGTGCGAAGGATGTCCAGTCGGGCGCCACCGGGAGGTCGGGCACGACTGCAAGGTCTCCGGGAGCCCCGAAGCGATAGGCTGCGGTCGAGCAGCCGACCTTCAGGCCCGAGTTCGGCAGCGTAAAGGTCTGTAGTTCCTGGTATCCGTTCGGCCGCGCGCCCGCCGGCTCGCCGACCAGAAGAGCCTCGGTCTCGCGCCGAAAATCGGTCGCATTGGTCATCGCCGCCGAGAAGGTCTTGCGCCCGATGAGCACGAACAGTCGTCCGGCGCGGTTAAGCGCAGGCATCTCCTGCAACGGCGCGATGATATGCTCTCTCGGCAGCGTGTAGTTACCGCCCGAGTTCTCGCGAAGGTCGATGACGAGCACACGAGGGGGTGCACCGTGCAGGTCCGCGAAGAACCGTGCCGCCAGCTGCGGAAGGTTTTCGTAGCCGCGGAAATTGAGATGAACGACGCTGCCGTTCTCGAGCCTGCGCCAAGCGAAGCCGCGGTCGGGAAGGTCGGGCAGGCGAGGGCCGAGCGCATGCGCCAACCCATCGTCGGCCTTGCCGCCGGACATCGCTTCGATGACGTGCTCGCTATGCACGCTGGTCGCGCTCGTCGCTTCGAGAGTGATCCGATCGGGTGACTTCGCTACGCCGAGCGCTGCCAACAGCTCGGCCCGCCGCAGGCGATCCGGTCGCTGCCCGAGGACATACCATGGCGTCTCTGCCTGTGGGATGACCCGGTCGAGCCGCCTTGCGATCGCACGCGGGCCGAGACCGTCCAAACGCTCGATGCGCGAGCCGAGCAGCCAGCCGTATTCCGGAGCTGTGCGTACCACCCGGATTTCATCGCCGAACCACGCCGTTTCGAACGGATAGGATCGATACAGGCCTTTGGCGAACAGGAAGGTGTGACCGTCGCCCGCCAGCGCGACGACGTGCTGGATTCCGGCGATGACACGCCACGACTCCATCTCGCCGCAGCGCGCGCACAGGTTCTCGATGCCCGCTCGGTACCTCGGCTCCGGCGTGTGGTGGAACAAGTCGCGATGACGGCGGCGCAGTTCCTCGAACAGGAAACGGATGTCCTCGCGCCACTGCGTCCCCGTCAAGGCGGAGGTCGGTGTGCCCGCTACTGGCGTGCCCGCGATCGCCGCGCCGCTCGTGGCGACGATCGCCGCCGCGAGTATGTCGCGCCGCGACAGCGCGGCGGATGTCCGTTGGATCGTCACGACGTCATTCCGGCAGGTATTGGCAAGAAGAGGCCCCGCCGGCTCGATCGGGGCGACACTTGGCACCCGATGCCCTCGCCATCGTCCTCGGGCGATCCGCTACACATGCCGGTGCTAGCCGCCATGCTGGCTGCAGATCAGGTCGACGACACGTTCCTCGAGCCGCGTCAGCGTACCGCCGCGCGCCGCCGTCTCCCGGGCGATGCAGGTCTCCCGCGTATCGCGGCCGCGCGACCGTGCTGCTCGCAGCAGGGCGCGGAGTTCGGCCAGCTCTTGCTGCTCGATCGGGGTCAGATCGGTGAGTCGCCTCCCGCCACGAGCAAGCGCCTGGTAGTTGGCGATCGCGCGCTCGAGCCCCGCGGTCTCGCCGATTTGCACGGGTCCGGCAGAAGGCGCGGCGATCGCGGCGACGGATGCGGTCGATACCGCCATCGGCACGCCCCAGGCAAACGCTGTGAGAAACGCGCGTCGCACGGGGGCCGGAAGCGAGCCACGTTGCGACGGTTCGGAATTTACCGCGTCGGTCGCCATCGACTGCTCAGCGCTCCGCCGGGTTCGAGCGACCATGTCCGTCCAATATCCTGATCGAGCCGCTCGAGCCGTCGATCCGGATGAGCTGGCCGTCCTGGATGCGACGAGTGGCATCTTGCACCGCGACGATCGCGGGCAGGCCGTATTCGCGCGCGACGACTGCTCCGTGGCTCATCTGTCCACCGGCCTCGGTCACGAGCCCGGCGATGGTGAGGAACAGCGGCGTCCAGCTCGGATCGGTGTACGCGGTGACGAGGATGTCGCCCGGCGCCAGTTCCGCGGCAGCTGGGTCCAGGATCACCCGTGCCCGGCCCTCCGCGACACCGCTCGAGACTGCGAGGCCCGGTATCACGCCGGGTCCTTCGACGTCCTGTCCGAACGATCCAAACAGGGCCTCGCCGTCGGAAGTCAGCACGCGCGGCGGAGCAAGATGCTCGTGCGCCGCAAACTCCGCACGCCGCTCTGCGATCAGGCCCATGTCCGCGACCTGGGCAGCGATCATGTTGCCGAGTTCGTCGAACCGAAGATAGAAGATGTCGTCGGTGCGATTGATCACGCCGCGCTCGACCAGCCGTTCCGCTTCCTCGAGCAACGCGCGCCGGTACACGTCGAGCCGGCATACCCACGCATATTTAGGATATTCGCGGTATCCGATGAACGCGCGCATGCGGTCGATGGCGGCCCTTGCCGCTGCGACCTTGGCCGACCCGTCATCGAGCGTCGCAAGACGCTGAAGCACGTCGCGCTCGGCCGCTCGGGCACGCGCGAGGCCGGCATCGAACCGCCTTGTGGCCTCGCCCGGCGCGAAGCGATCGACATTGGCAAGGAGCATCGGAGTGAGCTTCGCGGGCTGTTCCCGCCATCGCGTCCGGGTGATGTCGATCTCGCCCGGGCAGCGCATGCCATAGCGCGCAAGGAAGCCATCGATCGCATCGAGCGCAGCGCTCCCGCCGGCGACCGACGCGAGCCCTTCTATCGGATCTTCGGGTCCAAGCTGCCTGAGGAATGCGACTGCCGCATCGTGCGGCCGTACCGCGTCGGCAACATCGAGCAGGTCGAGCCCCATCCGCGAGGTGATGTTGTGCTCGACCGATTGCGACAGGACGTCCACAAGGCTCGCCTCTGCGAGCCATTCCTGCAGGTGGTCTTGCAGCCACCAGGTCGCATCGATCCCCGCCATCAATGCCGTTCTGCCCCGCGGATCGGACAGCTGCTGCTTCAGGGCGGACAGGTCGTCTCCGATCGCCTCCAGCAGGTCGCGGCCGGTCAGGCCTGCGACCCGCCGCTTCGCGTTCTCGAGCGCAAGCTCGCTCTCGGAGATGAGCTCGGGGACGATTGCGGGATCCGGATATGCCGCGATGTTCGCGGGCGCCGGATCACGGGCAACGGGCTCGGCGGCCGCCGCGACCGGCAAGGGCTGGTCGCTGAGTGCAATGTAGTCGCGCGACACCAACTGCTCGACCGCGCTGTGGATGAGCGGGTCGCGATTGAGCATGGCGAGCAGCGCGGCCCGGCTTTCACGGGTTGCGAGTTGCTCGGTCACGTCGACGAAAAGCTGGCCTCCCGCCTCGTGCATCGGTCTCGCCGCGAGCTTCTGCCACACTGACAGCCCGAGCGGTTTCATCGCATCGGTCATCATCTGCTGATGCCCGACGGAGAGATAGACGTGACGCCGGTCATCCTCGCGTGGCGGGATCGGAAACAGCGTTGTGATCGGTCGGCTCTGGACGATCGCGATGGCCCCGTCCGCGACGCACCACTCGATGTCCTGTGGCGACCCGAAATGCGCCTCGATCCTGCGACCCATGATGGCGAGCTCGCGCGCGAGCTCGATGGTCAGCGGCCCTGCGCTCGTCTCGACGACCCGCTCGTCGCGCAATCTCACCCGTTGCGGCACGATCCGCCCCGAGACGAGCGCTTCGCCGGTTCCCCGGCAGGCCTCGATCGTCACCAGCGTCCGGTCGCCGGATACCGGATCGGCGGTGAAAAGCACGCCCGACGCGTCGGCTGGCACCATATGCTGTATCACCACGGCCATCGACGGCCCGCGCAAGCTCAGGCCCTGGCGCCGCCGGTAGGCGAGCGCGCGATCGTCGAAAGCGGAACTCCAGCACCGCCGGACCGCGGCGAGGACGGCATTGAGCCCTGAAAGCCCGAGATAGCTCTCGTGCACGCCCGCGAAGGACGTCGTGGGCGAGTCCTCCGCTGTAGCGCTCGACCGGACCGCCCAGCCTGTGGCGGAGGGAGCGGCGTCCAACCTCGCGTTGATATCGGCGACAAGGGAGTCCGGCAGGCTCGCACTCTCGATCGCCCGTCGCACCGCATGCGCGCTCTCGGCCTGGTCGGCATCATCACCTGGCAGCGCCTCCAGCCGTTCGAGCAGCGCTTCGGCGCCGGCGATGCCGGAGAGCGCGTTCGAAAACGCGGTCGTGGTGACGCAAAAGCCGGGGGGCACGACCACCCCGTCCATCCGGAGAAGCTCGCCGAGGCTCGCGGCCTTTCCACCGACAAGGGCGGTTTGGTTGCGACCGGCTTCCGACAGGCACAAGGTGAGCTTCATTATGAGAAGGCCTTCGCGGCTTCTTGACAGGTCATTAAACGGAGGAATATGCTCCGCTTGTGTTTTCGTCAAGGAGGCTGCGTCGGTCGTGCGGGAAAGGGTGCAATGCGAGCTGACGCGCAACGGAACCGGCAGCGGCTCGTCGATGCCGCGATCGAGCTGATCCTTGAGGTGGGCGGCGATCCGTCTCGCGATGCGGTCGCGCAGCGTGCCGGGGTCGGGATCGGCACGCTCTATCGCCACTTTCCCGACCAGCAGGCGCTGCTTCACGCCGCCGTGCGCCATGTCCTCGAACAGAGCATCGGCGCGGGCGAGGCGCTGCTCGCGACCGTTCCCGACGGTGTCGAGGCACTGCGACGCTACATGCATGCCGCGCTCGATGGAGGGATCGGGGTGGTGAACATCATCCATCCCCATCTGGAGACGCGCGACTGGCCCGACCTGCTCGCTCGCGCAGGGACGCTCATGAAGACCCTGGTCGCGCGCGCTCGGGCCGGCGGCGCACTGCGCGCCGACTTTTCGGAACGCGACATCGTGTTCGCGCTGATCCGTTTCGCGCGGCCGCTCGCGGTCGGCCTGCCGGTCGCCGAGGAGCGCGCACTCGCGCATCGCCACCTCGATTTCTACGTCGACGGGCTCTGCGTCGCAGATGCGACGCCCGGGTCGGCATCATGACAAACACAGAAAAGGGAGAGACGCCGATGAGGAGCCTCGTCGTGTTCGATATCAGCTTGTCGGTGGACGGGTTCTTGCGCGGTCCCAACCCGACCCCCGACAAGCCGCTGGGCGACGGCGGCGAAGCGCTGCACGCCTGGGTCGGCAGCGCAGCCACCGAGGAAGATCATCGCCTGCTCGCCGATGCGATCGGCGGCGCCGGTGCCATCATCTGCGGGCGCCGTACCTACGACGATTCGCTTCCGAGCTGGGGTGCCGACGGGCCGACCGGACCAGCCCGCCTGCCCGTGTTCGTCGTCTCGCACTCGACCCCGCCGGCCGTGCCTGGCGGCGTCTACCGCTTTGCCGGTGATATCGCGTCCGCATTAGAAGCGGCACACGCCGCGGCCGGCGGCAAGGACATCTGCATCATGGGCGGAGCGGACATCGGGCGGCAGTTCCTGCGAAGCGGGCTGGTCGACGAGCTTTCGCTTCATGTCGCGCCGGTCCTGCTCGGGGGCGGGATCCGCATGTTCGACGACGCGCTCGCGTCTCAGGTGACCTTGGAGCGACGTTCGGTCGTCACCACCAAGGCGGCAATCCACCTGCGCTACGCCATGGCACGGCCGGCTGGCGAGGGCGCAGCCGCTTCGGACATTGGCGACCAACATGAGGACGGAGGGCGCTCATGACCGACGCTTCCTTTCCCGCACGATGGGCGAACGCGATCGTGCTTCTCGCCCGCTGCGCCCTCGCGCTCGTCTTCCTGATGGCTTTCGCCTCGAAGGCGATGATGTTCGGCATGACGGCCGCGACCATCGCCGCCGCAGGCTTCCCTGCCGCGTCGCTGCTCGCCTTCCTCGCCGCGCTGTTCGAGCTCGGCCTGGTCCTGGCGCTCGTAACCGGCGCGTTCTTCTCGGAACTGATGCTGCTCGGCGCGATCTACGTCCTGTTCCTCGCCTTCGCCTTCCATGGCCCCTCGCACTGGACCGACGCGAAGAACCTGGAGCTCGGCGCCTTCGTCAGCCATTTTCCGTTCGCGGCGGGCATGTTGTTCGCGGCCGTCAGCGGCCCCGGCCGGCTTCTCGCGCTCCGGCGTCAGCTCGGACGGCGAGCCCAGCCGACTAACGGATGAGCACGCTCCGGCCAACGATGCCTGCGCAGCGCGCCGCGCCAGCACGCGCGTCCGCTCGACCGGGTTCGACGATGCGGCGGTTGGCCTCCCAAGAGGTGCGCGGGCTTCGTCCATTGCGCGCCCACTCCTGGGGCGCAGCGGCCGCGCGGGCTATACGGCAGCTCCCGACCCTGATGGCTGGGGCCGTGGCGTTCGCCACGCCCGCTGCTGCCACAGTTGGCGAACGGCATCGATTGATCGAGCAGCCGAACGCGGCTCTGCGCAACGCCGACCATCGCCCCGTTCTCCGCGTTACCATCTGGTATCCGGCCGCGGCAGGTGCACAGGCGCGGTCGATCGACTTTCCGCCGGATTCGCCGCTCTTCGAGGTCGGCAGCGTCGCACCAGATGCGACCTTCCGCGACGACAAGCGCCATCCCGTCGTCCTTCTGTCGCACGGCTTCGGGGGATCGGCACGGATGATGGCCTGGTTCGGCTTGGCGCTCGCCGAACTTGGTTATGTCGTGATTGCAGTCGATCATCCCGGCAACAACGGCGTGGACCCGGCTACTCCGGCGGGCGCCGTGCTCTGGTGGGACCGCGCCGACGATCTGAAGGCCGCATTCGCGGCGGTGCTCGCCGACCCCGCGCTGTCGCCGCACATCGACCGCAAGCGCCTTGGCGTGGCAGGCTTCTCGATCGGCGGGCTCACCGCTCTGGTGGCCGGTGGCGCACGCACCGATCCCGAGCGGATGATCCGGTTCTGCCGCGCGCATCCCGAGGATGGGACGTGCAAGCCCCAGCTCGAGTTCGGGCTCAGCAACGACGACGCGATCGCCACGCTGGCAAGTCCCGCGCTCGCGAGCGAGCGCGCCCGCGCCGGCGCCGACCATGCGCTGCCGGGTGTCCGGGCCGTATTCGCCATGGCGCCCGTCGTGCAGCCGCTCACACCCGCGAGCCTTCGCGCCATGCGCGAGCCGGTGGTGATCGTCGCCGGCGGCGATGACGTGACGGTACCGGCGGCAACGCACGCGCTGGTCGCGAAAGCGCTCCTTCCGAACGCTCGCGTCGAAATCCTCGCCGGGGTCACGCACTACAGCTTCCTCGCGACCTGTTCCGCCGCCGCCAAGGCGAGCCTGCCCGTCTGCCGGGATGCGACTGACCAAGCCCGCGCCCATCGTATCGCGATCGAGCAGGCCGCCGCTCTTTTCGACCGCACGCTGAGATGATCGGGGCGCGGCGACAGGCTATGGCGGAGAACCGCAGCTTGGCACGACCGCGTTCGGCCCGGTCGTCGGTGCGCAAGGAGTCGGGCCATTGGTTCAGGCATCATACCGGCGGGGCTCGTAGACCTCGCGGATGATGTCATCCGGAGTCTCCGAGCAATGCGCGACACCGGCGATCTCCATCGATCGATGGAGGCTGTCACCCGCGACCTCGGCTTTCGATACTTCGCGCTGATCCACCATGACGATCTCTCGGTGCCCCGCGTCGGTCGCGTGGACATCAAGCAATATCCGCCGGCGATCATCGACGCGCTTTATGCGGATGGCCGCTTCCGACGGGATCCGGTCTTCCGCGCCAGCCTGCGCGCCGGCATGGCCTTCCTCTGGTCCGATCTCGGCTCCCTTATCCGGCTCGGTCGCGGGGATCGCGCCGCCCTCTCGCGCGGCGCGCGCGAAGGCCTGAACGAGGGCATCACGATCCCTTTTGTCCGGCTGGGCGATCGCCTCGGTTCCTGTACCTTCGCCGGCATGAAACGGCCGGAGCAGGCTGCCGTAGTGCTCGGCGCTGCCCAGCTGATCGGCGTCTTCGCCTTCCAGGCGGCGCTCCGCGTCACCGGATCGACGCCGGTGCCTGCGCCACCGACGCGCCTGCATCCGCGCCCGCGCGACTGCGTCGTCCTCGCCGGGCAAGGCCAGAGCAACAAGCAGATCGCGCGCGCGCTCGCGCTGACGCAGCGCACCGTCGACGGCTACCTGACCGAGGCGCGCCGCCTCTTCGACGCGCATGACCGGGCCAGCCTCGTTGCCGGCGCGCTGCTTGCCGGCGAGGTCGAGCTTCACGAACTACGCCGTCAACCCGAGTAATCGCTCGGTCTATCTTGGGCGGCCCCCGGCTGCTTCCTTCGTGAGCGAACCACGACCGGGAGCGACGCATGATCCACGTCATCGACAACCATTTGGCAGCGGCGAACCGGCCGCTGCTCCAGTCCATGTTCGCCGACCGCAAGCGCCTCTTCGTCGACCTCTTCGGCTGGGACGTGCCGGTGGTCGACGGGCAGTACGAGATCGACCAGTTCGACGATCCCGACACGATCTACCTGGTCGCGACCGACGACGGTGGGGAGCACGCCGCGTCGATCCGGCTCTACCCGACGACCAAGCCGCACATGCTCGGGTCGCTCTTCCCGCACTTGTGCCCGCTGGGTGTACCGTCTGACGACCGGACCTGGGAGAGCACGCGGCTGTGCCTGCCGCAGCGCCACGGCGCCGCACGGCGCAAGGTGCTGCGCAACGCGCTGTTCGCAGCGATGGTCGATGTCGCGCTTGAACGCGGCATTGCGCGCTATACCGGCGTCGTCCCCGACCCGTTCCGCAAGGAGGTGCTGGCGATGGGCTGGCGGGCCGAGCCGCTCGGCCCCGCGGTGCGCATCGCGGGCGGCCCGATCGGCGCCTTCCTGATCTACATAGGCCCGGACACGCCCGACCGACTAGGCTGGTCCGGCACCTATCCCGCCGCCGGCCAGCGGGTGCCGGCATGATGGGCGCAATCGATCGCCAAGCCGCGGCGCTCGCGCGCGACGGCTGGTGCGTGTTCGGGCGGGCCGTCCCGCCCGGGCTCATCGCCGCCATCGACGCCGAGTTGGACGCGCGCTTCGTCGCGACCCCTCCCTGCCGCGGGGCCTTCTACGGCGAGCGCACCAGCCGATTCGGGGCGCTGCTGACGCGGGCGCCTGCGGTCGCTGAGCTCGCCATGCATCCTTTGGTCCTAGAGCTGGTGGAGCAGCAGCTCTCGCCCTGGTGCGAGCGGATCGCGCTCAACCTCACCCAGGCGATCGAGATCCATCCCGGCGCGCTGCCACAGCTGCCGCACCGCGACCAGGACATGTGGCAGGGGCCGAAGGGCAGCCTCGAATATCTCGTCAACGTGATGTGGCCGCTCACCACCTTCACCCGCGAGAATGGCGGCACGCGCATATGGACGGGAAGCCATGTCGACCAGGACATCGCGGTTCTGCCCGAAGCCGATGCGGTCGTGCCGACCGTCCTGCCCGGCGACGCGCTCGTCTTCCTCGGCTCGACGCTGCACGGCGGCGGCGGCAATGTCAGCCGCGCGCCGCGGCGCGGCATCGTCATCAGCTACTGCCTCGGCTGGCTCAAGCCGTTCGAGCTCCAGTGGCTGGTCTATCCCCCACAGGTCGCACGGCAGTTCCCGCCCGCGCTCGCCGCGCTGGTCGGCTACGCCCAGCACCGCCCGAACCTCGGCAACGTCGAGGGGCAATGCCCGTCGGTGCTGCTGCGTGACACCATACCCGAATACCTGCCTGCGGTTGACGCGCTCCGTCCCGACCAAGAGGCTGCTGCCCACTTGTTCGTGCGATCGCAGCTGGGCGAGCTCGGCTGAGGCCCTTGCCGTGGTATCGCCGGACCCCGCTGCCTTCGAGGCCATCCTGAAGCGTGGACGGTCCGCGCTCGCCTGGGAGGTTCTGCGGCGCGATCCGGGCTACCGGGCGGCCTTTGCTGCGCTTGGCGCCGTGCCGGACGGTGTCACCGCCGACCCCGCCTTCGTCGCGGACTGGGGGCTGCACTTTCCCTGAGGATCCTGGGCAGAGCTGTGCCGAGGTCCTGCCGATGTGGTCGGCGGCGGTGGATCCGTGCGTGCTGAGCGCACGGTGCGCTGCCGATTCAGCCGGCTCGGCGCATGCCTTCGACGGGACCGCCGAAGCCAAACGGTTGCTGCGGTCCGGCGCGGGCCAGCATCTGCTCGTGGAGCGGGGCGGTGCCCTCGTCAGGATCGACGTCGTCGAGGGGAGCGCGCTCGCTGGGCCGTGCTCGCTGTGTTTCGAGCTGCCCGTTGATCATCGACTTCATGCCAAGGTCTCCGCGGTCCGCACCTTCATAGGCTCGTTGCAGGTTCGCCCCTCGCTGCAGCTTGCCCGTCGGCTATCCGCGCTGGAGGCGTACGACGCACATCTGGCCGGGATGAGCCTGCGAGCGATCGCTGATCGTTTGCTCGGTCCCGGCGATTGGCCGGGAGATGGCGAGCACCGGAAATCGCTTGTGCGGCGGCTCGTCGCCAGCGGCAGGAACATGATCGAGCAAGGGCCGGCGCACGTGCTGCAGAATTAGCCGCTCATCCCTTTAGGGAGTTTGCCGGCAGCTCCGGCATCAGCAGGATATAGGGGTCTACGCCCAGAGGCTCGGCGATCTGATCGAGCCGATCAATCGTCACGCTATATTTCTGACGTTCAAGAGCGCTCACGTAGGTTCGGTCGATCTTCGCGGCATCGGCGAGCGCCTCCTGCGACAAACCCCTCGCTGCGCGAAGCACGCGCAGATTATGGGCAAGGATCTTCCTGCTCGACACTCCACAGGTTGAGCCAGCTTGCCGCGATTTTTGCCATGGCGTAAGGTCTCCAAATTGACGAGCAAACAGCACATGTGGAGTTTTTTGTGCTGCTTATTGAAGCGCCAACTGGTCACCCAGTCGCTTACGATCGCGAGCATCTCGCGCTGTACGCGGCGCTGCTCCAAGCCGATGACGCGGGTCGCGACTGGCGTGAAGCCGCATCTTTCCTGATGCACCTCGATCCTGCCGCCAAGGACACGGAAGCCTGCTGGCGGTCACATCTGGAGCGCGCGCGTTGGATCGTCGGCGAAGGGCTTGCCCAGGCTTTGGTCGCGTTCAACGGGCGGATAGCTCGATAGGCTTGCAACCCTCCTAGCGCCTCGCACTAAGGTGCGACCGCGCTCTACTCCGACCGCCTGGACGCGGTCTTCGCCGAGCCCCGTGCCGGGTCTCGGCCTCGCGGTGACGATCGCTGGCGTGACTATGGACGCCGCGCCGAGGCGCAGCGGCGTTGTCGGTGCCTCTCCCGGTACGGCGGGTGCGGGCGGCGCTCCCTGCTAGGCCCGGCGCGGCCTGCGGCAACCCTCGCTCGCGCTCGGGTGCTCCTCTTCGTTCCGCCCTGCGGTGCCGCCGGCCGCTTGAGCCGGGCCTCTTGGTCGCGTCTCGCCGCCCACCCCCGCCTTCCGGGGAGGCTTGCTGCTTTTGGGGCGGCGATGGAGGACCGCGATGCGCAAAGCTACCAGCCGCCGTGCCCGCCGAGAGGTTGCGGCCGAGGATCGTCAACCCGAGAACCGTGCCAACCTCTATGACGAGGTGACCGCGCGGATCGTCGCCGAACTCGAGGCCGGGCGATTTCCATGGGTCCAGCCTTGGGGAACAACGGGCGGGACCGGCCCCGGCCTGCCACGCAACGCGCTCACCGCTCGGACCTATTCGGGCGTCAACATCCTGATCCTGTGGGGCGCGGTCATCGAACATGGCTGGCCGTCGCAATCATGGCTCACCTTCCGGCAGGCGCAGGAAGCGGGCGGCTGCGTCCGCAAGGGCGAGCATGGCGTGACCGTGGTCTATGCCGACTGCTTCACTCCCGTGGCCGAGAGTGAGGCTGAAAAGGCATTGCTTCGGGGGAGCGATGACCAGCCGAACCGCGCAATTTGGTTCCTCAAGCGCTTCACCGTGTTCAACGTCGCGCAGTGCGAAGGGCTTCGGCCCGGCCTTGCCGCTGATCCCACGCCGCTGCCCGAACGCGAGATCGTGCCCGTTGCCGAGGAAGTCATTGCCGCGTCGGGGGTCGATTTCCGCATCGGCGGCGACCGCGCCTTCTACGCGCCGGACCCCGATGTCGTGCAGGTGCCGCCGCAGCCCGCCTTCTTTGATCAGATCAACTATTACCGGACGTGCCTGCACGAACTGACCCACGCCACCGGCCACCCCAAGCGGCTCGGGCGCGACTTGAAGAATGCCTTCGGCAGCAAGGACTATGCGCGTGAGGAACTGGTCGCCGAGATGGGATCGGCCTTCCTGTGCGCCGCGCTCGGCATCGTGCCGACCGTGCGTCACGCCGACTACATCGGCTCGTGGCTGGAGGTGCTGCGCGAGGACAATCGCGCCATCTTCCGCGTCGCCAGCGCCGCGACCAAGGCCGCCGACTGGCTGCTCGCCCGCCACCGCGACGCGCAGGACGCGCGCATCGAAGGGAGGATCGCGGCATGATCCTCCTGACCCCCGACCTGCGCTTCGCGCTTCGTGCGAATGCCATCAACCGCCAGGCTTGCGAGGGCCAAGGCACGCCATTCGACCCGCCGCCGCTGGTCAAGTTGTTCAACCCGTTGAGCGCGGCGACCTGGCTGGCAAGCGAGCTTGGCGATGACGGCGATACGCTGTTCGGGCTTGCCGACCTCGGCTTCGGCTGCCCCGAACTCGGCACGTTCAGCCTGTCGGAGATCGCCGCGCTGCGGTTGCCCTACGGCATGGCCATCGAGCGCGACGTGGCCTTCGAGACACGGTTCCCGCTGTCCCGCTGGGCCGCGACGGCGCGCGAAGCCGGATCGATCATCTGGGCGGAGCAGCTGCTGCGCCGCGCTGCCGCCGAGGAGTTTCCGCCGTCCATCGAAGACAAGGGGCGCGGATGACGCAGGCGGCCGTTCGCCGCCGATCAAAAGCCGGTCCGCCCTCTCGCAAAGAACGACGGACCGGCACTCACAAGGAGTGACATCATGAAACTCGACTTCATAGACATTGGCAACATCGACGACAGCGCCGTGAACATGCGCCATGGCAGGAAGGCCCCGGACGTCTCCGACATCCTGCCGACCGTGCGCAAGCGCGGCATCATCGTGCCGGTCATCCTGCGCCCCGGCGTGGCCGAAGGTCGCTTCGAACTGGTCGCTGGCCGGCGGCGCGTTCATGCCGCTCGCATCGCGCAGGCCGACGAGGGCGCGGACCCCGAGCTTGGCCGCGTGCCGTCCGCAATCATGGAGGCGGGCGACGATGCCGCCGCGCTCGAAGCCTCCCTGATCGAGAACCTCGCGCGGCTCGACCCCGAAGAGGTGACCCAGTGGGAAACCTTCACCCGGCTGGTCAAGGAAGGCCGCGAGGTGGACGACATCGCCGTGACTTTCGGGCTTCCCGACCTCACCATCCGGCGCGTGCTGGCGCTCGGCAACCTGCTGCCGCGCATCCGCAACCTCTACGCGCAGGAGAAGCTCGACCGCACCACCGTCCGCCACCTGACCCTTGCCAGCAAGAGCCAGCAAAAGGCTTGGCTGGCGCTCTACGACGACCCCGACAACTACACGCCGACCGGCCATCAGTTGAAGGCGTGGCTGTTCGGCGGGCAGCCGATCGCGGCGCGGCACGCGCTGTTCGACCTCGACAGCTAGGCGGGCGCGACCGTCGCCGACCTGTTCGGCGACGACCGCTATTTCGCGGACCCCGAGGCGTTCTGGAACGCGCAGAATGCCGCCATCGAGGTACGGCGCGCAGCCTATCTGGAGGATGGCTGGAGCGATGTCGTGATCGTCCCCGCGTCCGAGCATTTCCACGTCTGGGAATATGAGAAGGCCCCCAAGCGCAGGGGCGGGCGCGTCTATGTCGATGTCCGCTCGACCGGCGAAGTGACCTTCCACGAGGGCTATGTGGCCCGCAAGGAAGCGCAGCGTGTGGCGAGCGGCGATGCCGCGGAAGGGCCGAAGTCGCAGCGTCCCGAACTGACCTCGACCTTGCAGACCTATGTCGATCTGCACCGCCATGCCGCCGTCCGCGCTGCGCTGTTGAGCCGCCCAGAGGTGGCGCTGCGCTTGATGGTCGCCCATGCCATTGTCGGCTCGCACCTTTGGAGCGTACGGCCCGAGCCGCAGGCCACCCGCAACGACGAGGTGCGTGAGAGCGTCGAAACGTCGCGCGGCGAGGCCATGTTCGACGAGCGCCGCCGTGCGGTGCTCGCCTTGCTCGGCTTCACGTCTGAGGAGCCGACCGTGACCGGGGGAAACGGCGACGACTATGGCGTCGCGGGCGTGTTCCTGCGCCTCGTCGAGCTTCCCGATTCCGCTGTCATCGAGGTAATCGCGGTCGTTATCGGCGAGACGCTGGCGGCGGGCAGCGCCGCCGTCGCTGCGGTCGGCACCGAGATCGGCATCGACATGGCCGACTGGTGGCAGGCCGACGAGGCCCTGTTCGGCCTGATCCGCGACCGCGAGGTGCTGGGCAGCATGGTCGCCGAGGTGGCGGGCCAGACGGTCGCCAGCGCGAATGGGAGCGAGAAGTCCAAGACCTTGAAGCGGATCATCGCCGACCATCTTGCCGGTGCCGACGGACGGGCGAAGGTCGAGCGTTGGGTGCCGCGCTGGATGCAGTTCCCGCCGAGCGCCTACACGACGCGCGGTGGCGTCGGCACCGTCGCGGCCCACGCCGAGGTCGTTGCCGCGCGCGATGTGCGGGCTACGCCGGACCCCGACGAGCGGCACGAGCTATTCGCCGAAGCGGCGTGATCATTTGCGGGCGGCGGAAACGCCGCCCGCGTCTTGCGGACCCTGAAAAATCGGCCGCGCGCCTCCGCCGTTCCGACGTCGGCGCGCGGTCAGTTTTTCGTGCGCGGCGGCGCTACAGCGAGAAGCAATTGACGCCGCGAAAGCCTTCGGGCGCGAATCGCGGCGCGGGGACCGGCCCCAGGCCGAGCGCGGCGAAGATGTAGCTATCGATCCAGTCGAGCGCCTCGGCAGCGGCGATACCGCAATCGGTCGATGTCTTGCCCGGAAAGTTGCTCGCGGATAGCACGCCCTCGTGCACTAGGTCGTTCCGCATCTTGCGGAATTCGGGCGGCAGCGGCGCGAGGCCGAACCGTTGTGCTGCATACGCTAAGTTCTTGTTGAACGTGCCCACGTCGCTGCCGGCCGGCGCGACGGTCTCTGCCGTCGCGGCGATCACTTCGAGTACCGTCCCCGTGCTCAGCACAAGGTCTTCCAGCGACCAGAAGGCCAGCGCGTCGAGCCAATGGTGGCAGAGCAGGCGCGCTTTTTCCGTTACGCCGACACCGCTATAGCTCGCCATGAATTGTTGAAGCGTCATCGTGAATGCGCTCGCTGATCCAAGCATCGGGAAACCGGCACCCATCGCTCGCTCGCGCGGGAAGTGGTGGCCGACCTGCATGAACTGCAACATCGAGGCTGGCAGTCCGCGATGCGGGGCGACGCTCAGTCCGGTGAGATAACTCGCCCCCAAGCAGAGCGGCAACAACTCGTCGAGCAACGCATCCATCGCCGCCGATCGGCTGCCGGTATAGCTGGTGCGCCCTTCGGCCGAATAGGTTTCGGCGCATTGGCCTTTGTCGCAGACCGCGATCCTGGCCGCGTCGAACTGGCTATTCTTGCGCAATTCCCATGTGCCGGCCGCCGTCGTCAGCGTGACCTGGTCGGGGTCGCCGGGAATGATGAGATTGCTGAGCCAGAAGCCGATATAGATGTCGTTCATACCCCGGCTTTAGCCGGTCGAATGTTCCGGCGTCGATATTTTCCGTCGGACGCTAACCGGGGGCGGACGCCAGTTGCCCAAGCGCGGTGGGCAAGAACCACTCGCGCCAAACGTCCTCATAGGTCTTGGGCAGGAGCGACAAGCTCCGCCACAATTCGAAAACGTCGAGCTTTTCGAAATACGCTTTCCATTCGGCCGGATCGACGCCCGGTTCGATATCGGCCGGCACCTTGAAATAGCCCGGCTGACCCGTGGCGAGGAAACGCCGCAACCCGGCCGCATGATACGGGATTGGCGCGCACATCTCGGTGTCGTCCCAGAAGTCATACTGCACGATCCGTTCGCCGAAATACCGCGCGAGGCCGCGCCAGTCCTCGTGCTCGTGCCATTGCAGTTCGGAATATTGGTACGTGAAGCGCTGGAATGCGGCGAGCAGTTTCGCGCGCTTCGCGTACCAGCGAAGCCCGAACGTCCCCGCCGCCGACCCCAATTCGGTCCAGAGCGGCACATGGATCGTCCGCGATTTCGTCGTTCGGTAATCGTCGTGCTGTGGGATCAGGATCTTGTCGATATAGTCGTTGAGGCAGACGAACGAGCAACGCTGGCGGGCAAGGTCGGCGATCACCAGCAGCACTGGAACACCAATGCCCATGCGCTCGATGGTCACCAGTTCGGACATCTCCAGCTGGAGGCGATAGCTGTCGATCGTCGCGACCTTGTCGGCGCGGTTCAGCTCCTCCGGCGCCTTTTCGACATTGCCGCGCCCATAGATGTCCAGCTTGTGCACCGCCGGATCGGCGACGCTCTTCAACTGAACGAAGAAATGTTCGCCAAGCGTTTCGTAGGTCGCGCCGGTGCCGCTCGCGTCCTTGAACGGCTCGATCGTGAAATCGAGGCCGTAGTCGGGGCGATATTCGCGCAGCACCCATGCCCGCGGCAACTTCGACCGCAACAGGGCGATCCCGTCCTGATCGATCAGATGCTGTTCGGATCGCTTCTTTCCCGCCGCCATGATCACCCCCTCGCTGGCGCGAGATCGATCGTGACGCCGCGCCTGACGGCGATCTCCTCGAGATAGGCGCCGAGCGCGGCATCGTCATCGAAGATGCCGTCCGCGACCAACGTCGTGTCGCCCGAGAAGCAATCAAGCACATCACGAAATTGCTCGGCGACGTTGCGGCTTGCGAGGAAGGCGGGCGGCACCGGCGCTTGCTCGATCACTTCTGACGCCGGGACGGCACGCGCGCCGGCCGCGCCGTAAATCCACACGAACGATCCTTTGTCGGAGCGTTTAACCATCTTCTCGCACTGGTCCACCACATCGACGCTGGCCTTCGACCTGGCGGGCGGTCCGTCGGCGCGGCTGTGCGTCACGACGCGCTCCTTCTTGGCCTGGATCAGCAACCCCTTGGAGATCGGAGGCGCGAGCTTGGGCAAAGAATCGACGCGGATGCCGATATAGAGGTCGGCGCCGCTCTTGTTTTCCCACGACCCAGGACCTCGATCGGGGAAGTCCTGCGCGACGATCGAGACCTTGTAACCGTTGATGCTGAACCCATCGAGGCGCGCTTCGAGCATAGCTGCGATCTTCGAGCTGATCGGCGGTTCTTGTGCGCGGCGCGGCCATTGCTGTTTCACCGTGTCATCGACGGCGCCACGGATCAGGTCGGCCAGCGCATCGCGCGTGACGGTGTCGCCGTTGAGCATTCAGCCCCTTTCTAATCGGCTGACTCGGTCAAGAACCGGTACGCCTGATGACGATCTTCTCGCCGCAGCATAGCAAGCAGATATCCTTGCGTCGCTCGAAACGCGGCTCGCCGGCAAGCTCGCGGCTCTTGCGATTGGCATGCTGGCGCCCGGAACGGTCGAGCTTTCGGGCTATGCAATCGTGGCAGATTGGCTCTGGTGACAGTCGTTCGATCAGCCCGCGAACACGCTCCAGAACCGTTGCCATCGCGTCTCCTGCCGGCACTTTGCCGCACCCGCGGCTTCCTCGATTGGCTGGTCTGGCAGCGATCCGTCTCGATCCGCAATGGCTGTGCCGAACTTTCTTCCCCGCCCGCTTCGCGCGCTCCTCGCGCATCAAGAAAGCCCGGCTTCGCCATCCTCCGCTGGTCGCTGCGGCCCTCCGGGTGCGCACCGTCCGTCCCGATGCCGGTCGACCGCCATCGAAGCCGCACTGGCGCGGCAACGATGGATAGGAGACTTCATCATGGCACAGATCGGATCGTTCACCCGCGGCGACAACGGCGTCTACACTGGCGAAATCCGCACCCTCACCCTGCGCGTCAAGGCCAGCATCCGGCCCGTCGAGCGCGAGCATGACAAGGCGCCGGACCATCGCGTCAGCGCTGGCGGCGTCGAGTTCGGCGCGGGCTGGACCAAGGCGGCGCGCGACACCGGCGCCGAATATCTGAGCCTCAAACTCGACGATCCGAGCTTCCCGGCGCCCATCTACGCCACGCTGACGCAGGGCGACGACGGCGAGCACAAGCTCATCTGGTCGCGCTGAACCCGACGTCCCGCGCGCTCCGGCGCGCGGGACCCGAGCGGTGAGCCGGATTTGCCTTAGCTCGCGAGGGGCCTTGCAGGCGGGGGCGTCTGCCTGGTTCGCTTTCCGTCGCACGGGACCTCGGACCCGTGCCTCGCGGCATAACCCGTACCGCTCGTCTCCCGGGTGTGTCGAAAATCGATCATCGGCCTTCGACACTGCCCGGCAGGTGCTCCCGGCGGCATCCCCGGTGCCGCGACCGCACGGGCGCGATCCCGCGAAGGATGCCGATCCCCATGGACACCGACGATGACATTTCCCGGGCCAGCCGTGCCAAGCGCGGCTCGCCTTTCCTCAACACCGACCAGGCCGCAGCCTATCTCAAGCTGTCGAGCCGGCTGCTGAAGCGCCTGCGCCGCGCCGGCAAGGGGCCGGTATTCCGTCGCCACAGCCGCTTCGTCCAGTACCATATCGACGACCTCGACGCCTGGTCCGGCGAGCAGGCCGCGCGCGAGATCGGGCGATGAAGGGCCGTCACGGCCGCGCGGGCGACGCCCCGCTTCTCGCCTGGGGCGATGCGCTCCGCGCCGCCAAGACCCGCCGCGCTCGGTTGCGCTGGCACATCGCCATCACCGGCGCCGGCATCGCCGTCCTGCTCGCCAGCGCGGCCATTCGGCCCGCGCCGCGGCTGGTCTGGAACGCCAGCCCCAGCGCGCCGATCGGCCTCTATGCGGTCAAGCCGGGCGCTTCGGCCGAGCCGGGGGACATGGTGATCGCGCGGGTTCCCGATCGCTTCCGTCGGCTCGCCGCGGAGCGCCACTACCTGCCGCTGAACGTGCCGCTGGTGAAGCGCGTAGCTGCTCAGGCCGGCGACGAGGTCTGTGCGCTTGGGCAGGAGATATTCGTCAATGGCAGCCGGACGGCCGAGCGTCGGCTCGCCGACGGACAGGGCCGGCCCATGCCGACATGGTTGGGCTGCATCCGGCTCCACGGCCGCCAGCTGTTCCTGCTCATGGACAATCCGGCCTCGTTCGACGGTCGCTACTTCGGCGCGACCGAGGGGAGGGACATCATCGGAAGGGCGCGTCTGCTGTGGCGCCGCTGAGGATGACCGCAGGGGCGGCGGCGCTCGTCGTCGCCATGCCGGCGCAGGCCGAAAGTGTCGCCGACTGGCATCCTTACATCGCCGACGCGTCGCTTCGCTTCGGTGTGCCAAGCGCCTGGATCGAGCGCGTCATGCAGGCGGAAAGCCGAGGGAAGACCCGGCTCGACGGACGCCCGATCCGCAGTCGTGCCGGCGCGATGGGGCTGATGCAGCTGATGCCCAGCACCTGGGAAGCGATGCGCCGCAGACTCGGTCTGGGCGCGAATGCCGACGATCCGCGCGACAACATCCTGGCCGGCACCTTCTATCTGCGATTGATGTATGATCGCTTCGGCTACCCCGGCCTGTTCGCCGCCTACAACGCCGGTCCCGGGCGCTACGCCGCGCATCTTGCGACCGGCAGCGCGCTTCCGGGCGAGACGATCGCCTACCTCCAGACCGTCGGCGGCTTGCCGTCAGTCGCCAGCGGAACGGTTGCCGGAAGGCAGCGCGAAACCCTGTTCGCCGTTCAATATCGGGCGCCAAACCAGCCTGAATTGCCGGTTCTCACACCTTCTCCATCGATGGTCTTCGCGGTGCGACATGATGGTCAATGAGGTGAGGTTGCGCACCACCGAGAGGTTAGAGGCTTGTCTCGATAGACCCAGCATGACGGGTGGCGGAGCGGCTATTAAGGCCCGCGGGTGCCCCCCAATTTTCTTCGAAAATCGGTTCCCCCCACGTCCGCTTCGCGGCGCTTCCGCTTGCGCTCCAGCGGCCCTGACAGCCGCTCCGCCACCCGTCCCTCAAACGCCGTTCTCGATGGTGAGGACGCGAATGATGGAGGTCATGATGAGCATGTACCAGAGCATCGGAACGGCGTCGGATCGCGTGATGGCGATGCTGATGGCGGGTCTGGAATTGGAGTTCGGACGCGGTGCCGGGGAGGCCCTGGCACATCGGTTTCTCGAAGCCGAAGAGACCGATTTTCTCTGGGATGCGCGGATCGAGGAGCGCTGGCTCGGGTCCTACGAGAGCATCGACGACGATGATCTGGAGCTCGACCGGATAGCGATCTGCGGGCGACTGGACGGTCGCTGGTTCGCGAGCGTGATGCTCGTGGATGGCAACGGAATGGCGCACGGGACGATGGGGAAGCGCTACTGCAGGTCCCGCAGATCGGCCCATGAAGCGATGGTCGATGCACACTGATCGGGCGACGACTGGCAGGGAGAGGCGGCGTCGGACCGGCGCTGCTTCTCCCCCTTTTTGAGCCGGGAAGGTCAGGAGGAAGGGGGGAAGGGAAAACAAGATAAAGGCAGTGTCTCGCGACCCTGCTCAAGTGATTGTCTGGACATCGTTTTTTCACGAGACAAGCCGCTCCGGTCGCGAGACTCTGCGGAAGGAAACTTCCGGAATCCGGCATTTTCCTTCCGAAATCGCGAGACTCGCCATGGATGACGAAGACTTCACCCCGAAGCTCGGTCGGACGAAGGGGAAGGACGGGAAGAAGGTGCTGCGCTACGGCAGCCGGATCGTGGTCGCGGCGCGACTTGCCGGGGCCAGGACCGGCGTCGTCGGCCGCCGCTTCGACGGCAGCCGGATCGGCCGCGGCGCCAGCATCGGCCGCCTGCTGTCCAGCCGCGACCGGTTCGCCGGTCTGAGGAGCCGCCGCGCGATCGTGAAGACCCGGCTCGTGAGGCTGGGCGCGAAGGGTCTGCCCGGCGCCCGGACGCATCTGCGCTACATCCAGCGCGACGGCGTCACCCGCGAGGGCGCGGCGGGCGAACTCTACGGTCGGGAGGCCGACCAGGCCGACGGCAAGGCCTTCCTCGAACGGTGCGACGGCGATCGGCATCAGTTCCGCTTCATCGTCTCGGCCGAGGACGGCGCCGAATACACCGACCTCAAGCCCTATGTCCGACGCCTGATGACTCAGGCCGAGCACGACCTCGGCACGAAGCTCGACTGGGTCGCGGTCGACCATTTCAACACCGACCAGCCGCATACCCACATCATGCTGCGCGGCGTCGACGAGTCCGGCGAGAACCTGATCATCGCGCGCGAGTACATCGCCCATGGCTTTCGCGAACGCGCCGCCGAGCTGGCGACGGTCGATCTTGGGCCGCGCACCGATCGCGAGATCGAGAACCGGCTGCGGCACGATGTCGATCAGGAGCGGCTGACGACGATCGACCGCCGTCTCATCAGGCGGATGGACGACGAGCGGACGGTGACGGCGGCGAGCAACGACCCGTTCCAGCAGTCGGTCGCGGCCGGCCGGCTGCGCAGGCTCGGCACGATGGGCCTGGCGGAGGACCTGGGGCACGGACGCTGGCGCCTCGCCGACGGCATCGAGGACACGCTGCGGCGGATGGGCGAGCGCGGCGACATCATCCGGACGATGCAGCGCGAACTGACGGCACGGAAGCTCGATCGCGCCGGTGTCGATCGCCGCATCCACGACACGCCGGGCGAGGAGATCGTCGGACGCGTAATCCACCGCGGCTTCTCCGATGAACATCGCGATCGCCACTATCTGATCGTCGACGGGGTCGACGGCCGGGTCCATTATCTCGACATAGGCCGCGGCGATCTGAGCGAGCCGACGCCCGAGGAGTCGATCGTCAGGATCGCGCCGCGCAGTGCGGGCGTGCGCGAAGTCGACCGGACGATCGCCGAGGTCGCGAACGGCAATGGCGGGCGCTACTCGATCGATGCCCATCTGCGGCATGATGCCGGAGCCACCCAGGGGTTCGCCGAGACGCATGTCCGGCGGCTGGAGGCGATGCGCCGGGCGGGCGCCGGTGTCGAGCGCAGCGCTGACGGCAGCTGGTCGATCGCGGCAGACCATCTCGACCGGGCAGCAGCCTACGAGGCGCGTGGCCTTCGCGATCAGCCGGTAGCGATTGAAATCGTCTCGGCGCTCCCGCTCGCGCGGCTCGAGAAGGCCGACGCCGCGACCTGGCTCGATCGTGAGCTGGACGCCAGCACGCCGCTTCTGGTCCGAGACGCTGGATTCGGACGCGAGGTTCGCTCCGCGCTCGACGCACGACGACAGTGGCTCATCGAACAGGAACTGGCGGACGTGGACGGGGGAAAACTTCGTCTGCGCGCCAATGCGATCATGCTGCTCCAGCGCCGCGAACTGCTCGGCGCGGGCGAGCGGCTTGCCGGCGAGCTGGGCAAGCCCTTCATCGAGCCGAAGATGGGCAGCGCGGTGGAGGGGCGGCTGACACGGCGCGTCGATCTGACCAGCGGCCGGTTCGCGCTCGTCGAACGGTCGCGAGAATTTACCCTCGTGCCATGGCGGCCCGTGCTCGAACGGCAGATTGGCAACCAGGTCAGCGGGCTAATGCGGTCTGATAGGGTAAGTTGGCGGTTTGGACGACAGCGAGGCGGGCCGACGATCCCCTGAGCATAATCGGGAGTTGGCGAGCCGTGACGAGACATAAACGATCGATGCGATAGACGCGTCCACAGGCTATGTTGGAACGATGGACCGACTCTCAGCCAGTACGCGCAGCGCGCTGATGTCTCGAGTGAAACAAGCCGACACGGCGCCCGAGATGCACGTGCGGCGTCTCCTGCATCGTAATGGTCTGAGGTTCCGTCTACACCGACGCGATCTGCCCGGCACTCCAGACATCGTTCTGCCGTCGCGACGCACCGTCATATTCGTGCACGGCTGCTTCTGGCACCGCCACCAACGGTGCTCGCGGGCGTCAACCCCAACGACCAATTCGGAGCGCTGGCGCTTGAAGTTCGAGCGCAACGTTGCTCGTGACGGCGAAGCCTGTGCCGCGCTCCACGAGCTGGGCTGGACCGTGCTGATCGTCTGGGAATGCGAGCTCAAAAACGAAGCCGAGCTGGAAAACCGCTTGCGCGATCGGCTCGGCCTGGCCGATAGTTGAAAATGTTCCGGGTCGAGCACGACAGCTCTCGACAGTTGGCGTGCGCGCCGGCTAGAACCGATTTCCGTGGCTACGGATAAACAATCTAAAGAAGAACTCCAAAAAACCTTGAACTGCGTCGATTTGTTCGCGGGAGCGGGCGGATTTTCGCTTGCCGCGCGCCGTGCCGGTCTCGAGATTCGCCTCGCCGTCGAAAGCAACAAACATGCGGTAGAGACGTACAGGAACAATCTCTGCAAAGCTTCCAAGCGTCCGATCGTGCTGGCCGGCGACATTCGACTGATGGATCCGGTAGCAGCATACAGCAAGGCCTATAAGCAGGAGGAGTCCTGCGATCTCCTGCTCGGAGGGCCACCCTGCCAGGGATTCTCGACGCATCGCCTCAACGATTCGGGCGTGGCCGACGAGCGAAACGATCTTATTCATGTCTACTTCGCATTCGTGCGCGCGTTCGCTCCTTCGGTGTTTCTAATGGAAAACGTGCCCGGCATGCTATGGGATCGGCATGCGGAGACGCTCAATCGCTTCTACCTACAGGGCGCTCTTGCCGGGTACGAGGTGCAGGAGCCCGTGGTCATCGATGCGCGCGACTTCGGTGTGCCTCAGCGACGCAAGCGGGTGTTCATCCTGGGATTGAAGCGTGGGCTCGATCTCGGAGGCCTGGCCTGGCCGCCGCGACCTACCCACGGCAGCCCGAGCGCTTGCGCGAAGGATCCGAGCCTCATGCCTTGGCGCAGCTGCGCGCATGTGTTCGCGCCTGCGGAGCCCGACGACCTGAACGACGTGCACATGCGGCACAGCGAGGAGCTGATCGAAGCCTTTCGACGCACGCCGCTCAACGGCGGCAGCCGCCGCGAGTCCGGCCGACTGCTGGCCTGCCATGTCGATCATGACGGACACAAGGACGTCTATGGGCGGATGGATCCGTCGCAGCCGGCGCCGACGATGACGACGGCCTGCATCAATCCGTCCAAAGGCCGCTTCGTGCATCCTACCCAGCATCACGGCATCACGGCTAGGCAAGCGGCGCGCATCCAGACGTTTCCGGAAGATTTCACCTTCTCCGGGGGCCTGATGGCGGCGGGGGTCCAGATCGGCAACGCGGTCCCGGTGGAGCTGGGCGAGCAGCTGATCCGATATCTGACCCCTCTCCTGCGGCGCGCCCGCGGCGAGGAGAAGGCCGCGGCGCCAGCTGGCGAGCCGGAGACGGTTCCGGCCTGAACGCGGCCGACGCTAGATGGTCACTCCGCCGAAATAGCCGAGCCCGGGGTTCGCGGGCGTGCCGATCGCGACCACCCGGTCAAGCAGCAGATTGCCTTCCTCGCAGCTGGTCTCGGGGAGCAGCGCGCAAGCGTGGCAGGCGGCACGGTTGAGCGCGTTGGTGCCTTGTCCTTCGCTCTCGATGCACAGGGGATCGGACGAGCAGATGGCGGCGTTGGCGAGCGCCGCCCTGACAGTCGCATCGAGGCGACCCGCTTCGCCCTGGCGCACCAGTCCACCCAGCGTGCCCTCGGAATCTCCGCTCGCGGTGTAGACGAGCAGGCCCGCCATGGGATGGGCGGGATCGTCCGAGACGTAAAGGCGCTCGCGCAGGCTCGAAGAATCATAGCCGCACTCGAACGCCAGCTGGCGGATAAGAAGATGGGCGAAACTGTGAATGAGCAGATGCGCCGGCGTGATGACGCGGACGGGGCGTCCCCGCTCGACGGCGATCCGACGCAGCTGCGCCTGGAGCGCGCCGACGCGCGCTTCGGTCTCCGGCAGGGCGCTGAATGCGGCGAGCCTCTCGCGCGAGAACTGGAGGAAGATTCCTTCCCCGCGCACCGAGAAGCCGGGCAGCCAGCGTTTGGGTGCAAGCGACAGCGCGGCGAGCGCACCGCCCGCGGCGTCGGGCGGCACCAGCCGCGTGAAGCCGGTCAGCACACGGGTCTCGCGCAGCCGCCTGACCAGCACGACGGCCTCGAAAGCTTGGGCGAACCAAGGCTCGTAGCCGCGGACATCGCACGCCCTGGTGTCGAAATCGTGCCGCTCCAGTTCGGGCGGGCGAGCGCCCGTGTAAGCCTTGTACTCGTCGAAGCGGTAGCGGGTCTCGTCGGTGTAGGTGTCGATCGCCGCGGCTCCGTCGCCGCTCAGCCGCTCGATCACCGCGGAGATGAACGCATCCTCGTCCAATCCCAGGTTCCGAGCCTTGGTCTTGAGGAACGGCAGATGCGGCTTTCCTTCGACCGTGAACGACGTGATCTCGTCCCAGATGTCGGGGCGATCGAGAACCTGCTGGACCTTCGCCGAATAGGGCGGGATCAGGATCGAGCTCGTCAGCTTGGCGAAATATGAGTTGGAGGCGCCACGCTGGATCGTCTGCGGTACTAGAGAGGGGCAGGCGACGGTGCCGTCGGGACCGAGCCAAGGCCGCTCGCCCGGACAAGAGGGCACCGACATGCCCCGCAGCGCGTCACGCTGGAACGCGCCCGCCATCGAGCGTGACGATCCGCAGCTCACGCATTTGACGACGACGCCGGCCAGGCCTGCCGCGGTGGTCGAATAGAGGTACAGCTGCGCCGTCTCGGCCGCGCAAGCGGGCGCGTCGCCGGAATGCGCCCATTCGTGCCAGGGAAAGTCCATGATGTGGCCCGCCTCGCAAGCGGCGACGAAGCGCACCGGCGACAGTCGCGGCCGGCGCTTGGCCGGCAGCTCCGAGCACGGCTTCGCCTCGCCTTCGGCGCGTCTGCCGGGATTGTGGCAGCGCAGTCCTTCGGAGCGCCACGGCGTGTTCCAGGGCACATGCTTCAGATGCCGGCAGCGTGGACAGAAATGCCAGTTGGGGAAGCGGACGAAAGGCATGTCGGCGCGGTCGAGATGTGGGATGCCGCGCGGAACGATGTCGGGCGCCTCGGTCGGGCTCAGGAAGAAATCGATCGGACGCCCGAGCTCGGCGCTCAACCGGCGCGCCAATCGGCCGTCGACCACCTGGCTCGATTTGAGGATCTCCGGCTTCATCGAAGGGTCGGCGAGCTCGTACGGCCATGCGTCCAGCCCCGCGGACATGAGGGACTCGTCGAGAAAGTCGATGATCGCTCCGACGCCAAACGGGACGACGCCTTGCGAGGTGCGAAATTCGGCGCGTTCCTTCATGCTTCTTCCTCGGCGGGCGTCGGATAGATCGTGATCACGCGGGCGCTCGAGGTGCCGTCGACGTTGCGCATCGAGGTGGGCACGGGCCAAGCGTGGCGCTGGAAGGTATCGTCGGGCACCGATCCGAACGGGTACATCAGGGTCAGACCGGTCGGCGTTCCGCCCATCCGCCCCCATTCCGGGGGCTTGTAGGCACGCCATTCGGCAAGCGCCGCATCCAGCTCGGCGCGGGTGTCGTCGGCTTCGTCGCGGTCGATCTCCTCGACGCGCGCCAGGATTGCCTCGATCTGGTCCTCGACGTCGTCGCCGAAGGACGTGACGGCGTCGGGGCTTTCGACCTCGGCGATGAGCCGAGCCAACGCGACGAACACGCCCATCAGGCCGCGCTCGCGCGCCTGCGGCGAGAACGGAGTCACGCTGGTCGGCTCGACGTTGCGATAGAGGCTCTGATGATAGGCGACGAAGCGCTCGTAGTGCGAACGGTCGCGGCTCTTGGTCTGGGTGTAGACTGTGAGCACGAGGCCGGGCACCTGGCGGCCGACACGGCTGCTCGCCTGGATGTACTCGGAGGTGCCCTTCGGCTGCCCGCTCATGACGATGACGCCGAGCCTCGCCACGTCAACCCCGACGGCGATCATGTTGGTGGCAAGCAGCACGTCGACCGGCGGGGGCCCGGACGGCTTGAGACGCCATTTGATCTCGAGCTGCTGCAAGATCGCGGGGATCTCCTCAGCGCCGCGGCGGCTCGTCAACTCGACGATCTCGCGAATGTAGCGACGGGCTTCGGGGCGAATGCCGTGGCGATGGCAGTAGCCTTTGAGAAATTCCGGGATGTCGCCGACGCACAAGGTCGCGGCGTGCCCCAGCTCGCGCAACGAGTTGAAGTACCAGACCAGCGTGCCGTAAGGATCCACGATCGCTCGCTCGCGCTCCTGATCTTCGGTGAGCGGGTAGCAGACGTTCTGGAGCAGCGGCGAGCAGGCGCGCACCAACGCCGTCTGGTGCGACTTGACCGCGTTGCCCATGAAGCCGACGTAGCGGCGACCCGGCGCGTCGGTGTCCTCGAAGGCGAAATAGGAATCACCCGAGCGGATCGCCTGCGGCGGAAACTCAAAGCAGTCGCGGGCGTACAGGTCGCGACATTGCTGTGCGGCGCGCCGGATCGTCGCGGTCGAGGCCACGACCTTGTGAATATGCCCTTCGCGCGAGCAGAGCCGGTCTATCGCGGTTTCGTATAGGCCTACGACGGTGCCGAGCGGCCCTGAGATGAGATGAAGCTCGTCCTGGATCACGAGCGCGGGCGGCGGCGCGTCGGTTCCGATCCCGAACAGACGGCCGGTCCGGTTGTCCCAGGCGACCTGGGCGAACTTGTCGACGGTTCCGATCAGGATGGTCGGCGGCGCCGCATAGATGTCCTCATCGACGACGCGTATCGGCAGGCCGCCTTTCGCCCTGGAGAAATCGCAGTGCTCATCGGGGCAGACGAACGCCACGGTGCGGGCGCCGCCGTCTCGCGGACGCGCCTCCTCGTAGCCGAGCTTGGCTCGATCGGTGAAGTCAACGCCGCACCAAGGGCATTGCAGCACCTGGAACGGATTGACCGCGAACCGGTCCTGCTGAAGCTGGCGTAAGCGGTTTCGCGCATCGTCACGCGTGTTGGGCGAGAGGCTGCGGCCGACCCAGAGCCCGATCGAGATCGGCTCGTCGCCCAGGTCGGCGCCGAGGTCACGGTCGCGTCGCAGCATCTCGATGGCGAGCGTGAGCGCCGAGGCGCGCTGAAACTGCTGCGCGGTCAGTAGGCGCAGCGTGTAGCGCATCAGTACCGTGCAGCCCGCGGCCTCCCCGCGCAACCGGTTCAGGATGATGGTGAACGCGCTCAGGCCGAGATAGGCTTCCGTCTTGCCGCCGCCGGTCGGGAACCAGATCAGGTCGACGATCTTGCGCTCGTCGTCCGACGGGTCGAACGCCGAGGCGAGATTCATCAGGATGAAGCCGAGCTGGAACGGGCGCCAGCTCTTGTCGCGGCCGTCGCCCGGGCCGTCGGGAAGCGGATCCTCGCGACCGCGACGCGGCAGCCGAGAGTGATGCTGCTGGACGAACATCGCCTTGTTCATCAAGCGAAACGCCGTGAGCGCGTCGGCCTCGCGCTCGAGCAGATCGATGCCGCGCAGCATGCGGGCGAGACAGGCGCGGCAGTTGGCGAGATTGGCCCGCGCCGCCTCGAGCAGCTGCCCGTCGAGATCGCCGATCTTGCCTTCCTGCGCGACGATCCAGCTTTCGTAGTCACGCGCGAGGTCGCGCACCGCCGCAGGAATAGCGACGCCTGGGTCGTCTCCGCCCGCATCGTAAAGGAAGCCCATCGACAGCTTGAGCGCGCGGGTTTCGTCGAATGGCGTGGTGCGCGGAAGGATCGGCTTGAGCTCGTAGTCGGGAACCGCGACCGCGGCGACCCAATCGACCGCGCCGCTTTCCGACAAGGCCTCATCGCGATTCCAATCGCCGGCGGTACCGTGGCCCAGCGCGAAGGCGCGACGATGACGGAACAGCAGATCCATTGAGGCTAGCTCGGGATCGTCGACCGCCTCGCCGACGCTGCGGTCGATCGGTAGAAATACCGCCTCGCCGTCCCCATGCACGACTTTCAGCCCGGCTTGAAAGTAGACGTCGCCGCAGGACGGCGCGGCCAGTCCTTGAGCGCGGCGTTCGTTGACGAGCATGCACGAGTAGATCAGCCGGTCGTCGCCACGACGACGAACGGTGGTGCGCAGCGTCAGCATCGCGTCCGCGTCGAGCGGGATCGGCGGCTGCGCGCCGAGCTTCGTCGCGCTCGGCAGGAGGATCTCGCGCGCGCCAGGCACGCGCCGCCAGGCCTGAACGCGCCTCGTCGAAGGATTTGGGCGCCCGTCCAGCCTGGTCTGGCCGGCGAACGGATGAGCCTCCTCGGCCGATTCAGCGGAATAGGTCGCCCATGTCGCGCGGACGACGAGCGGAACCGCCTCGCCGATCGCAAAGGAGATTCCTGCGGCCGAAGGGCTGAACTCGTTGGCAAGGTTCAGCGGCTCCCTGTCGTCGGACCCGTCGCCGTCTTGGCGCGCGGCGCGAGCCTCGACGACGGGGACATCCTTGGGCAACGCCTCCAGCGTCTCCGCCTCGTCCTCGGTCGGCGCGTCTCGGCTGTCCTCGAGAACCTGCTGGATCATCCTCTGCGGGAAGAGCACGCCCGTCGCATAGAGTTGCAGCGGCGAAATTTTCAGCAGCTCGACCTGCTCCTCGGCCGGATCGTCGGGGCGCGGGCCGAACAGCTGACGGATGGTGGAAGCGACGAGGGTGTCGCGGAACGCGCGCGAGCTCGCGAACGGATCGGCAGGCGCGCTCATCGTGCCGCCCTCGCTTGGAGCCAGGCCTCGCCGACCAGAGCATAGAGCTTGGTGCGCGCGCGGGTCATACCGACGTAGAGGGCGGAGCGCACGCGCTCGTCGTCGAGCCGGTCGGGCAGATCGGTCAGGATCACGACATCGTTCTCCAATCCCTTGAAGCCGGCGATGGTGCCGTAGGTGAAGACCTCAGGATCCGGCTTCCCGTGCTCCTCGATGCGTCGAAACGGCTTGCCGACGTCGGGCGGATGCAGCGCGACGCTCGACGCATCCGTCTTGACCCAGGAAAGGATCGAGACGCTTCCCGGCGGCACTCCTTCCTTGAGCAGATCGACGAGCAGCGCCCGTAGGCGCTTCGCTTGGTCCTTCGGATCGGCGACGACGCGGTAGTCGACCGGCGAGCGCAGCGCGCGCCTGCAGACGGGCTCGGCGATGCCTGCGATGCGGCTCGCCTCGAACGCGACCTCCTTGGGATTGCGGAAGTTCTCGTGGAGCTCGACCGCGAAGGCGCCGAATCCGCGCAGCGTGTCGAGAAGCGTCGGATCGACGCGCCCATACAGCCCCGATTGCGGCCCCGAGTCGTGAAAGATCAGCCAACGGCCACCACGAAAGCCGTTCGCCAGAACGAGATTGAGACAATCGAGAAACGGAAAGGTCAGAATGTCCTGCGCCTCGTCGACGACGATCACATCGAATTGCGGAAGCGTGCCTTCGTCGAGCAGGATCGAGCAGGCGCTCTCGAACAGCTCGGGATAGAGCTTGTCGAACGTGTCGGCTGATCCGGCGACGTCGCCGCCACGCAGGCGGTCGCCGAGCCCGGCGCCGCGGATCGTCTCGCCGAAGAAGCCGTGAAGCGTCGCCATGCGCACGCCCGGCGCGGTTCGGGCAACGTCGACCTTGAGGAAATGCGCGAGATTATCGTTGTAGCAGAGCAGTAGAACAGAGCGTCCCGTCTCGGCCAGCCGACGCGCGGCCTCCAGCGCGATCAAAGTCTTGCCGCTGCCCGCCGGGCCGTCGCACAAAAGGCGCGGATTGCTTTCGTTGAGGGCATAGTCGAGCACGCGGTGCTGGTCTGGGCTCAGGGCAACAAGCTCGCGCTCGCTCTCGGCGAGCAGGCCGGACAAGCTTTGCACGACCTCGAAGTCGCCGCGCAGCAGCTGCAGATAGTCCTCGCGCCGCGTTGCGCTCAGCCGCGCCGGCGCGACACGCCCCGTCTCATCCGCTCGCTCACGGAAATAGCGGGCGAGCCGGTAGACGTAGTCGGTGAACGGCCTGGTCGTGTCGCGGACGTCGTATATGACGTCCTGGTCCCACTCGGGATCGGACCGATCGAAGCGGATATCGGGAAAGGCCACACCCCAGCCGATGAGACCATCCTTGCGTGCGGAGCGCCCGAGGCGCCGATCCAGATATCCGATCAGGCCCCAGCGCGCCGACTGCGCCTGCTTGAATGGACCTTCGCTCGAGGTGTAGGATCTCGCCCCGCGCCCGATCCGCCACATGCCGTCCTTGCGCTCGACGTCGCCACCCTTCACCTCCAGGCAGAAAATGCCTTCAGGGCCAATCAGCACGAAATCGGCCTCGGCATAGTCCTTGCGCAGATGCCGGGCGATGCCGAGCGAGTGGAGGCATACAAGATCGTCACTGCCGGGGCAGTCGCGGATCAGCTCGAACATGCGGGTCTCGCCGCGTGAGACCTCGGCAGGGCAAACGGGCGGGAGCATGCGGGTCATGCCGCGGCGCCGTCCTGCGCGGGGAGATCGGCAAGGCGCAGTCGTCGGCCCACCAGCTCGCTCGGCACTTCCTGGATGCCGCCGAGCCGCTCGACCCGAGCCAGCGCATATGTGACGCGCTTCCCTTCGACCTCGAACGCAATGGTCGGCTGCGAGAGATCGATGGCGCCCGAGAAAATCTCGCGCACGATCGCGTCGGCCGCATCCGCGCGCGCGCGATACACGTCGTCGATCGCCGTCGCGGTGTCGTCCAGGCGCGCGCGCAGCTGCGCGTCGTTCATCAGCTCGACCATCAACGGCAGGACACGACGGTAGCTGCGAGGCGCGACGCTGCGCGTGTCGTTCGCCCATGATCGGATCGTCAGCGCATCGCGACGCTCGCCGGCCTCGGCCATGCGGCCAGCGAACCGGGCATAGCTTTCGCCGGTCGCCGCAAAATGCCGCTTGAGCGCGACTTTCCACAGATCGGCACGAGCACGCAGCATGCCGCCGTCGGCGAGCATCCGGTCGGCCCACGCATCGACCAGATCGCGGTCGGTCTCCAGGGGGAGCGCGGTCAGCATGCCAGGCGTGAGCGCCGCGACGGCGGCGAGCAGCCGACGCTCGCCGCCGTTTCCGGTCGAGGCGCCGTCGCCTTCGGGCAAGACGATGACGTGGCCGGTCGGCGGCAGCAGCGCGAACGCGCCGGGATCCGTGAACAGGACCAGCTGGGCCTTGGCCGTCTCGCTCCGATAGGCTGCGGACGGAAGCGCCCTGCGGATGCCTTCGACCGCCCGCGCCTCCGCTTGAGCGGTCTCCGGCGTGTCGTCGATCGGCTCGACGTCGTTGGCCGCCTGGAACTCGACGCGACGAGAGGCTTGCTCGTGCCAGCGCAGCTCGGCGGTTCCCAGTCCGCCGTCCACGATCCGCTTCAGGAGCTGCGCGGTGGAGCGTTCGAGCCTCCGCTCCCAACGGCGGCCGGCGGATATGGTCCTTTCGTACCATCCCCGCTCGTACGGCAGGAGCAGCATGTCGGTATGGGCCCCGAAGCCGATGTTGGAGAGCTCGCGCATGGCATGACGGCCGAGCCAGCCGGGAACGACCACGCGATCGTAGGGCGCGGAGGCCCGCAGCGCCTCGATGGTCATCCATTCGAGCCCGCGAAGAGCATCGGTCACTTCCGCCGCGGCGCGACAGCGGTCAGCGGTCGCGGTCGAGCGGCAAACCACGGCGACGGCTTCGTCGGCGCCGAACGTGGCAGCCAGGTCGAGCAGCGCCTTGCGCCTGTCGCCGCCCGACGCGTCGGAGGCAAAGCCCGTGAACAGCGTGCGAACCTCGGCTGCATAGGGCTCGTAGACCGCAAGCATTGAGGCTTGGCCGACGATCGAGGCTGCAAGGCCTTCGAGAGCAAGGCGATCGTTGTCGTCCGGCAGCGGCTGCGCCGTCGCTCGGCGCAGGAAGGCCGCGACGGTCAAGTCAAGCGCGTCCAAGGCCGGATCGTCGCTGCGGCGCGCATTGCCGCGACGCAGGCAAGCCGCAACGGCGTCCAGGAACGTGTCCTCGCCGACGCGAACGGTATAGGTTGCGGGCCAATGCGCCGAGCGGCGGGCGAAGAACCGGGCGAGCGGATCGCTTTCCGCCGACTTGCCGGGATGGACCATCGGCGGCACCTCGACGTCCTGGTCCTCGAGATACCAGACGTCCGCAAGCCCCTGGTCTACGAGTGCGCTCACGGCTTCGCGCTCATGAAGCTGCGCGAACACGCAAAGCCAGCTGTCGTCGAGGCGGCCCGACGCGGCGAGCGCTGCATGAAGCGTGCGGCCCGGCGTCGCGCCGTCCACCAGCACGCGCCAGCCGTCGATATGCTCGGGCGGATCGGACAGGAGGTCGGCGGCTGCTCCGATGTCGCCGCATGCGTAGAGAAGCGGACGGTCGCTGGCGCTGCCCGGCAGAGCGTGCGGACGACCCTGGCCGTCGATCCAGCAAGCGCCGAGCAGCGCCGCCGGCGTCAATCCCTGGGGACTGAGCGCGGGAAGGTAGCGGTCGAGCTTGGCCCGCGACGTCAGCAGGAGGACCGCCTCGTAGCGCGAGGGGCGTCTGCGCCCGTCTCCCGTCAGGCCGATCAGCCCGTCGACGTTGCGGTCCTTGAGCCATGTGAGAATGTGGGTGCCGTTCGCGAGCCGCTTCCATTCGCGCGGCGCGCGGGCGAGATAAGGCAGAACCTCCTCGCCGACCGAGATGCTCCCCGCTTCCGCGACATGGAGCCGATAGCGCGGTCGCGCCGTGCCTTGGATCGGCCCGCCCCAGCGGGCATGGAAGGTGACCGTGCCGTCGCCGACGGTCACCGGGCAGCCGGGCTGCCAAAGCTCCATCTCTTCCTCGAAGGCGAGGGCCTGAGTGCTCGCGGCCTCGACCGCGGCGGCGACCGCGGCGATGACCGGATAGGGGCCGGTCTCGCGCAGCACCAGCGCGCCGGCGCTAGGAGCAGCGAGAGTCTTAAGCGCTGCGCAGACGACGTAGCGCCCGAAGCGATCGAGCGGAGCACCGCGCGCTCCGAGGCCCAGCGTCGCGACGAACGGCCAACGTCCCGACAAGGCCTCGAGGATCGGCAGGCACAACGTCTGATTCTCGACCGCGGCATATGCCCATTCGAGGACGTAGATGTCGTCTATAAGGCCGAGGACACCGACATCGTCGGCGACCACGTCGTGAAGCTCGGCGAGATAGCGCAGCGCGCTGCGCGCCGGGGCATTCTCGTGCCCGGGACGCCGCGCGGCGGCGATGAGCGCGTCGGTCTTGGTCGAGAGGCTGGTCCAGTCGCCCAGGCCGCCGAGCTTCTGGAGAACGGTGAGTTGGCGTCGAACTGCAAGCACGACGGAGTCGACGTCGAAAGGCTCGGCGTCGTCGTAGGACGAGAGTCGCTCGTCGATTTGCCGCAGCTCTTCGCTGCTCAGGCAACCCTTGAGGTGCGCGGGGCCGACATGAGCGGCGAGGCGTCCGACCGCCGTCTCCAGGATCCAGTTGAGCTCACGGCGATCGTCGTCGTCGAGCGAGCGCCGCTCGAGCGCCTCCTCCAGGAAGACGAGCGCTCCGGCCGCAAGCGCGGCGATCTTCGGCTCGGCTGCGGCGTGGAGCCGATATTGCGAGGCGATCCAAAGCCAGCGGCCGATCTGAGCGCTCGGAAAGTCGGACCGCTCGAGTGCTTGCGCGAGCCGCTGGGAGAGGTGCGCGAGCTGATCGGACCCCGCGTCCAGGCCGCCCGAGAAGGCCTCCTCCAAGCGCTGCAGCCGCCGGGTCAGTTCGTCGGCCCGCGACTTCTTGGGATACCACCAGCTCACGCGCGAGGCCGTCCGAGAAAGTGTAGATAGGCGTCCATCTGCGATGCGCCCCCCGAGCGCGGTGCTCCTCTCGCCATTTTCGACCCGCTCCCCAAGGCACTATGAACGGATACGTAAAAATGGAAAGTTAAGTCCAGTTCTTCGTGGGCGCTCAGGGTCTCTCCAAAATGAATGGATCGGAGGTGCATGGGGCGGGCAGGTTACGCGCCCGGTAGAATTGCCTATGTCGGGGATCGAGTTCCGGACTCGGCGGCCGGAAACACATTGGGGGAAGCATGACGACGGTTTCGTCGCTGAGCGAGTTCATCGAGGCGATCTTGGGGCGGACCGCGGATCCGTCCAGGATCGTGACCTATCGCGGCCACGGAAACGCCGGCTACACCCTCTCGCCGTCGATCTTCCGAAAAGCGGTGACGCGCGAGAACGAGCACTTACTGCTGCGCGAGCTGGTCGCCGCCCATCCGGAAGACTTCGTTACGGACGCCAGCGCGCTCGAGATGCTGGTCCGGATGCAGCACTACTCGTTGCCGACGCGGCTGCTCGACGTCTCAATGAACCCGCTGGTGGCCCTCTACTTCGCATGCGAAAGCGTCAAGAGACGGGTGACCGTGCCCGGATCCGGCAAGAGGACTAGGTCCGTGGAGGCGGACGGCCAGGTCGTCGCCCTTGCGGTCGGTCGCGCGCGCATCCGCTATTTCGACAGCGATCAGGTGAGCTGCATCGCGAACCTCGCCAGGCTCCGATACGATCTCAAGGAGAAGATCGACACGTCCCTCCCTCAGGACAGTTTCAATGCCGAGCTGCCAATCAAGCGGCTGCTTCATTTCATTCGGCAGGAGAAGACGGGATTCGAGCCGGAGATCGTGCCGTCGGATCTCAACGACATCGTCCTGGTGAAGCCGAAGCAGAGCAATAAGCGCATCCTGGCGCAATCCGGAGCCTTCTTCGCCTTCGGCCTTACTTCGGAGCTGACCGACAGCAATCGAGTGGGCATCCGGGTGGAGCGGATCACCGTCGTTGGCGATCGAAAGGCCAAGATCCTCGATGAGCTCGACAAGCTCGGAATCAACGAGAAAACCCTGTTCCCCGAGATCGAGCGGGCGGCCCGCTACCTTACCGGCAGCCTGTCCACCGGCATCACGGCCTCGAAGCTAATCTCCGCCTCGCACTGAACGCTGAAAGAGCTGTCATTCCAGCACGCCCGGCAGCAACGCTCTTGGCCGGGCGTCGCGCTGATATCGTCCGCTCGCGCCAAGGCCGGCATCTTCGTCGTAGAGGACCTCGGCGACGTGGGTAGAAAACGGCGCGCCATCGTGAAGGCTTGGCAGATGCCGAGGCGCGGGCGAGAACGAGGTCGACGGTTTTCATGACAAATCAGTTATTTGACTTCCCATCGGCTATTCTGGCCGATCGGGCATCTTAGGAAGACCGCTTGTAATTCAGCCAAGCGGATCGCGTCGTTCAATTTGGTAGAGTGTGGTCTCGCCTACACCCTGGGTGAATCGATTGGCATCGAATGTCGCGGGCGCCACGTACCAGACCTCGTTCACAGGAAGGATTGAGCTCAGGATCGCTGCCGCTGTTGCCTGGATCTTGTTGCCCGTCAGGCCGAGTTCGAAATTAAAGCCGCCATCGACATACCAGCTTTGATGAGTGCGCGCGATGATCGACAGGATCGCCTCAAGATCGGAAGCATCTGCGGAAACCAACTCACCCGCCCGGCTTTCTTCCAGCGCCACTCGCCCCGCCATCTCGGCAACCTTGGCACGGGCTGTGTCGGCCGCGTCGACCATAAGTTCGACCGCGTCATATTCTCGGGCCTCCATCAGATGCAGTATGCGCTCATGCTTGGCAGAGGCGAATGCGCACAACCCGCGCTTGCGCGTTCCGTCGCTCTCGGTCGTGAGCAGCGAAATCGGGCTATACGGTCCCTGTTCCCCAGTCAGCACCGACTTGAGCGCGGCGAGCGTCTCGTGCCGATTATAAGATGCATGCGCGTCGAGCACCGCCTGCAGTTCGGCTTCGTTTGGCGAATATCGTTCAGCTGCGGTGTAGGCGATCGTCAGTGACCGACGATCCAACAAGCCGGAGCGCACCATTTTGAAAAGGGCCGGCTTAGCGAGCCCGGTGATGTCAACCACCACTTCGCCTTCGAGCTTGGGCAGCGTCCCGCTTCGCACCGCATCATAAGGCAGCTCTTCGACCACGATACCTTCGCTTGCGGCCTTCGCCAGCATACCGTCCGCGTGTCCCGGTATTGCGTAACGGGCGGCCAAGATTCGTTTCGGCCGCGTGGCACTGAGCAGTCGGTCGAAGGATATCGGCGTGCGATCCTCAAATCCCAGGCCGATCAAGAGGGTATCGACGACGCTGGGCATTCCGGCGAGCTGGAGGCGTTTAACCGAGGGCATCTCGAGCGCCGAGAGAACGATCGGCTCGGCGTCTGCATCTTGAACAGGCGACGTGTCGGGGAACATCAGCTGCACCGGTGGTATTCGGACGAATTCACGCGGCCGCTCGACCGATGGCACCGAGGCTTCCTCGGCCTCATCCCAAGAATCCGACGTGGCCAAGTTGCGAAGAAGGATTTCCTTTCCGGCCTTGGGCTTGCGAAGCCACTCCTCCAAACCCTCTCCGGAGAGTTCAAACCGATCGCGTTCTGCGAGCCCGATCGAATTCACCAAGCCATAGAGCTTGCGATAGGAAAGCTGGAACTGCTGCGTGGGATTAGAGTCGCGCGTCTTCGTGCGCGGCGCCGCGCCGGTAAACACGAAGACGCCCGCATCGACAAGTTCGCGAAGCCGCGCCATCTGTTCCTCGACGTCGCCGGACGTGATCCTCACATAGATCGAGGTGTACTGCCGCAATCGCTTCGACCCAGGGTCTTTGCCCGACTGCATCAGCAAATGGTAGGACGCCTCAGCGAAGCTCATCGCCACCGCCTTCAAATCGCTGTCGCGACGATCGAGATGGTAGAGGTAGCGCGCGCAGAAGTCTTGAAACGCGGCGCTCTGATGCTGCGCCGGTACGGGCAGCTCCTTGCTTCCGCGCGCAATAATAGCCTGATAAATCTGGATCACGCTTCCGATGTCGCCGACACATACACCCGTGAGTGCGCTTAACCCGCGATAGAGCTTCTTGCGGTCACCGGACGTCGGCTGGGTGCTGACGATGCCGCGGGCGATGGACTCGAGATCGATGTCGCCGAGTACATCCTTCGGCTCGGCGTTCGGGTGACCCGGATTGAAGCGCGAACGCGCCAGAAGGATCGCGTTGACGAAATCCCTCCCCCCACCCGGTCGCTTCAGCCGCTCATATACTTCAGCGCCGAGATCGAAGGTTTGGAAGTCGCGCCCCGCAGCGGCCGGGTGCAACTCACCAGGCGATTTGAGCGTGAGGAAGATCGTTTGTGCTTCGGAGGTCAGCTTGAACGCGCAGTCGGCGTGCTGGAAGATGAGAGCCGACAGCAACTCTTCGATCCGACTTGTGTCGAGATAGCGTGTCGATACGTCGTCAAGCAGGAACAACACCTGCGCGTTGCGCCAGACCACGGCGGAAGCGCGAACAGCTGACGCGAGATGGGGAAATGCGATGGCAGGTGTGGTTGCGATGCGATATTCGCTGTCGACCCTGCTGAGCCGAACCAAAAGGTCAACGAGCGAGCGCTCCAATTGCTCGATCGTCGCCGGCTCCGGGATGAGGGGCGCCGGTTCGAGCACTTCAGCAACCGCTCGCGCAATCGCCGCTGCGGCATCTGGCTCGACGGCGGCTGGATCGAGGTCATCGAGATGCGCCAAAGCACGCGCCGCTGCTGCGGCGTACGCAACCACCAACCGCGCGAACAACTGCTCGGCGGATGGTCGAACTTCGTCCTTTCGTATTGGTATCAGCCGCTGTGCCGAGACGAACAGGCCCACGTATTTGTCCTGCCCGATGCGCTGAAGAGCGTCTGCCTCGCTCTCTCCCGACCGTACTGCAGCGCGCGCATGGAACTGAACTGAGTGGAGCAGCATCGTCTTGCCGCACCCCCGCATCCCGGTCATGACCAAGGGACCGGGAGCACTCACGCGGTCGACCCAGGTGTTCTCGGGATCGACGAGCAGTTGCGGGACGTACCATGCGTCCATCGTCTGCGCGTTGTAGGACTCTTCAAATCGGCGCAGCACGAGATTCTCGCGCCAGGGGCGCCACGGTTCCGCGACCTTATGATATTCGGTGCGAATCAACCGAACCATGTCCTCGGCTGAGGGAGGGCGCTGATTTTCGGTCGTCGCAGCTAGCGACTGCGCGATCCCGAGAAGCTTGAGCGCGACGCGTTTGTCGAGATCGGCAGCCTCCTCGCCGTCCAGGAGCAGGCGCTCGGCCATGCGCTGTAGATGTTCGCCGATCCAGTGAATGTCGCCGACGTGGATGCCTCCCGAACGACGGTCGGCCGCCACCGATCCCAAATCGATCGCCTTCGCCCGCAAACCGGGTTCTATCGCATCGCCTCGGCGCCAGGCTGCCTTCGGCAGCTGTTCGACGACGATATTCGCGGCGTGCAGGTCGTTGTGGTGCTTGAGGCGAAGCTCGAACTCATCGCGCATCCTGAATAGGTCGCATGCGATCTGCGCAGCCTGCGCAGCGCCGAGGGGCAGGTGGCCCGACAAATACTCTTCCAGCGGCTCCCCATCGACATACGCCAGTTCCACAACATGGCACGGAAGCACCGTACCTCCGAAGTCGATGTCCGCATCGAACATATCCTCCACGCCCACGATGAACTCCGCACCTGCGGCGACCTCTGCGTGGCGGCGAACCTCTTCCTCAAAGTCTTTGCCGAACTTCTCGTACATCGCCCTCGGAGTGACTTTGAGCACACGTTGCGGGCGGATCGGACCGGAGCGCCGCCCGACGAACGCAGCTCCGTAAAAGCCCCGCCCAAGGGGCCGTTCGACCTCGAACTTGTCGATCTTGGTGGGCGCCGAAGTCAGCGGGAATCCGTATTCCTTGCCGCAGGTCGGACATTCGTCCGACAGCCGCTTGCGTGAATAGTCGTTGGAGGGGCAGTTGAAGCAGCAATATTTCCCACTTTCAGACATTCACACACTCCATCGCCACAGGCGGCGAGCCAGTCGGCGTCGCGTCGATCGTAATCGCACTCCGCAGCGCGGCCTCAAAAGTCCGCCTCGTAGCCTCCGGGCAACGAATAGACAGTAGCTCTTCCCCGGGCTCGACACGATCGCCGGGCCGGGCCCGAAGAAACAGGCCGGCATCGTCAGGATAGCCGGGCGACGTACCCTGCGCTTGCATGACCGCGGTGCGGATTTTGTCGAGATCGTAGCGAACATGTCCCGTCGTGTCAGCAACGAGTGGGCGATTATGACAAACTGCAATCTCGTCGGCATATTTCCGAAATGCGTGTTCGGTCCCGCCCTGCGCTTCAATGTTGCGAATGGCGGCCTTAGACATTCCCCTGCGATCGAATTCTGCCGGGCCGCCGACCGCTGACACCATCGAGGCGCAGGCCTCGACATGCTCGGCAAGCCAAGCATTTTCGTCGCCATCCAGAACAAGCTTGAGGGCAAGCAACGCTTCCCCACGACCGACGAACGGCTGAAATGGTCGGCTCGCGTCGGTCAAGAGGCAGACTGGCTCCATGCGGAGAATGCGCGCCACTTCGCAAAATTTTCGGGAGGCCTGCCTCGCTTCGGAGAAATCGGAGCCGAAGTTGCCGTGGCTCGCCACTCTCACCTCCAGGCCGACCCGCTTGACCCCCATCGCGACTTTTTTCGACAATAAGCTGGCGATTGCGAGATCGGGGACAGCCTGGGCTCCGACCTGTTGTCGATATCGGAAGAGTGCTGCGTCCGCCGGTGCGAAGGTACCGCCGGCATCGACATGGACGTAGTTGCAATTCGCAAGCAGTCGGCCGGCTGCCGCGGCGTCAAGTGCTGTCCGGTAGCCGGGAATTGTTCCGAGCACGTCGATACCACCAGCTGGGCGGCCTGGCACTCCCAGTTTCGGCACCAGCCATCCGGTCGCGACGAGCATTGGAGGGCATAACAGGGTCGAAAGGCTAGTCGGGCCTCCCGTCGAAGCGATATCCGCCGTAGTGGCATCTCCAAGATTAAGCTGACTGCCGGAGGCGGCAAGCTGGAGGGCCAGCTCGGCAATCTGTTCGAGATTAAGGCCGTCGAAAACTGCCGTGCGGACTACTTTTTCGAAACGATGCATTTGCTACTCTCGTATATCTCAAGCGCAGCGATGCAACCGCCTAAGAGCAGTCCCGCAGAGTGCCTCTCCGCCATGATAGCGATCGATGCCATTTATCATGCGGAGAAGGGCGCAGATGCGCTTCGCGCGGTTGAGGAGGACATGGCACCTCCCGCCCCGGCAACTATCTGAGGTATCACTTTCCCTGCCGCGAATAGGTGTCATACGGCCAAAGCAGAAGGTAAGACGGAACAAATGGGGAATATTCGATTGCCTTCATGGCCTGCCGATGCCAATGGGAGCCGTTGAGGTTGGAGACGTTTAGGCATGCAGATTCGACCGGGGGCCCGCTGGTGAAGCGCCTGCTCGCCTCCCTCTTGGGATCCCGGCAAGCGCCAACGATCGAGGTCGCGAAGCGAGTTGCCCCGACGGGACGCGTCGGACGCGTCAGGGTTGGGATAATCACGATCATTGAGGAAGAATTCGAGGCCGCGAAGTCGATCTTCGGGTTGAACCACAACATTCCCGGGACGCCCTACTTCGTGGATTGCGACCAAGGCATAAGGGAGTGGGACTTGGCTCTGATCCAGGCCTCGGACCGCTCCAACGTGCCCATATCTGCCGATGCCACCGATTTCATGGAGGACCTGCGTCCGCAGGTGATGATCCTGCTGGGCGTCGCGGGCGGCCTTTGTGATGACAAAAACCAAGGCCGGGACGGAATTCGTACCGGCGACGTCGTGTTCGCTGACCAGGTCAATTACGTAGAGTTCCTCAAGATCGACAATAACGCCGCCAGGGTTCGCAGCTACGCTATCGACCATCCGTCGGAACCCCTGCGCAAGAACGTATGCGCGCCGATCTCAAAGACCTTCAGCATTCGCGACGCGCTGGACGCGGACCACCAGCCCCCGGATGCGGGCGCCCCATGCAAGATCCACGTGGGCGGAATTGTGTCTGCCGAGAAGGTGTTGGGGGACGTCCACAGCCCCGTGCAGAAGCAGTTGCTCGAGCCCTTCGACAAGCCACTTGCAGTTGACATGGAGTCCATCGGGATGGCCAGGGCCGTCTGCCACGGGCGGGGATCGTTCTGGTACCACCCTCGCTATGTGATCATCAGGGGCATCTCGGACCTGGTTGCCGACGGGGAAAACAACGAGCAGCGCGCACAATGGAAGTCCTTCGCCGCGCACGCCGCCGCGCTGGTAGCAAGGCAGTTCGTCCAGACCCTCCCGCTCGATATTGGAGGGAATTGACATGCCTCAGCTCAAGCCAGAGGATTTTCGCGAACAGGTCGTCGCCTTGGCGCGCAGCCTCGCCGCCTCGTGGAAGGCGCATGAGCCGGCATTCTCACTCCTCACTCGCTGGTCGCGGTCCTACGACAGCATCTTCGCGGGCGAGCTTGGTGTAACGCTTCGCGAGGAGGAGGTTCTCGACCACTCGCTTTCCACAGGACGGGCAATCCTGTCTGGTCGTGGCGGGGATGGAAAGACCTGGTTGCTACGACGCCTGTTCAGGCGCGCGATCGATGCTGGCATCGTGCCGGTATTCATCGACCTGAAGCAGTGGACAGGCGCGGACTACGAGGGCTGGAGGGAATGGACCCAGGACCATGTCGGGGCTGGCGCAGACTTTCTTGTCCGCCGCTTTTCAGGGCTTGGGCTCGGCATCATCGACCTTGATCGCCTGCCGCCCAACGTTCGCAAGATCATATTCGTGGACGGCCTGAACGAGATTACCGCCAAGGCTGGCCTGGAAGTACTTACGGTGCTCGACGAGATCGTGGCGTACTACATGAATACCTCGGTCATCGTCGTGGATCGCCTCGTCCGTAGGGATCTACCGAGCCCGACCCGGTGGTGGATTGGAACGCCACTGCCGTTGGCTTCTGACGAGATCCGCCGGCACTTGCCCAAGGATGCTGCTGTGGTCGAGAATGACCTGCGGTCCTCGCCATTCTTCCTTGATGCAGCATTGCGATCCGGAGCCTCCGGCGGGGGGCGTGTGGCGATGCTGGATCGGATGGTTCACGAGCACTTCGGGCTTACCGATGCCGAGGTTGGGACAGTCGCCGAAGCTTGCTTTGCCGCATACTCCGCTGCACGATCCCGGATGTTCGACGTCGTGGCGTTTGGGGAGAAGGTCGGCCAACCCATCCTCGACAAGCTGGAGCAATCCGGCGCGATCAAGATCGACGGCACGAACGGTTTCTTCCAGCACCACATCGCCCATGACTTCCTTGCCGCAACGCATGTCGCGCGACTGGATTCAGCGCTCTGGACGCCAGGGCTTTTCCGGGAGCTAAGCTTCGATGCCAGTTCGTTCGACGCAGTCGAGCTGGCGTTCGAGCAGCTCGCGGAGAGGCCCGCGGACTTGTTCCTGCAGAAGCTCTATGACTGGAACCTCTATGCAGCCGGCTACGCTCTCGCGCAAAGGCGACAAGGCGACACGCCGGTGGGCGCCGAGATGCGGACTGTGATCCTCGCCATGCTCGGCGACAAGTGCTTCGACCCTGTCATTGCCACTCGCCAGCGCGCAGCGGACGCCCTGCGCCTTATGCAGATCCAGGCAGCAGTCCCGTTTCGACAGGCGACGACCCTCGCCGAGCTTTGCGCCGTAGTCGATGCCATCGGCTCCGATGTTCCTTGGTTCAACGAATGGAAGGAAGTGTTTCGCATATCCGAGACACAGGCCATTGAGCCAGCAACACTGGCGAAGATCATCGAAGACAACTCCATCCTCGGCTGGACCGTGGCGAACGTCGCCAAGAGGGTCGTCGACCGCGACTGGATCTTGCCCCAGCTGGCCCAATGGCTTGCTGATTCTCCCAACGCAACGGTCAGGTGGAGGATCGCCCACGTACTCGGGGCAGTACCGAGGCAAGAGGCGCTTCATTGCCTCCAAGAGCTGGTCGACAACGATCCCGACGAGGACGTTCGCTATGGCGCGACAAGGTCGCTGGTCGAGCTTGCCACCATCGCGGGTCCGGAGCTTAGGGAGCAGGCGAGGACCGCGATCGCCGTGCGAGCGCAGTCAATCTCGAGGTCCGACCGGATTGCGCGTGAACTGAGGTCAAGCCTGCTTGTGGACCCCTCGATCGCGCCCGCTGGCTGGCTGTTCTTCGTGCAGGCTTGCGTGCAGGCGCTATTCCTCGCGACCGAGCGCCTCAGGGAACGGGACTTGTGGCGCGGGTGCCTGAACGAGGCGGAGAAACTTTACGCCCCGGTACCCGTAGCGGTGGGGGGCGAGCTTCATGGCTGACTGGGACCAGAGGTTCATGGAGCTGGCTGGCTTCGTCGCTGGCTGGAGCAAGGATCGGAGCCGTCAGGTCGGCTGCGTGATTGTGGCCCCGGACAACAGCCTCCGATCCATTGGGTTCAACGGGTTCCCGCGCGGCCTAAATGATGACCACGACCACCGGCATGAGCGGCCGGCCAAGTACTTCTGGACTGAGCATGCCGAGCGGAATGCCATTTATGCGGCTGCCCGCAACGGGATCCCCCTCGCTGGCTGCCGCATGTACCTTCCGTGGTTTCCCTGCGTAGACTGTGCCCGGGCTATCGTGCAGGCAGGCATAGCGGAACTCGTTAGCCTGGCTCCGGACTTCTCGGACCCGCAGTGGGGCGAGGGATTTCGTGTGTCTGTCGATCTCCTGGAGGAAGCAGGCGTCGCTGTTCGCTTCATTTCTACGCCCTAGCGAGATCGCTGGAGCGTCCGCCAGCATTGGCTGCGGCAATGCGGTGGCAAGAGACCTGAATCTTATCGTTCGTGCGTGTCGGGCCCTTTCAGGCAGTTGCCTGTGTGGCGTTGCTCTTGGCGACTTCGTAAGCCAATGATTTTAATGTGAAATCGAACACTTGATGGCGACCCGGAAAGCTCGTCCGACACTCAATTTTAATGCTGCCAAATCCTCCAGATCCCGTCGCCGCATTCTCCCAGTGCGCGTGGCGAAGCGCTAATTGGCTTTCTCGGTCAGCTCGAAGTGAGTGGCCCTAAAAAGGCTCGGTGAGTTGGCCCCCGAAATGACCTGACAGGGTCTCGCTCTTAGATAAGAGTGAGCCATATGACTGAGCATACGACTAGGCGCTACAATGGCGGCGAGGTCCTCTCCGGGGTTCAGCGCCGGAGGCGCT
>Ga0209930_1000285_pt1 | contig 149101 bp, 131 predicted proteins | sample ThiBiot_500_biof_2_FD_183948 | JGI IMG/M metagenome (GOLD analysis project Ga0209930, IMG submission 183948) | Wastewater bioreactor microbial communities from Cape Town, South Africa - Thiocy_cont_500_biof (SPAdes) | ecosystem: Engineered > Bioreactor > Thiocyanate-remediating >...
AGCGCCTCCGGCGCTGAACCCCGGAGAGGACCTCGCCGCCATTGTAGCGCCTAGTCGTATGCTCAGTCATATGGCTCACTCTTATCTAAGAGCGAGACCCTGTCAGGTCATTTCGGGGGCCAACTCACGGCCAAGGCGTTCGAGCGGTTCGCGACCCCGGTGCTCGATGGCTATGGCTATGGCATGAACATTGCGCACGACGGCCGGGTGCTCTCGCACAGCGGCGGGATCGCGGGTTTCCAATCCTATCTCGAGATGCACCCGACCGAGAATTTCGCTTTGGTGTTCCTCTCCAACGGCCCGCTCGACGGGGCATTGCTCGGGCGGATCGTCGCGCGGCTGTCGCGCGACACGCCGACGCTCCCCAAAACGACGCCGCCTGCCGCGACATCCTCGTTCGCCGGGCGCTTCGTCGCGCGCGACGGGGCGGCGCTCACCTTTGCGGCGACGAACGACGGCGGGCTGCGCGCTGGCGACCAGCCGCTGACCCGGCTCGCGAACGATTTGTGGGGCGCGTATCTCACCCCCCACGGGCCGCGCACCTTCCAGTTCCGACGCGATGCCGCGGGCGTTGTCACCGGGGTGTCGGAAGGAGCGTCGGACTATGCACGCGAAGGAAGTCCCGCCCCCGCCGCCGCGCCGGCCGGCTATCGGACATTCGTCGGCCGGTACGCGACGCACGGCGAGGAAGGCCCCGGCGTCCGCGTCTTCGTCCAGCAAGGGCAACTTATGATATCCTACGCGGACACCAATGCGCCCCCCACCCCGCTGGCGGCAATCGACGAGACGCATTTCCGCTTCGCCGAACCCGCGTTCGCCCCCGAGCGGCTGGCGTTCGACACGGTCATCGACGGGCAGGCGCAGCGGCTGACGATGTCGGGCGTCCCGCTCTATCGCATCGATCTGCCGTGAAGCGCTGGCTGCGGTGGAGCGCGGCCGCGCTGCTCGCGCCGCTCGCCGCCGCCGCGCAGCCCGCCGCGCATTTCACCACCTGGGCCGCACGGCATGCGGTCACGCTGCCCCCCTGCCCGCCCGATAGCAAGCAGTGGGAAAAGGTCGGCGCGATCGTCGGCAACGTCGACCTGGTCGCGCTCGGCGAGCCGGCGCACGGCGCGCAGGAGCCGCTCGCGCTGCGCAATTGCCTGTTCCGCTATCTCGTCGAACATCACGGCTTCACAGCGATCGCCCTCGAAACCGGGGTCAGCGAGTCGCGGGCGCTCGACGATTATGTCGCGGGCGACAGCGGCGATGCACGCCAGCTCGCGCGCGACAATTTCTCCTGGGGGTTCGGACGGTACGCCGAGAATGTCGCGCTGCTCGAATGGATGCGCGGCTATAATGCCGATCCGGCGCATACGCGGAAGCTCCACCTCTACGGCATCGACCTGAGCGGCGGCGACAAGAGCGGCGCGTGGCGCAACGCCGCGGTCACGCTGCGCGCGAGCATCGCCTATCTCGCGCGCGTCATGCCCGATCGGTCGCAGCCGGTGCGGAAGGCGCTCGCCCCCTTCCTCGACCGGTTCAGTGCGCCGGGCTATGCCGCGATGACGGCGGCCGAGCGCAGCCGGCTGCGCCGCGCGATCGCCGCCTTGATCGGCTCCCTCGATCGCCATCGCACGGACGATGCGGATTGGGCGTGGGCGCGGCGCAATGCGGTCGGCGCACGACAGCTCGAACGGTTGTTTCGCGTATCGCGGCCGCCAACGGCGGACGACGAACTCTCGCCGGACGATTACAAGGCCGATATCGCGCGCGACGCGGCGATGGCGGAGAATGCGTTATGGGCCAGCCGGCGCGAAGCCCCCAACGGCCGCCTGCTGCTGTTCGCGCACGACGGGCATATCATGAACGCGGCAACGCGCGGGGGAAGCTGGTCGGTCTATCGTCGCGCCCCCGCGGCGATGGGAGTGCATCTGAAGGCAGCGCTCGGCGCGCGGCTGCTGATCGTGCCGATCGTTTCGCCGGCCGGTCCCGACACCGATCTCGATACGGCGCTCGCCCGCACGGGGCGCGACCGCTTCCTCCTCGATCTGCGCCCCGTGCGACACGACGGCTGGCTTGCCCGGGAGCGCAGCGTGCGGACCAATTTCACCGACGAACTGCTGGTGAAACCGGGCATCGCGTTCGACGCGCTGATCTTCCTCGGACGACTCAGCCCCGCGCGCTGACCGCCACGCCCCTTGTCGCCGGTTCGCGACTGGCTCTAGAACATCGCCTCGAGCCGCGCCGTGGGGGATGCCGAATTGACGATGTCCAAACACCCGCGTGGAGAGGCCACGCGCAAGGCCATCCTGGCCGCCGCCGAACAGGTCTTCGCCGATGTCGGCTATGAAGCCGCGCGGATGGAGGATGTGGCGCAGGTGGTGGGGATCCGCCGGCCGTCGATCGTCTATCATTTTCCGAGCAAGCAGGATCTCTACGACGCGGTAGAATCCGATCTGTTCGAGAAGATGCACGCCGCGAGCCGGCTGGCGCTCAAGCAAGCGCAAGGCCCGCTCGAACGGTTGCTGGCGCTGCTCGACGCGTGGCTCGATTATATCGTCCAGCGCCCGACCGCCGCGCGCATCCTGCAGCGGCTGGTCGCCGACGTCACCCCGCGCCACGGCAATCCGGTGCGCTTTTCCGAGCTCGCGCTCAGCGATATGGATGCCGTCATCGAGGAAGGCGTGCGCGCCGGTTGCTTCCGCCCGATCAACACGATGCTGGTGATCAACGGCGTCTCGGCGGCGACCTTGTTCTACGTCTGCAACGGCCGCCAGCTCGGCGACGCCCGCGCCTATTCCCCCTCCGATCCCGATATGCTGCGCGAGTTTCGCGCGCTGCTCCACCGCACCTGCTGCGCCGCCGTTCTCGCCTGAGCGCCGCCCCCGCACACCGCCAAAGTTCACGAAGTTCACACGTATGACGCGCCGCCGCACGACGGCGGCGTGTATTGCGCACCATCACAGCGCCCGCCCAAAACTACGCAAATGAAGGCAAATCCGGCAGTTCCACACCGGTTTGCGCGAAAAATCGCCGATCACACTTGAGTTTTACCTACTTGAAGGTAGATAGCGAGTCGCGATGAGACCCGTCGCCTTGCTCCGGGACGGAGCGCGGCATCGGTCCATCGGCAACAGGGTTGAGCGCGCCGCAACAGCGAACGCGCAGGAATATTTCATGTGATCTCTGAGGCTTAACTAGCCCAGATGATTGGGGAGGGGTTTGCAGATGAAGGCCGCAGACATTTCGATCCGGGCGATGGCCCTGCTTCTTTCCGGTTGCGCCGCTTCGGCGATGGCCCAGACCGCCGCCGCGCCGGCCGCCGACACGTCGGGCGGGCTGAGCGAGGTAGTCGTCACCGCGCAGAAGCGCGCGGAGCCGCTGCAGAAGACCCCGATCTCGATCATGGCGGTGACCGGCGCCGACATCAACAAGCTCGGCATCGCCGACATCACCGATCTGCGCTCGGTCGTCCCCAGCCTGCAGGTCACCCCGCACCCGAACAGCGCGACCACCGCGCGCGTGTTCATCCGCGGCGTCGGCAACAATGACGATCAGATCACCGTCGATCCCAGCGTCGCGGTCTATCTCGACGGCATCTATATCGCGCGTGGCCAGGGGCTGACCTCCGATATCGCCGAAGTCGAGCGGATCGAGGTGCTGCGCGGCCCGCAGGGCTCGCTCTACGGCCGCAACGCCACCGGCGGCGCGATCAATTATATCACCAAGGCCCCCGAACTCGGCGTCTTCTCGGGCAAGCAGACGATCGACTACGGCAATTACAACGCCTTCACCACGCGCACCAACCTCAACGTACCGATCGGCGACAAGCTCGCGGTGCAGCTCGCCTATCTCCACAGCCAGAAGGACGGCTTCGTCCGGAACGCCGGCACCGGAGAGGCGCGGTTCGGCGATCAGCTGCGCGACGCCTATCGCGCGGCGGTGGAGTGGAAGCCGGTCGACACGATCGAGCTGCGCTACAGCTACGATCGCTCGCTGACCCGCGATACCCCCGCCTATATCGCCTATGTGCCGGCATTCTATCCGTCGGTAATCGATCGCCCGACGCAGGGCTCGCCCGCGGTCCGCAACCTGCGGCCCAATCGCGTGCTGGTGCAGGGCCATAGCCTGACCGCGAGCTGGCAGGTGAGCGACGATATCACGCTCAAGTCGCTGACCGGCTATCGCCAGCTCGATAACCGCACCGACCAGAATTACCTCACCGGCGCGGTCGGCCCCTTCCCGCTGTTCATCACCAATTTCGACCAGCATCAGCACCAGTGGAGCGAGGAGCTCCAACTGATCGGATCGACCGCCGATCACCAGCTCGAATATGTGCTGGGCGGTTACTGGTTCGACGAGAAAGCGCACAGCTTCGACACGACGGTGCCGGCGGGCCGCCCGTCGCTGGCGCGCACCGCGACCGTCCACAACACCGCTTATGCGGTCTATGCCCAGGCGACGTGGCGCCCGACCTTCCTCACCGGCCTGTATCTGACCGGGGGACTGCGCTGGTCGCACGATCAGCGCCAGGCGACGCTGGCGCAGACCGTCGTCCCGGCGGCCGGGGCGTCGATCCCGCTGGCGCCGGGTGCGGGCGACAACAGTTTCTCCAACGTCAGCCCGACGGTGGTACTGGGGTATAACGTCAATCGCGACGTCAACCTCTACCTCAAATATGCCAAGGGCTATAAGGCCGGCGGCTATAATCTGCGCGCCAGCACGATCGCGCGCTTCGAGCAGGGTTTCGGCCCGGAATCGCTCGATTCCTATGAGGCGGGCATCAAGTCGAGCTGGCTCAACAACCATTTGCGCGCCAATCTCGCGGTGTTCCAGTCGAACTATCGCGACATCCAGGTCAACGTGCAGAGCGACCCGACCAACCCCGCGATCACCGATATCCTCAACGCCGGCAAGGCGCGGATCAAGGGCGCCGAATTCGATCTGACGATGAAGCCGTCGAGCAATCTGTCGGTGTCGCTCAATTACGCCTATCTCGACGCGAAATATCTGAAGATCGTGTCGCAGACCGGCGCCGATGTCACGAAGAATTACTTCTTCGTCGAGGCACCGAAGAACACGCTGAGTGCAAGCGCGGAATATTATTTCCCCAAGACGTCGATCGGCACTTTCTCGGCCAACGTGCAATATTATATGCAGAGCAAGAAATACACGTCGTCGAACGATCCGCGTTATATCGTCGGCGATTACGGGCTGCTCAACGCGCGGCTCACGTTGTCCGACATCCCGGTCGGCTTCGGCAAGTGGGAGCTGGCGGTCTATGCCAAGAACCTGACCGACGAGAAATATTACGCCGCTTATTTCAACACCGGGCTGCCCGGCGCGATGTTCGGCGAGCCGCGCAGCTATGGCGTGCAGCTGAGCGTCGGGTTCTGATCCGGCAGGTGCCGGGCGGACGAAAACCACGCCCGGCACCGATTGAAGGACCCCCAACCCCGTTCGGGCTGAGCTTGTCGAAGCCCTGCACTTTTCTTCCAAGGAAGAAGGACAGCCCTTCGACAAGCTCAGGGCGAACGGGGTTGGGATGACACATAAATCTCCACGAGATGCGGCGCCATTCGCGTCGCTGACACCCCTCGCGCGATTGGCATGGCGCGCGGGGATCATTTCGGCTAAGGGGCGCGCAACGGACGTGCCTGGCCTCTTGCTGACGGGCTGCTGCACGCTCAGCTCAAGCACGCAACAGGTCGCGCGAACAATCGCCGACGAGCCTGCGCACCCGACGGAGAAACATGCCCTTTTCGCAACTTCCGCAATCTATTGCCGACGCGCTCGTCGGCCGCGGCTACACTCAACCTACGCCGGTGCAGGCGGCGGTGATCGAAAGCGACGCCGAGGCGCGCGACCTGCTCGTTTCGGCGCAGACCGGCTCGGGCAAGACCGTCGCGTTCGGCCTTGCGATGGCGCAACAATTGCTCGACGCCGACGGCAACCTCCCCACCCCCGGCGCGCCGCTGGCGCTGATCATCGCGCCGACCCGCGAACTGGCGATGCAGGTCAGCCGCGAACTCGAATGGCTCTACGCCCCGGCGCGCGCGCGGATCGCGACCTGCGTCGGCGGGATGGATTCGGCGCGCGAGCGGCGTAACCTGTCGCACGGCACGCATATCGTCGTCGGGACTCCGGGGCGGTTGCGCGATCACCTCGAACGCGGCGCGCTCGATCTCTCGGCACTGCGCTGCGCGGTGCTCGACGAGGCCGACGAGATGCTCGACATGGGGTTCCGCGAGGATCTCGAGGAAATCCTCGACGCGACCCCCGACAACCGCCGCACCCTGCTGTTCTCCGCGACGATGCCGCGCCCGATCGTCGCGCTGGCGAAGCGCTATCAGCGCGATGCGCTGCGCATCTCGACGCTCGACGAGCGTCAGGGGCATGGCGACATTTCCTATCAGGCGGTTGCGGTGTCCCCGTCGGATATCGAGAATGCCGTCATCAACCTGCTGCGCTTCCACGAGGCGGAGACGGCGATGCTGTTCTGCGCGACGCGCGACAATGTCCGCCATCTCCACGCCTCGCTGGTCGAGCGCGGGTTCGCCGCGGTGGCGCTGTCGGGCGAGCATAGCCAGAACGAACGCAACCACGCGCTGCAGGCGCTGCGCGACGGCCGTGCGCGGGTATGCGTCGCGACCGACGTCGCGGCGCGCGGGATCGACGTCGCCAGCCTGAGCCTCGTCATCCATGTCGAGGTGCCGCGCGACGCCGAGGTGCTCCAGCACCGCTCAGGGCGCACCGGCCGCGCCGGGCGCAAGGGCACCGCGGTGCTGATCGTTCCCTTCTCGCGGCGGCGCCGGGTCGAGGGCATCCTGCGCTCCGCCCGCATCGAGGCGGAGTGGATGCCCGCCCCGAGCGCGGCGTCGATCCGCGAACAGGATCGCAATCGGCTGCTGGCAAAGCTCGCCGAGCCGGTCGAGGCGACCGAGGAGGAAACCCAGCTCGCCCAGCGGCTGCTCGCCGAGCAGACGCCGGAGAATATCGCGCTGGCTTTGGTCCGCGCGCACAGCCAGACGATGCCGCAGCCCGAGGAGCTGATCGACCTTTCCTCGGCGGAAAACCGCCGCGGCGAGGCGGGCGAGAAACAGCATCGCCCCGGCTTCGAGGACACCGCGTGGTTCCGCATGGATATCGGGCGGCGGCAGAATGCCGATCCGCGCTGGATCCTGCCGCTGCTGTGCCGCCGCGGGCATATCACCCGCGCGGATGTCGGCGCGATCCGCATCCTCGCCAATGAGACCCATTTCGAGGTGCGCCGCGCGATCGAGGCGAAGTTCCGCTCGGCGCTGCAACGCACCGCGCGCGAGGGCGCCGAGGACGAAAGCGGCATCCGCATCGAGCCGGCGCCGGGCGCGCCGCAGCCGGGCGCGCAGGGCAAGGTCCACAAGCCGCGCCGGACGGGGGATGCCGGGCCGCGTCATGACGGGCCGCGCGGTGGCAAGCCGGGGAAGAAATTCCCGCCGCGCCACGGCGGCGGGCATGGCGGCAAGGATCGCCGGGCGCATTGAAATAGCGCCCCGCGCTCTCCCCGTTCGGGCTGAGCCTGTCGAAGCCCTGTCTTTCTTCCGAGGAAGAAGTGCAGCCCTTCGACAAGCTCAGGGCGAACGGAGGGGGCGATCTACCCCTCGCGCCCGTACACCTTGGTCGGCACACCCTGAAAGCGCAGCCCCGGCAGCAGATGCTCGTGCTTCATGATCACGCTATGCGGCCCGACATGCGTGTGGTCGCCGATCACCGCGCCGTAGAGCGGCACGGTCGCCCCCGAGACGGTCGCGCCCTTGCCGATGAACACCTTGTCGGTCTTGAGCACGCGATCCTCGAAGGTATGTGCCTGGAACATCGCGCTGACGGTCGCACCGTCGCCGATATGGATCATGTCGGGATCGACGACCTGCGCGAATTGCGGCCCGAGCACCGCGCGCTTGCCGATCGTCAGCCCCATCAGGCGGAGGTAGATCGGCAGGATGAACGTCCCCTCCAGCCCTTGCAGCACGAGGTTGGCGAGCTTGGCCCAGGCGACGTAGACGAAGTCCCAACGGCTGCACCAGCATGACCACAAGGCATGCTGCCCCGGCTTCACCCGCCCGATCAGCAGCCACTTGAGCGCCAGCACGGTGAAGCACAAGGCCACCAGCGGGACGAGCGTCGCCGCCGGGACCACCAGCAGGATATAGACCAACGGCGAGGCCACCATATCCTGCGCGTGGACCAGCATCGCATACCAGACGGCGGTCAGCAGCAGCGGGACGATCGGCAGGGTGAAGCGCAGCACCTCCCAGAACATCCGGTTGATGTAGCGGATCGCCGAGGGATCGTGGGTCAGGCTGCGATCGACCTCGATCACCTCGCGGCGCGGCAGATCGAAGCTCGGATGGCCGAAACGCGACTGGCCGGTGACGATCTCGCGCGAATCCGCGACGGTGGCGATGCCGATCAGGATATTGTCGGGGAGATGTTCGCCCGCCGGGATCACCGCGTGATTGCCGAGAAAGGTGTTGCGCCCAAGCCGGATCGGCGCGAGCGTGATGCTGCCGTTGCGCGCCTCGCCGCCGCCGAGATAGATGCCATCGGCGAAGAAGGTCTCGGCGCCGATCTCGCACAGCTCGGGGGTGACGTCGATGATCGTGCTGATCTCGCATTTGCGCCCGACGCGCATCCCCGCCAGCCGCAGCCACATCGACCAGAACAAGGTGCCGCTGAGCCATTCGCCGGCGCGGATCAGGAGGCCGGTCTTGACCCAGGCGCGGATATAGGCCGGGCTCCTCAGCCCGATCGTCCCCGCGCGGACGCGGCCCATCATCCGCGACATGAGCGCGGTCCAGATCAGGGTCAGCGGGATGCTGAGCACCGTCAGCCCGAGCACCGCCACCGCGACGCGTGAGTCGAACGTCGGGTGATAGATCCAGCGCCACACCTCCTCGAAGCCGATCCCGGCGGCGAGGCAGGTGGCGATCGTCAGCAGCTCGGCCGGAAGCGCCGCGACGAAGGCGGCGGCGCCTTCGGCGAGCATCAGTGACACGCCGTGTGCCAGCGGAGAAAGCTGGCGCGGCGGCACCGGCGGCGCGGCGGGCGCGGGGCCGACGGGTCCGGCGGGCACCCCGTCCCACAATTCGCCCGGCGGGATCGACTTGCCGGCGTTGAGCACCGAAAGCGCGGTCAGCACACTCCCTGCGCCAACGCGGCAATTGCCCTCGACGCCCGAGCGTACGCGCATCGTCGCACCGGCTTCGAGCGTGATCGGGGCGACGACGATATCGCCGCGGTCGAGCTCGACCAGCCCGACGCGCGCATCCTGCCCGATCGCGGCATAATCGCCGATCTCGAGCAGATCCCAGCCGCCGCGCCTGAGATCGACCCCGCGGTGGAGATGCACCCCGCGCCCAATCCGCGCGCCGAGCGCACGCAACGCGATCTGCTGGAACACCGTGCCTTGCAACAGCGGCCACGGAATCAGCCGCACCGCCTGGAACACCACCCAGTGGCGGAGATAATAATTGCTCCACACCGGGGCGCGGATCGCGCGATAGCGGCCGATCACGACACGCTTCACCGCCACCGCAAAGGCGATCGACACCGGCACGTAAACCGCCGCCGCGGCGATCGCGATCAGCGGGGAGAGCAGGATGAACGAGACGAGCCCGAGCCGCCCGAACACCGGCGGGAGCAAGCGGAACGCCGCGATCCACGTCACCCACGATCCGATCAGCAACTCGCCGGTGAGCCAGCTTAGCTGGACGGCATTGGCGAGCACCGGGCGCACCTGCCCCTCGCGCACCACCACCTCGCCGGCGTCGTCCTCGGGGACGGCGCGATCGGCGAGCAGCGCCAGCGCGCGGACGGTGCGCGCGTCATAGATATCGCTGACGGTGATCCAGTCGGTGCGCGGGTCCTCGCGCAACAGGGTGACGAGCAAGGCGGCGCTGAGCGAATCGCCGCCGAGGTCCTCGAAGAAATCGTCCTCGACCGATACGGCCGCCGGCCGCTTGAGGATATCCGCGACGCCAACGGCGAGCAGTTGCTCCATCTCGGTCTCGGCCGGGACATTGTGGCGATCGACCACCACAGCCGCGAGTTCGAGCATCGGCAGCGCGGCGCGGTTGAGCTTGCCGCCGACGCTTACCGGCAATTCGTCGATCACCCCGATCCGCATCGGCACCATATAGCGCGGCAAGGTCGTGGCGAGCTGCGCGCGGAGCGCATCGCCGTCGGGCGGCGTCGCCGGATCCTCGGCGACGACGAACGCGACCAGCTCCGCCGTGCCGCGATGATCCTGCAACCGGCACCCCGCCGCGCGGACGCCGGGCAGGCTGGCAAGCCGCGTCTCGATCTCGCCGAGCTCGACGCGATAGCCGCGGATCTTGACCTGCGCGTCGATCCGGCCGTGGTAGAAGAAACTCCCGTCTTCCTCGCGGTGGACGAGATCGCCGGTGCGATAGAGCCGCCCGAGCCGCGGATGATCGACGAACTTCTCGAGCGTCAGCTCGGGCCGGTTGCGATAGCCCCGCGCGACCCCCGCCCCACTGATGCACAACTCGCCCTGCTGCCCGTCGGGCAGTACCGCGAGATCGTCGTCGAGCACGAAGCCGGTCATCCCCGGCACCGGCCAGCCGATCGTGATCGGGCCGCCCGCGACGATATCGCCGCGCAGACAGGTCACCGCACATTCGGTCGGGCCGTAGCCGTTGACCAGCCGCCGCCCTTCGGACCACAGATCGGCGATATCGCGCGGCAGCGCCTCGCCGCCGACATAGAGCAATTTGAGATCGGGCAGCGCGGTGGCGGGATTGCTGCACCCGCTGCTGCGCAGCAAGGTCGGCGGCGGGCAGAAGACCGTCGCCTTCTCGTCGCGCAGCCAGCCGATGATATCGGGGCCGAGCCGCGCCGCATCATCGTCCATCACCAGCAATGTCGCGCCCGCGGCGAAGGCGAGCCAGGTTTCCTCGATCGAGGAATCATAGGCCGAGGACGATCCCTGCACGACGCGATCGCCCGGCCCCAGCGCGAACTCCCCCAGATCCGAGGCAACGAGATTGGCGATGTTGCGATGCTCGATCATCACCCCCTTGGGGCGCCCGGTGGTGCCCGAGGTGTAGATGACATACGCCAGCCGATCGGCGGCGATATCCTGCGGCAACGCGTTCGCTGCGGGCGCCTCGGCGAGCAACGCGGGCACATCGAGCAACCGCGTCATGTCGCCGCACACCGGCGCGAGCCGCGCGATGCCCGGCTGGTCGGTCAACACCGCGACCGCGCTCGCGTCCTCGACGATCTCGCGCATCCGCTCGTCGGGGAAAGATGCGTCGAGGCAGGTGAAGGCGGCGCCGGCCTTCAGCGCGGCGAGCTGCGCGACGTACAGCGCCGACGAGGTGCGCGGCAGGTGGATCGCAACGATCTCCTCGCCCTGCACCAGCGCCGCGAGATGCTGCGCGAGCCGATCGGAGGCGGCGTCGAGCTCGGCATAGCTCAGCTGCTGGCGCGCGGGACGGTTGCGCCCCGGCGGAATATCCAGCGCCGGCCGGTCGGCATGATGCGCGACCGCAGCGCGCAGGAAATCGTGGAGCAGCGGCCCCAGTGTCTCATCGGATGTCGCGGCGAGCGAACGTGTGGGATCTTCAAACGCCATCGCCGCGCCCTATCGACAAGATGGCGCGCGTCAACGGCGACGTAACGATCGGGTGAAAATGCCTTTCGTTCGTCATTCCCGCGAAGGCGGGAATCCATTCACCCAGACCTCAGCGATAGAAGCGCAACGACGGTATGAATGGATTCCCGCCTTCGCGGGAATGACGAAGGAGGGGTTGCGAGGATCGACCTGCGTCTACCAGGGCGGCGCGCCATAATAGTCGAAGATGATATCGCTGTAGCTGCGGAAGCTCGGCCCGCCGAGGTTGCGCAGCTCGACCGCATCGTAATTGGGCGCATCCTTGAGGATGTTGCGATCGAGCGGAACGACGAACCCGCCGTGCCCCGGCGCATAATCGAGCAATCCCCAGGGCACCGGATGAAAACGCTCGCCGATGCCGAGAAAGCCGCCGAACGACATGATCGCATAGAGCACCCGCCCGCTCACCTTGTCGATCGAGAGATCGTCGACATGGCCGAGCCGGTTGCCGGCGCGATCGAAGACCGGGGTGCCGTTGACGCGGCTGGACAGGATCAGCGCGTGATCGGTTTCCTGTGCGATCTGGGCCATGGTGTCATTTCCCAGCCGGAACGACCGGCTGCGGTCTCAACGCTCGACGAGGCGGGACGTTCCGCCTCCTTGTGTCCCCGCGAGGGCGCGGACCCAGAGCCAAACAATACGCCGTTGTTTGACTTGGCCCCTGGGTCCCCGCCCTCGCGGGGACACAAGAAGGCGGATGTTAGGGCCGCCCCCTTCCCTTCCACCCCGGCGAAGGCCGGGGTCCAGTCACGACCGGCCCGATACTGGACCCGGCCTTCGCCGGGGTGGTAGCAAGGGCTTACTCCGCCGCAGCCGCGAGCGCAGGTTCGGTCGGGCGCGGGTCCTCCGCCACCGCGGTGGTCCAGTCCCAATGCCCCGCCGGGAGCACGTCTGTGATGCCATATTCAGCGCGGATCTCGACCAGCGGACGGTCGATCATCTCGCGCCACGGCACCAGCATCAACGGCATCTTCCAGTTCCGCCCCTGCTCCGCGCCGACGAATTCGGCGTCGAGCTGGACCTTGAAGCCTTCCGGATAATGCAGCCCGCTCTTCATATAGGTCTTGGCGCGAAGATAGGTCGAGACGCGGTTGAAGAACGCCGCCAGCTCGGGACAGAAATAATTGTAGAAGGCGTACATATTGGCGGTGAGCAGCGCGACCTCGCCGGCGTGATTGGTCTCGAAGCCGGTCACCATATGCTCGATATCGTGGGTGAAGGTGCGTTCCTTGAGATAGAAAGTGTAATCGCTGTCGACCTTCATCCCCTGGAAGAAATAATCCATCTGATAGCCGCTGTTGGCGAGGAAATCGTGGATTACATGGCCCAAAGTGCCGGGCTTGCAATGTTTGACGTCCTCGACCTTGAAGTCGGACAGCACACGACGATCGAGCCAGTCGCGGAATTCGGGCAGCCGCGCCTTTTCCTCCTCGAACAGCCGGAAGATCGCGGGCATGTCCTCCAGATTGTGCAGGATCTGCGCCACCTCGGGGATGAAAGCGGTGTTGGGCATATCGGGCCCGTTGCGGCGCAACATCTCCTGCGCGATCAGCGCGCGGAGCGGGGCGTTGTTGAGATATTTTGACGAGCTGATCAGCACCGAGCTTTCGGTGGCATGCTGGACGATCGAGCCGTTGAAATATTCGTAATCGGCCTGGCTGACTTCGACCATGACGATCTCTCCTGAAAAATCAGGCCCGCGACGCGCGTGCGTCGCGGGCCGCTCCGATCATTCCGCTGCCTGCGCCAGCGCGGGTGCGGCGGGCGGGCTGACGAATTCGCCCGGCATCGCGCCGGTGAAACGGCCCTCGAAGAAGGTCGGCATGCCGTTGACCATCGTCAGCCGCATCGGCGCCGCATCGCGGGTGTAGCGCCACGTCACCCCGAAATCGCCGGTCGGCACGTCGAAGCGTTTATATTCCTCGCGCCGCTGGATTTCGTTGAGATCGAACACCGCGATATCGGCGCGCAGCCCCGGCTTGATCGCGCCGCGATCGTGGAAGCCGAAATGCCCGGCGAGCTTGCCCGTCATGACATGGATCGCTTCTTCGATCGTCACCTTGCCTTCGTCGCGGCAATATTTGGTGAGCAGCAGGATATTCTCGCCGCCGCCGCAGAACATCTGGCCGTGCGCGGGAGCGTCGGAGATGTTGCCGACGGTCTGCGGATGCTTGAGCAATTCGACCGTGAGGTCCTCGAGCTTAGGGAACGGGGCCATATGCACCGTCGAACGGACGCCATTGGCGATGATCCACTCGGCCATCGCATCCGAATGATGCAGCCCGCGCGAGTCGGCATATTCCTTGAGCGTGATGTTGATCGGCCCCATGCCGTTGTCCGAGTTGCGCAAGTGCAGCCGGTGCGGATTGTTCATCGGGGCGTGCGGCCATACCTTGGTATCCCAGCTTTCGCGCGCCCGCGCGCGCCAGTCGGGATCGTTGAGCAGCGCGAGCTTGGCTTCCTCGGTCTCGGCCAGCACCACCTCATGCCAGACATAATCGTTCGACTGGGCGAAGATCAGCGAGCGGGTGAGCGACAAGGTGTTGGTCGGCGAGACATGCGCGAAGCCCGGCCAGATATCATAGCCGTCGGCCTGCGCCTGCTCGACCAGCGGCTTCATGATCTCCAGCGCGGGCTTCTGGAATTCGAGCGTCGGGATCGCGCCGGCGATCTGGACGCGCAATTTCTTGCCCTTGAGCAGCCGCACCAGCCGTTCGAGGCTCGCCGGGGCGGACATGCGCATGAAGGTGTCGACGATCACCTGCATCGTGCAGCCGGGGTAGCGTGCCAGCACGTCGATCAGCGCGGCGAACTCGGCATCGTCAGCGATCAAGGTCGGCACCGGCCGGTCCTGCCCGTCATGATCGAGCAGGTTGGACGACATGCCGAGCGCGCCCGCCTCCATCGCGTCTTCGAGCAATTCGGCCATCTTGGCGATTTCGGCCGGGGTGGCGACGCGCTTCCACGCGTCCATTCCCATTGCGGCGAGCCGGATCGCGAGATGCCCGACGAAGGCGCCGTAATTGGCCGGGATCTTGAGCCGCGTCGTCATCGACCGCTGATATTCGGACCATGTGCGCCAATCCCACGGCAAATTCTTCTGGAACGGCCCTTCGGGGATATCCTCGAAGAAGGAGAAGATCTTGATCATCTCGAACGCGACTTCGGGATCGTCCGAGATCGGCGCGGCGGAAAAACCGCAATTGCCCATCACCACCGTCGTCGCGCCATAGCTGGGCAGCGGATCGAGATCGGGCTGCCACCACATCGTCGCATCGAAATGGGTGTGGCTCTCGATGAAACCGGGGGTGACATAGCAGCCGGTGGCGTCGATCACCCGCTCATCGTCATGCGGGGTGAGGCCGGGCGCGACCTCCGCGATCGTCTTGCCCTTCACCCGCACGTCGGCGGCGAATGCCGGCGCGCCGGTGCCGTCGACCACCGTACCGCCCTTGATCAGAATCGCACTCATTGCCTCTTCCTCTCCTTGTGCCCGACCCGTTCGCCGGGACTCGTTCAAACACCCGGCGATTATGCTCACGCCGCGGCGCGCGGACCAAATTGGACAGGGTCAATCGGATCACATAAAGATACGATATGGATCGCCAGATGATCTTCGAACGGTGAATCGCTCCCCTGGTCAGGAGGCGTTGCTCGCGGTGCTGCGGCGCCATTTGCGCGGCGCCGGGTGGAGCGTACGGCGCATCGCCGAGGCGCTGTCGGCGAGCGAGCCGACGATCAAGCGCTGGCTCGCCGGGCGCGGGCTGACGCTCGATCGGCTGGAGGCGCTGGCGGGCTTGTGCGACGTGTCGCTCGCCGATCTGGTCCGCGAGAGCGAGGCGCCCCCGCCGCACCTCGCCAACGAGCTGACGCTCGCGCAGGAAAAGGCGTTGAGCGAGGATATCCTGCTCTCCTTCCTGTTCATCGCGATCCTGAGCGGGGAGAATTGGCAGGAGCTGGCGCAGGATCTCGCGATCCCCGCGGCGACGATGGAGGCGATGCTCGGCCGGCTCTACAAACTGGCGTTGATCGACCGGCTGCCCGGCGGCCGTGCGCGCACGCGGATCAATCCGCATATCGTATGGCGCAAGCTGCCGATGCGGCGTCAGTTCGAATTGCAGATGAAGCGCCAGTTCCTCGAAATGGATTTCAGCGCGGACGACGCGGTTTACGGGTCGACGGTGATCAAGCTGTCGGAGGCCGGGGCGGCACAAATGGCGGAGATGATCGAGCGCCACCGCCGCGAGCTTTCGGCGCTCGCGGTGGCGGATCGCGCCGAGAGCCACTTGCCGCGGGGCTGGCACGCGGTGCTGAGCGCGGCGCGGCCGCTCGATCTGACGCAGCTGCGGGAAATGTCGCAGGGTTAAAATCGAGCGGCGGCCCAAGCCCGCTTGTGTCCCCGCGAAGGCGGGGACCCAGTCTGGGCTCCCGCCTTCGCGGGAGCACAAGCGAGGCTAACGCGCCAACGTCTGCCCGGTCTCGCCATTCTTATCGAGCAGCCCGGTCAGCCGGACCAGCGCATAATGCGGCCCGGCCTTGTCGACCGTCACCCAGGCGAGATGATCCATCTTGCCCGGCCCTTCCTGATGCGAGATCGCGCCGACCGTCCCCATCTGGAAATAGTCGCGGCCGTTGCGCAGCTCATGGCTGTAATAATGATTGTGCCCCGCGATCACGGTATATTTCCGGTTCGCCAGCATCGCCTCGATCTTGTCGAACGCGGCGGACTTGAGCGTCCACGCCGGCTTGTGCATCAGCACGAAGGTCCAGCGCACGTTGCGATGCGCGGCGAGCGTGCGACGCACGAAATCGACCTGCGCGTCGCTGAACCGCGCGCCATTGACCCCGGCGGTTTCCAGCGCGCGCGATTTGTTGACCTGCGCGAGCTGCGCATTGATCGCCTTTTCCGTCCCGACCGGATCGGCGGCGAGCGCCTTGAGCACCCCGCGGAACTGCTTCGACATTTCCGGCGACATCGGCATCGGCGGGTCTTCGGTGTCGAGGCACAGGAACAGCACGTTCTTGTATTCGAACGCATAATAAGGGCTGCCGTGCCGCTCGCGCCACACCTGCAACTCGGCATCGGTGCCCAGATCGTGATTGCCGGGGACGTAGAAGAACGGCACGCCCAATTTGGCGACCGCCCCTTTGATATGATCCCATTCGGCGCCGATCTCTCCCTTGTCGTCGGTATAGCCTTCGATCAGATCGCCCGCGTTGATGACGAATTCGGGGCGCATCCAGCCGATCTGGTTCATCGCCTGCTCGAACACCCCGGGCCGCGCGAGCCCGGTTCGGTCGCCGATCACCGCGAAACGCAACGTCTCGGGCTCAGCGACCGGCGCGGCGGTCCACGGGGTCGCCTTGCCGATCGCCGCGCCCGGCACCGGGCGGAAGGTGTCGCCCGGCAGAGCGGCGCCGACCAGCGCGGTGCAACACAAAAGACCGAAAGCAAACACGCGTTTCATGACGATCAGAACTTCACGGTCACGTCGGCGCCGAAGGTGCGGCCGACGAGGAATTCGGCGGTCTGGTTGATCACCTGCGGGCCGAAGACGAATACGTCATTCTTGTCGAGCAGGTTCTTGACCCACAAGGACGCGCCGAGCTTCACCCCGCCCATCGGCAGGTTGACGAGGCCGAAGCGCCCGTCGACGATCCAATAAGGCCTGGTGACCGCGAGCGCGTCGAGCGCGGGCACCCCGGTCGGCAGCGCGCCGGGATAGGCCTTGGACTGCCAACGGCCGTCCATGCGGAAATACATATTCCCGCCGCCGCCGAATTCGGGGAAGTCATATTGTCCCGAGAGGCGCACGTTCCACTTGGGGATATAATTGGCGCGGACGATATCGGTGATGTCGCCGAGTTCGGACACATATTTCAGATATTTGAAGTCCGTATAGCCGGCGGTTCCGCTCAGCGTGAGCCGCTCGACCGGGATCGCATCGATTTCCGCCTCGACGCCCCAGATGCGCGCCTTGCCGGCATTTTCGAACCGCTGGACGCCGTTCTGGAAGGTCTGGATCTGGAGATCCTTATAGTTGACGTAGAAACCGGCAAAGTTCGCGCGCAGCCGGCGATTGAACAATTCCGACTTCAGCCCGAGCTCGTAAGACGTCACGGTTTCGGGATTGTACGGAATCGCGCTCAGAATGCCGCCAGCGACATAGCCGGTCGCGATCTTGGCATAAGCCGTGATGTCACCGGTCGGCCGATAGGTCAGGATGCCGGTATAATTGAACTTCTCATAGCTCTTCTTATAAGTCCCCGGCGGCAGGATCCCGCCGCCACCCACGCCGGGGGACCCGGTGCGGATCAGGATCGTCTCGCGATTGTCCGCGGTGAAGCGGCCGCCGAGCGTGATGTCGAGCTTGGGGGTCACATGATAGGTGCCCTGCGCATAAGCCGCCATCGAGCTGTTGACCGCGATCGATTCGGTCACGCCGCTGCCGAAGATCGAATCGAACGGCGTGGGAATGACCACCCCATTGGCGACCGGCTGGAAGATGCCGAGAATATCGGTCGCCGGCGAGCGCTCGTGGAAGTAGAACAGGCCCGCGGTCAAGTCGATCGCCTTGGTGGTGACGACGAACTGCAGTTCCTCGCTGAACTGCTTCTGCCGCGTCTTGCGCGACGTCAGCAGCGAGAACATGCTGTCGTTCGGTCCGGGCGCGACCGCCGGGTTGAAGACGCCGGGGACATTGCCCTGGAGCAACGCCGCCAATTGCCCCGCGGTGAAGCGTATCCCGCCGGTGCCGGCGAGATCGAAGATATTCGGCTGCTGATCGAAGCTGCGGAAGCCGGTGATGCTCTTGACTTCGAGATTCTCGTTGGCGTGGAGCGTGACGGTGACGTTATGACCCTGCACGTTGAGATCTTCGGGGCTGGTGGCGTTGGCCACCGGATCGAGCCGCGTCGTGCTGAGGTTGGTGATGCCACCGAACAGCGGCTGGAACGCCAGGATCCCCCCCGCCAGCGGCGCGGTCGGCCCCGCCGGCGTGCCGAGCAACTGCACCGCGCTGCCCATCGTCTTGCTCTGGGTATAGTCGAACTTGTAATCGACGGTCAGGTTATCGGTCGCCTGCAGTCGCGCCGCGACCTGAAAGGCGTTGACGTTCTTCGCGCCGAAGCGATCACCATAAGTCAGCGTGCCGAAACTCGGGTCGCGCAGGCTGAGATTGATCGAACGCCCGCCGATCAGATTCTTCATATAGCCGTTATTCTGATCGTGAAGGTAGGTAACCTTGACGCTAAGCGGGCCAAGCGCGGGGAGATTGACTGTCACCCGCGTGCGGAAGGCGTCGTAATTGCCATAGGAGGCATAAGCATTGACGCCGAACTCGCCGGTCGGCGCCGCGGTGACGAGGCTGATCGCGCCGCCCGTCGCATTGCGCCCGAACAGCGTGCCCTGCGGCCCGCGCAACACCTCGACCCGCTCGATATCGGCGAGATCGAAGATCGCGCCGACCGAGCGACCAATATAGACGCCGTCAAGATAGATACCAACCTTGGGGTCGACAGAGTTGTTGGATACACCCGAGCTGATGCCACGAATAGAGATGGTCGGAATCGACTGCAAACCCTGACTCAGGATCTGCAGGTTCGGCGCAAGTCCGGTCAGGTCCGATACGTCGGTGACGCGAAAATTGCCCAACGTATCCTGGTTGAGCGCGGTAACCGCGACCGGCACGTTCTGCAAATTCTCCGCGCGGCGCTGCGCGGTGACGACGATATCGCTCAGCCCGCCCCCCGCGCTCGCCGCCGCGGGCGCGGCCTGGGCGGCATCGGTGGCCTGTGCGAACGCTTGCGATGAACTCAGCGCGCCGACCGCCGTGAACGAAAACAGCGCGGTGCGAAGTGACTTTTTCAGCATCATCCCTCCCCGAAACTGGTCGCGCCGATCCCCCGACAAAGCGTGGCCGACGTCGAATTACGCATGTGGAAAACCACGCCTCTTGATCGGGCGCTTGATTCTTTCGGATCGAATTCCCCGCGAGACTGCGTACTTCGTAACCGAAAATCAATACGCAAATTGAGGTTTGTTATGATATTTTGCGCGCAAACGCGTTACACGCCGGGCTGATTGTCGGGCACATGCACGACAAGACCGTCGAGTTCTTCGGTAATATGGATCTGGCAACTTAGCCGGCTCGTCGGCCTGACTTCGATCCTGTCGCCCAGCGCCTCGAGCATCGCCGCTTCGTCTTCGCCCGGCCCGCCGACCCGCGCCGCCCAGGCATCGTCGACATAGACGTGGCAGGTGCCGCACTGGCGCACGCCGCCGCACAAGGCGTCGATCCCGTCGACGAGATTGCCGACCGCGAGGTGCATCACCGCCATGCCCTCGAAATTGGTGCAGGTCCGCGCGCTGCCGTCGGGCTGGACGTAAGTGACCCGCGCCATCAGGCACCACCCTTGGCATGTGCGGGGCAACCGGCCGCGGCGGCGAGCGCGGCGATATCGGCGGGCGCGGCCTCCTCCAGTTTGCGGCGGCGATAACGCACCCGACACGGCTGCGCCGGCCAATAGGTGCCTGCCCCCGCGATCGGCCGCGGCTCGTCGATCAATTGCATATCGTAACGCTGGAGCAGCACCGCGAGCAGCACCTTCATCTCCATCCGCGCGAAATTGACCCCGGCGCAGCGGTGCATCCCGCCGCCGAAGCCGATCAGGCTGTTGCTCTCCACCTTCGCATCGGCGCGCTCGGTATCGAACCGCTCGGGGCGATACTCATCGGGGGCGGTGAACACCTCGCTCATCCGGTGGCTGACCGAGGGTGCGAGCAGCACCCAGTCGCCCTTATGCACTTGATAACCCTCGCGCTCGAAATCGGCAGCGGCCTTGCGGATCATCGTGAACGCGACCGGGTGGAGCCGCTCGGTCTCGCGTAATGCGAGATCCATCTTCTGCATCGCGATCGCCTGATCCCAGCTCATATCCGCGCCGGAGGTCGAGCCGAGGATCTGCTGCAATTCACCCTGGAGCGTCTCGCGATAACCCGGGTTCTGCAGGATATCGATCAGCGCCCAGCTCACCTGCCCGGTGGTCGTCTCATGCCCGGCCCAGACGAGCAGCAGGATCATATGGATGATCAACTCGTCGGCGATCGGGGTGCCGTCCGGATAGGTCGCCGCGACGATATCCTGGAAGAAATCGGCCGGCTCGACCGGGTTGCGGCGGCGCTCGGCGATCCAGTCGGTGAGGATGCGGTGGAGCTTGCGCTTCGCCGCCTGGCTCTTGCGCATCTTGCGCGTCGGCACCCACAAGGGCAGCACGAATTCCATCCCGCCCGAAAAATCGCGGAACAGATCGAAGAATTCGTGGCCCAGCTTCTGCTTGAAATCGCGCCCCATGAAGCTGTGCGCGGCGATATCCATCACCACCGGCCCCAGCGTCTGCACCAGATCGAATTCGCCGCTGTCGCCGAGGCTATAGGCCAGCGCCATCGACTCCTCGGCCATCACCGGCACATATTGCTTCATCGCCGACGCCTTGAAGCGCGGCATGATCACCGCGCGCTGACGGAGATATTCTTCCATCTCCGCGAAGGAGTAGAAGTTCGGCGAGAACATCTTGTGGAAGAACGGCATCGACTCGCGGATCGACAGAAGTTTGTCGGTTTCCTGGAAGACGAAGCGGTTATTGTCCGGCCCGAGCAGCACGACCATCCGCCGCCCGCCCATGCGAAAGCTGAAGATCGGCCCGCGCTTGTTATAGCCATCGCGCAGCAACTTTACCGGGTCGCGGAAGAAATCCGTCAGATGCCCCAACAGGGGTAAGCCACCGTCCAGCGTCGGTGGTTCAGCCGGTGCTTCAAGGGCGAGCGCCGCCATCGCATCATCTCCTCTTGTCGCCGGTTCGTGCCGGCTTTGGACAAGAGTATCGTCAGACGCGCCCGATCAACGCGAGCGCGGGTTACGAAGTAGCGTATTTCAATACTCGGGAGCCTGACTTTCAAGACTATCAGCGATATCGCGGGCAAGCAGTTCGAGCGGCACCGGGGTCGAGGCGATCAGCATCCCGACATTGGTCTTGAGCGCCGGGGGCAGCGCCGCATCCTGCGCGACGAGATCGCGCACCTCGCGGAAAAGATTGGCGATGCGCCGCGACAACAGGGCGCGCGACGCCTCGGAAAGCTCGCCGATCTCGAATTCCCATACCGAGCCGGGCGAGGAGAAATCGCGCGCGAGGAATTCCTCTTTCACGCGCTGGTCGAAGAAGCGGCGGATCGGGCCGCCGGGGCGCCATTTGATGTTGCGCGCGGTCATCAGCCGCACTGCATTGCCGGGGAGGAGCTGGATCAGCCCCATCCGTTCGAGCTTGACCAATGCGGGGATCAGCATCGCCTGCCCGACGCCATAATGGTTCTCGATCCGCGCCACCGTCCAGCCGCCGAGCAGCAGGTGAAAACAGAACAGCAGCATCGGATCGTCGACCAATGCCTGTTCGAGCGCATCGTTGAGCGTGTCGCGCGCGGCAGGCCGCCCCTCCTCCGCCATCCGCGCGAGATCGAGGAAGCTGATCCCGATCAGCTCGCACAATTGCTCGACGCGATCGATCGTGAAGCTGCGTTGCGCGAAGATCCGCTTGGTGCTGGCGTGGCTCAGCCCGAGCGCGGCGGCGACATCGGCATAGGTCATGCCGCGATCCTTGAGCGCGCGTTTCACCGCCTCGACGAGATAGACCGACTGGCCGTGGAGCCGCTCCGTCTTCACTTGCCCTGCCCTCCCCCGGTCGACGCTCGTTGTGCGGACTCTTAGGCCGGATCGGCAGCGGGCGGAAACCCCTTGTGCTCCCGCAAAGGCGGGAGCCTAAGCCTGCAACATCGCGACCAGCCGCGCCTTCATCGGCTGCACCCAATCGCGCTTCAACGTCGCGCTGAGCAGTCCGGCTTCATCGAGCTCGTCGCACAGCCGCATCTGGTGCGCGATATCGAACAGATCCATTTGGTAGCTGAACTTGCCCTCGCCGCCGTAGGTGATCAGCGAAACCCCGTGGGTTTCGTAAAAACTCCCGTCGGCGCGGCGGCCGGGGCCGCGGTTGACCCAATGGCTGATGATCCGGTCGCCCTCGATCGCCCAGTCGAGGATCGGGAAGCTCCATCCCTCCCAGCCCGAGCCGACGTCCATATCGCGCCCGTAATGCGTGCGGCGGATTTCCTCGCGCCCGTTCGCCACCACCGGCATCGCGCCGCCATAGGGGCAAATGTAGACGCAATCCTCGTGGTAGAATTCGTCCGCCAGCCACGACCATTGATTGCGCCGTTCGGCCTCGATGAAGGCATCGCGCAGCCCGCTGATCGCCGCCGCCACTTCCTCGCGCGGATAGCTCATGCTCAAATCTCCGGCCGCTGGGCTTTTTCGGCGAGATAACGCGCCGGGAAATCGGGCAGCGGATCGAGTTTCGCCACCTTCTCGAACAGCCGGCGATAGGCCGACCGGCTGATCCGCCATTCGCCGTCGATGCGCCGGTATTCGTCGCGATAGAGGCATGCCCCGCTGGTCTCGATCCCGGTGCGCAAATCGACCGCCCAGTCCGTCAGCGTCCAGCGCCCCTCGGCACTCTCCCCGCTGTCGTGGACCGTGATTTCGGGCTGGTGGACGGTGTGCACGCCGACGAAATCCTCGTGGAACGCGGCGGTGAGCAGCGGCACGACCTCGGCGCTACCCTCGGCGTGGAAATGATAGGTCGCGCCGACATAATCGACCACCACTTCCGGCGCGAGCACGCTCGTCAGCCCCGCGGCATCCGCCGTATCGAGGAAGCGGCAGTAACGGTGTTTGAGCTGCTTGATCAGCTCGATATCTTCCAGCCTGAGCGCCACGGCGATCCTTCTCCCACTCGATTTCGGTCGAGCTTAACCGCAGCGATGATCCGCGATCTCCTCAGAATTGACTAGGCGCGCTTCTTCGCGCGGCAATAGCCTGAGCGCGAAAAACGATAATCGAGAGGCGAAGGATGACCGATCCGGCAAACGTCGCGCTGTTTGAGCGCATGCTGGTGGCGCTGGGCACCAAGGATTTCGACACATTCGAGGCGTGCCTCGCCGACGATATCCTGCTCGAATGGCCCTATCCGGTGATGGACGGTTTTCCGACCGAACAGCGCGGCGCGCGCTGGCTGCGCGATGCGCTGGAGGAGAGCCTGCGCGATTTCACCCCCTATGCCTATCGCATCGCGGCGATCCACGAGATGGCCGACCCCGGCAAATTGATCGCCGAATATAGCTCGCACAGCGAATATCTGCCGACCGGCGCGCCTTATTCGAACAACTACATCAGCCTGTTCGAGTTCGCCGACGGGCGCATCACGCGCTGGCGCGAATATGTGAACCCGCAGGTCGTCGAGCGCGCGCTGGGCACAAGCGCGACATGGCAGGCGGTTAAGGACGGCGCGATCGGCTGACCGACGCGCAACGGAGAGGAGCAAGAATGTCGCGGCATTTCCGCCACCTGCTTTCGCCCGGCCGGATCGGCGCGATGGAATTGCGCAACCGCATCTTCATGACGCCGATGGGCTCCAACCTCGCCGATGAGGACGGGATCACCGGCGAGCGGTTGCGTGCTTATTATGTCGAGCGCGCCAAGGGGGGCGCGGCGCTGATCACGATGGGATCGGTGTCGATCGGCTATCCCGACGGATCGGGCAATTGGCGCAACGAGGCGATCTCCGACGAGCGCCATATCCCCGGGGTCCGCGCGCTCGCCGATGCGCTCCACGCGCATGGCGCGAAGCTGGCGATCCAGCTCCAGCATGCCGGGCTGGTTGCGATGAACGACATGCTCGCCGGGCGGCCGTTATGGACCCCCTCGATCCCGCTGGTCGGTAAGGACAGCGGCGACATGATGGAGGGGTTCCTCGAGGACGAATATCGCATCTTCACCGCGCCGATGGCGGCAATGGGCGAGATCCGCTTCCAGGTGATGACCGCCGACGACATCAAGGCGCTGATCGCGATGTTCGCACGCGCGGCGGAGCGCGCGGTGCGCGCCGGGGTCGATGCGATCGAGCTTCACGCCGGGCACGGCTATCTGATCTCGTCGTTTCTTTCGCCACTCTCCAACCGGCGCGACGACGACTATGGCGGCCCGATCGAAAACCGCGCGCGGCTCTTGTGCGAGATCATCCGCGCGGTGAAGGCCACGGTCGGCCCCGATGTGCCGGTCTGGCCGCGGCTCGACAGCCAGCATTTCCTGATCGACGGCGGGATTACGGTCGAGGATGCCGCGGCGACCGCGCGGCTTGCCGAGGCGGCCGGCGCCGATGCGATCCACGTCTCGGCGGACGGTCATCCGGGGCGCGGGGCGACTTATTCGACCGGGCATGCCACCGATATCCCCAACAATTTCGTCGCCGCCGCGGCGCGGATCAAGGCCGGGCTCGGCATCCCCGTGATCTGCCCCGGGCGGATCGAGCCCGAGGATGCCGATCGCTTCATCGCGGCGGGCAAGCTCGATTTCGTGACGATGGGGCGCAAATTGCTCGCCGATCCGCATCTGCCGCGCAAGCTCGCCGAAGGGCAGCGCGAGGCGGTGCGGCCGTGCATCTATTGCTACACCTGCATCAGCCAGATCTTCTTCAGCCGCCCGGTGAAATGTGCGGTCAATCCCGAAACCGGGTTCGAGCTGGAGCGCACCCTGCCGCGCACCGCCGCGCCGAAGCATGTGGCGGTGATCGGCGGCGGGCCGGCGGGGATGGAAAGCGCGCGACGGCTCGCGCGGCGTGGTCACCGCATAACGCTGATCGAGGCGACGGGGCGGCTCGGCGGCACCGCGCAATTCGCCTCGATCGCCTACAAGCCCAACCAGGGGATCGTCGACTGGCTCAAGCGCGAGCTTCGCGCGGAGGGCGTTGAGGTGCGGCTGGGCACGCCCGCCACTCCGGAATTGCTGCGCAACATGGGAGTCGAGGAAGTGGTGGTCGCGACCGGCGCGCGGCGCGCGATGCCCGCGATCCCCGGCGCCGATCGCGCCAATGTCTATAGCGGCGACGATATGCGCAAGCTGATGCTCGGGCAGGATCTCGGCGCGATCGCCGACAAGACCGGCTGGGCAACCCGCGCGGCGATGAAGGCGGGCGCGATGACCGGGCTCACCAAACGCCCTGGCTTCATCCGCACCGCGAGCGAATATTGGATGCCGTTCGGCGACACGGTCGCGATCGTCGGCGGCGAACTGGTCGGGCTGGAGCTGGCGGAATTCCTCGCCAAGCGCGGGCGCAAGGTGATTGTGCTCGACGAGGGCGCGAAGTTCGGCGCGGGGCTTCAGGTGGTACGGCGCTGGCGGGTACTCGACGAACTCAAGGAGCTGGGCGTCACCCTGCTCCCCGAGGCGAGCGACATCGCGATCGGCGACAAGACGGTGAGCTATCGCAACACGCTCGGCCAGACGCGCACGATCCACGCCGACGAGGTGATCGTCGCCAAGGGCGCGACCGGCGACACCACGCTCGCCGAACAACTGCGCGCCGCGGGCTTCAGCGTCCACACCGCCGGGGATTGCACCGGGGTCGGCTATATCGAGGGCGCGATGCACGATGCCGCGCAACTGGCGGAGACGATCTGATGCAGGGCAGGATCGCATTGGTCACCGGCGCCGCATCGGGGATCGGCCGCGCCACCGCGAAACTGCTCGCGGTACGCGGCGCGCGAGTGGTGATCGCCGACGTCAATGCCGAGGCGCTTGGCAAGGTTCGCAAGGACATCGACCGCGTCACCCGAACAGGATGCATCGCGATCCCGTTCGACGCGGGCGATGCTGCTTCCTGCCGCCAGCTCGTCGCCGAGACGATCGCGGCGACCGGGCGGCTCGATGTGCTGTGCAACATCGCCGGGATCATGGACTGGGGACCGCTCGACACGTTCGACGACGCGCGCTGGGAACGGATGCTGCGCATCAACCTTTCCGGCGTGTTCCACATGTGCCGAGCGGCGATGCCGCACCTCGTCGAGAGCAAGGGAACGATCGTCAACATGAGCTCGGCCGCGGGGCTGGTCGGCATCCCCTATACCACCGCTTATTGCGCGGCGAAGGCGGGGGTGAACGCGCTGACCAAATCGCTGGCGGTGGAGTTCGCCGCTGCTGGAGTGCGGGTCAATGCCATCTGCCCGACGGGGGTCAAGACCGCGATGCACGGCAGCGTCGCGCTCCCCGACGGGGTCGATATGGCGCTGGTGATGCGCAACGCGCCCAAGCTCGGCGATCTGTGCGAGCCGGAGGATATCGCCGAAGCGGTCGCCTTCCTCGCCTCCGACGCGGCGCGCAAGATCACCGGCATCGCCTTGCCGGTCGACGCCGGCCAGACCGCGGGGTGAGGATATGAACGGGTTCGACTTCACCGGGCGCAGGGTGCTGGTGACCGGGGCGACGAGCGGGATCGGCGCGGCGATCGCGCAGGCGTTTCTCGAAGGCGGTGCAGAGGTGGCGATTACCGGCACCCGCGCCGCCGCGCGCGATTATGCCGCCGCGCTGCCCGGCGCGGATTATCGCCGCTTCCAGCTCGGCGACCACGCCAGCACCGAAGCGCTCGCCGCGTCGTTCGACCGGCTCGATATCCTGATCAACAACGCCGGCGCGACGAGCGCGCCCGAGGATTTCGACGCCGCAATCGATGTCAATCTCAAGGGCGTGCACCGCCTGACCACCGCGCTCGCGCCGTTGCTCGAGCGCAGCGACATGCCGGGCGGCGGCGCGGTCGTATCGATCGTGTCGATGATGGCGATCTTCGGCAATTCGATCTTCCCCGGATACAGCGCCGCCAAGGCCGGGCTTTTGCTGCTGACCCGCTCGCTCGCGCAAGGCTGGGGGCCGCGCGGGATCCGGGTCAACGCGGTCGCGCCCGGCCCGGTGCGCACCGCGATGACCGCGCGCTTCGCCGACGACCCGGTCTACGGCCCCGGCACCGCGCAACGCATGGCGCTCGGCCGCTGGGGCGACCCTGCGGATATCGCCGGCCCGGTGCTGTTCCTCGCTAGCCCCGCCGCGGCGTTCGTCACCGGCGAATGCCTGGTGGCAAGCGGCGGCTATATGATCGCGGAGGCATGAGTGGCTGACCGCGCGCGCTTGTGCTCCCGCGAGGGCGGGAGCCCAGACTGGATCCCGACCACCCCGGCGAAGGCCGGGGTGGTCATCAAATCGAACCCGGCCTGACGGTGGTGGGTAAAGCCAGCCTCGCTTTTCAAGCGCAATGCCGCGTGACGCTCGCGCTCGCGGCCCCTGCCCTCGTCGCGCTGATCCCGATGGCGGTCGCCTCGGCGCTGCCCGCGATGGCACGCGATCTCGCGCCGGGGCGCGACGGCGCGTTCTTCGCGCAGATGATCATGACGATGCCGGCGATCATGCTGATCCTCGGCGCGCCCGCGGCGAGCATCGCGTGCGAGCGGATCGGCATCCGCACCACCTTCGCCGCCGCCGCCGCGCTGTTCACCGTCGCCGGATCGGCCGGGCTGTTGCTTTCCGGCTTCACCGCGCTCGCTGCGACGCGGTTGCTGCTCGGCCTCTCGGGCGGCGCGTTGCAGACCTGCACGCTCGCGCTGGTCGGGCGCTGGTACGCGCCGGGCGGGCGCGAGCGCGTGCTCGGCAATATCGTCAGCGTCTCGTCGGCGGCGGCGATCGGCGGGCTGGTGCTCGGCGGGCGGCTGGTCGACCTGTTCGGATGGCGCGGTGCCTTCTCGCTCTATCTGCTCGGCGTGCCGGTGCTCATCCTCGTCCTGCTGGCGGTCGAGCGCGGCGTCGCCGGGGAGCGCCCGCCGCGTGGCGGCAGCCTCGCCGCGCTCAAGCCGCTGATGCTCTATTATGCGCTGATCCTCGCCTTCACGCTGGCGATGTTCATGCCGGGAATCCAGGGGCCGTTCCTCGTCGCCGCCAAGGGGATCGAGGGCGCCGCGACCGCCGGGCTGATCGTCGCCGCCTGTCCGCTCGGCGCGACGCTCTCCTCGGCGATGTTCGCTGCCTTGCGCGCGCGGGTCGACGCGCTGCCGCTGCTCGCCGCGACCGCGCTGCTGATGGGCGCCGGATGCCTGATCGCCGCCGCCGCGGGCGGCGCACCGGCGTTGCTGATCGGCTTCGCAGTGATCGGCGTCGGCGCGGGGCTGGTCGAGCCCAATATCGGATCGACGATCCTCGGCCGCACCCCGCATGCGCTCCACGCCCGCGCCTCGAGCATCATGATCAGCGCGATGTTCATCGGCCAGTTCCTCAACCCGCTCGCCGCCGATCCGCTGCGCACGGCATTGGGCGCGAACGGCGCGTTCATCGGCGTCGGCGTCGCGACCTCGGCGCTGGGCCTGCTCCTCGCGGCGCTCGCCGCCTTCCGTCGGAGCGCCGCGCCTTGTTAGCCCTCGCGAAACCGCTAAGCTTCGTGGCGACGATGCCGGCAGAACAGGCCACGACGAGCGAATTGCTCACGCTGATCACCGCGCTCTACGGATCGCTGGTCGAGGACGAGCCGTGGCGCGCCTTCCTCTCCAGGCTGCGCCAGTACATGCACGCCAAACATGCGACGCTGATCATCACCCGCTCGCCGGCGACCCCGCCGAGCCTGATGATCACCCCGACCGCCGACCCGTCGCATATCGAGGCGTATCGCGATCACCTCTTCCGCATCGATCCGTTCGTCAATCTGCCCGAGGGCGAAGTGGTGTCGCTCCACGATTTCCTCGGCGATTTCACCGAATCCGAATTCAACCGCGACTATCTGCAATTCGAGGATGCGGCGCATATCCTGGGGGTCGATCTCCACGGCAGCGGCGGATTCGAGACGCGGCTGCGCATCACCCGCGCGCGCGGCGACAGCGCCTTCACCGCCGGGGACCGGCAGCGCTGCGCCGCGATCGTCCCGCATCTGCGGCAGGCGATCGAGATCTTCCAGCGGCTCGAAGCGTCGCGCTCCGAACATGCGGTTTATTCGGGGGCGATCGAGCAATTCGCGGTCGGTACGATCATTCTCGATCGCCAGTATAACGTCATCCGCCACAATTCGATCGCCGACGGGATATTGAAGGAGACGGACGGGATCGCGCTATCGGGCACGCGGATCGTGCTCGCCACCCCCGGTCAGGATGCCGCCTTCCGCGCCTTCCTCAAGAAAGTGCCGGGCGAGGAAGGCGATGCGCAAGGGCATATCTTCCGCGTCCAGCGCCCGTCGGGAAAGCGCGATCTCGGCGTGGTCGCGCGCCCGGTGGCGACCCCCGATTTCCTCCACGCCGGCAGCGCGCCCGCGATCGCCTTGTTCCTCGGCGATCCCGAGCGGCAGTTCGACGTGACCAGCGACGCGTTGCGCGAATTGTTCGAGCTGACGCGCACCGAATCGCGCATCGCGGCGTGCCTCGCCAACGGGCTGACGGTGCAGGACAGCGCCGATCGGCTGGGGATCGCGATCAACACCGCGCGCGCGCATCTCCGCGCGATCTACGCCAAGACCGGGGTGTGCCGGCAGTCGCAGCTCGTTCATCTGATCCACACCAGCATGCCCGAGCTGGCGGGGCATCAGCGCGGCGCGGCGTAAGCCACATCACCCCGCCTCAAGATCGGGGTGATAATGGGAGAGCCAAACGCCCATCTCCTCCAAACGGACTAAGCGCCGCGCGCCGCGCGCCCTATGCTCGCGGCAAACATGCGACCGGGCCGATCCGGCGCGACGGAGAGGTGCGCCATGACCGGTCCCCCGCAATCGCTTCCGCCGCCCGGTGCGTGGCGGATGGCGGCGCTCGCCTTTCTGATGCAGAACAGCGCGACCGGCCTCACCTTCGGGTCGTTCGGCGCGATCGTGCTGGCGATCGAGGCGCAGTTCCGCACCACGCGCACGCTCGCCTCGCTCGGGGTTTCGCTCGCGGTGGTCAGCTTGTCGCTGCTCGCGCCGTTCCTCGGCACGGTGCTGGTGCGCCGTGTGCCGATCCGTCGCGTGATGATCGCGGGGATCGTGCTCGGTGCGGGGGGTTATGCGTCGCTCGCGCTGGTCGACGATATCCGCGCGGCGCTCGCCATCTATCTGCTGATCATCGGCCCCAGCCTCGTCATGTTCGGGGCCTTGCCGTCGAACACCTTGGTGTCGAGCTGGTTCGGCGACCGGCCGGGGCGCGCGCTCGGGCTGGTCAACATGCCATTGTTCATCACCCTCGTCCCGCTCGCCAGCACAGCGATCCTCGCGGCGCACGGGCTGAGCGCGGTCTTCGCCTGCGTCGCGGTCGCGCATCTCGCGGTGCTGCCCTTCGCCTTTGCGGTGCACGACGGCCCTTATGCCGGCGCAAGCGCGGGCAAAGACCTCGGTGCGGGATCGGGCGCGATCCTCATACGCGGCGAATTCTGGCTGCTCGCGATCGCCGGCGGCATCATCGTCGGCGCGGGGATCATGAAGATCAGCCATCTCGTCGCGATCGTCACCGGCCAGGGCCATAGCGCCGAAACCGCGACCCTGCTGCTCGCGATCTCGGGCGGCGCGGGGATGCTCGGCTCGCCGCTGTTTGGCTGGCTCGCCGACCGGATCGGCGGGGTCGGCGCGCTGATGGCCAACGCGTTGCTGCAATCCGCCACCTTCTTCATCCTGCTCGCGCCCGTCGGGGTGCCGGCGCTGGTGATCGATGCGGTGCTGATCGGCGCGTGCGGCGCGGGGGTGTCGGCAACGCAAGGGGTGATCTTCAGCCATTTGTTCGGCCCGGCCAATTTCGCGCGCGTCTTCGGGTTGATGAGCATCGCTACCTTGCCCTTCCTGTTCGGAATGACCCCGCTCGCAGGGCTGCTCTACGACCGGTCGGGTAGCTATGCCTTGCCGGTCGCGGTGACGATCGGGCTGTTGTTCGTCGCCGCGCTGGTGCTGCTGCCGCTGCTCGCCGCCGAGCGCCGCACGCGCCGGTCGGCCGCCTTCGCCCGGCACAAGACCGCCGCATTCTCCAAGGAGTGACCTATGCAGGCCGACGACTGGTTCGCGATCCAGAATCTGCTGTTCCAATATCCCTATGCGCTCGATCGCGGCGATTTCGACGCGGTCGGGCAATTGTTCGCCGAGGCGCGGGTGTATAGCGGCGGCACGTTGCTCGCCGATCGCGACGCGGCGGCCTATGCGCGGGCATTCCGCGACTGGGTGATCGTCTATCCCGACGGCACCCCTCGCACGCGCCACATGCTCGCCAATGTGATGATCATGCCCGCGGGGGAAGATCGAGCGATCGTCAGTTCCTATGTCATGGTGTTCCAGCAGGTGCCGGACGGGCCGCTGCGCGCAGTGATCGGCGGCGATTATCGCGACACGGTGGAGAAGCGCGACGGCCGCTGGCGGTTCGTCGAGCGGCATATGGCGAACGACCTGATCGGCGACCTCACCGCCCACGGCCGCGCGCTCGACGTGATCCGGCCGAGCCGGGCCAACTGACGACATCACTCCCCCCTTCACCAGGGAGGGGAGAAGAAGGGGCGATTTTCCCGCCGCCCTAGTCAATTTGGACGTAGTGGCGCGCGCCCACCTCGCTGAAGCTCACCCCAACGCAAAAGCCCGAACAATCGGGCAGGTTGGGGAGAGGAACGATGCGGTTTTCGCGCGCGATGTTGCTTGGCTTTTCGGCCGCCGCGGCGCTGTGCCCGGCGCTGGCCCGGGCGCAGGAACAGGCACCCCCGCCCACCGATCAGACGAGCCGCGCGCCTACCGGGCTGGGCGATGTCGTCGTCACCGCGCGGCGTACCGAGGAAAGGCTGCAGGACGTTCCCGCCGCGGTCACCGGCTATAACGAGGCGCAGATCGCCGCGCTCGACATCAAGAGCTTCGCCGATATCGGCAAGACCGTCCCCAATCTCGACGTCCAGCGACAGTTCGGCTCGGCCAGTGCGCCGCAATTCTATCTGCGCGGCATCTCCACCGGTTCGCTCAAGTTCGAGAGCGATGCGGGGATCGGGCTCTATATCGACGGCGTCTATCTCGGCCGCCCCGCCGGCACCGCGTTCGATCTTGCCGATATCGAGCGCGTCGAGGTATTGCGCGGCCCGCAGGGCACCTTGTTCGGCCGCAATTCGACCGGCGGCGCGATCAATTACATCACCGCCGCGCCGACCGGGACGTTCGGCATCAGGGCCGAGGCGACGGTCGGCAATTTCGATCGTTACGGCGGCAAGATCACGGTCAACCTGCCCGCGCTCGGCCCGCTCTCGGTCCGCGTCAGCTACCTCCACGATCAGCATGACGGCTATGTCCGTAACCTGACCCCGGGGCGCAGCTACAATTTCGCCGCGCCATTCGGCACGATCCGCTCGGCCGACAGCTTCGGCGCGGAGAATACCGATGCGGTCGGCGTCGCGGCGCGGCTCGATCTCGGGCGCTTCGTCGCCGATTACAAATTCGATTATACCGATAAGGTCAGCACCCAGCTCGGCCAGCAATTGCTCGGCTTCGATCCGAGCTTCGCCGCCACCGCCGGCGCGATCTATCGCGGCGCAAGCGTCGTCATCCCGCCCTCGACCAGGCGGCAGGATGCGTTGCCGCTCGATTTCACCACCCCGTCGCGGCTGCGCATCCAGGGCCACAGCCTGACGCTGCGCTACGATGTGACCGACGATATCTCGATCAAGAGCATCACCGCCTATCGCAAGCTCGACGAGTTCGTCGGCGGCAACGATATCGACGGCGCGGCTTTGGTCGATCCGTTCACCGGCACGGGGCGGCCGTTCACCGTGATCAGCAGCGTCGAGGATCGCCACCAGAACCAATGGAGCGAGGAAGTGCAATTGCTCGGCAAGACCGGGCGGTTCGACTGGATCCTCGGTGGCTTCTGGTTCCGCGAGGTGGGGCGCGACGACAATCCGGTGTTTCTCGGCGATCTGTTTCCGACCGACGGCACGATCGTCCCCAGCCAGGGGCCCGGCACCGGGACGACGACCAGCCTGTTCGGGGTGCCGAGCGACTATCTCGCGGGATCGAACGTCGCGGTGCGCAACAAGTCGATCGCGGGGTACGGCCACCTCGCCTACAAGACCGATCATATCGAGCTGGTTGGCGGGTTCCGCTACACCAAGGACGACCGGCTGGAGAGGATCATCGCCGGCGGGCTGCGGCCCTTCGCGATCCCCGCCGCCACCTTCACCGCGTCGAGCGATCATTGGGATTTCGACGCGACCGCGACCTGGATCTTCAACCCCAATATGCGCGCCTATGCGCGGTTCGCGACCGGCTATCTTTCCGGCGGGGTGGTCGGCGGGATCCCGTTCAAGCCCGAGACGATGAACAGCTACGAAATCGGCTTCAAGGGCGACCTGATCGGGCGGACCTTGCGAATCAACGCGGCGCTGTTCCACGCCGATCGGCGCAACGTGCAGACGCTGGCGTTCACCGCCGCGGCGGGGACCTATATCATCTCCGCCCCCACGGCGCGCGAAAATGGCTTCGAGCTCGAGCTGACCGCGCTCCCCACCGCCGGGCTGACCTTCAACGCCTCGTTCGGCTATCTCGACAACAAATTGTCGCCCGATCCGGTCAACGGCCCGGTCAATTCGCTCGCACCGCGGTTCACCACCAGCGTCGGCGGCCAATATGATTTCGTGCATCTCTCCAACGGCAGCTATGCCTCGCTCCGCATCGACGGCTTCTTCCGCGACAAGAGGCTGAGCGATCCTTTGCCCAACAGCGCGACCGGCAATCTGACGACGTTGCCCTCGCGGTTCGACATCAACGCGCGGCTGTCGGTGTTCGACCTGCCGGTCGCGGGGACCAAGGTGAAGGTCAGCGCCTGGGTGCAGAATCTCACCGACAACAAGGCGCTGGAATTCGCGCGCAATCTGTCGACCACGGTGATCGGCGTCTATCAGGTGCCGCGCACCTTCGGGCTGACTGCGGGGTTCGCGTTCTGAATCGTGTCCCCGCGAAGGCGGGGACACATATGCCTGGGTTTATTTCCCCCGGAAGTGCGGGATGACCTTTTCGCCGATGTTGCGGATCGTCTCCATGATCGCGGCGTGCGGCACGCCGCCCATCTGGAACAGGAACAGGATCTCGTCGGCGCCCGAGTCGAACAACCGCTGGACATAGCGGATGCAATCCTCGGGCGTGCCATAAGCATCCTGCGCGACGGTGTAATTGCTCGTCACCTCGTCGCCGACCGGGATTTTCTCTTCCGAGAGATAGGCGACCACCGCCTCCTTCTCCTGCTGGAGGATCGCCGCCTGCTGATCGCCGGTCAGCTCCTCATCGATCGTCGGCTTCGGCCCGCCCTGATACCAATGCGCGATCGCCTCGGCGAAGAAACGCTGGCCGCGCAACCCGATCCGCCGCGCCTTCTCGCGATCGTCGAGCACCACCGAGGCGCATAAGGCCGCGAGATGCTCGGTCGGGCGGAAGCCGACCTGATCCCTCGCCGCGCGGGTGCGGAATGCCTCGCGGTAGATCGCATTCTTCTTGGCGATCTCATCGGGTCCGGAGAAGCCCAGCACCAAAGCGCCGATGCCACGCGAACCGGCGGCGACGAGCGTCGCCTCGCGGGTGCAGGCCATATAGATCGGCGGGTGCGGGTTCTGGAACGGCTTGGGGTGGATCGGGCGGCGCGGGATCTTGATGTAGGTGCCTTCGTGCTCGATCTCGTCCTGCACCATGATCTTGGGGATCAGATACATCGACTCGTCGATCATCGGCTGAAGCTCGTTGAGATCATAGCCGAACGTCCCCGATTCCTGCTGCGTGCCGCCCTTGCCCATGCCGAAATGGACGCGACCGTTGGACAGGATGTCGAGCGTCGCGATGCGCTCGGCGACCTTGACCGGGTGGTTCATCGCGGGCGGCAGGCAGACGACGCCGTGACCGATCCCGAGCCGCGTGGTCCTGCCGGCGAGGAAGGCGAGGAAGGTCTCGGGCGCCGACATATGCGCATATTGGGTCAGCGCGGTATGCTCGACCGCCCACACGTTATCGAAGCCCATTTCCTCGGCGAGCAACGACTGCTCGATGATTTCATGGAACGTCCGCGCCTCGTTCTCGCGCGACGTGTCCACCATCTGGGCTTCGTAAATGATCGAGAATTTCATAGCGTTTCTCACATGAACTACCCCGCCGACCGTAATCGGCACCCCCACCCCCGCCTCATCAATTTGGACCAATTCGTCATCGCCCCATCTGGTCCATTTGGAGCAGGCGCCGCCGCCCGCGCGCGGCTAGGCTCGCGCCACTTAGGAGAGGATCGCGAAAGATGGGCATGTTCGAAGGCAAGGCAGTGCTGGTGACGGGTGCGGCGTCGGGGATCGGCGCCGCCGCGGCGCAACGTTTCGCCGAGGAAGGCGCGGCGGTGGTCGTCGCCGACATGAACCGCGACGGCGCGGAAGCCGTCGCCGAGCTGATCCGCAAGACCGGCGCGCGCGCGCATGCCGTCGCCGCGGACGTGGCCAAGGCCGACGACAATCAGGCGATGGTCAAGGCCGCGATCGACCGGTTCGGCGCGCTCGACGCCGCCTATCTCAACGCCGGCGCTTATGTGCAGACGCCGTTTGAGGAAGAGACCGAAGCCAATTTCGAGCGGATGTTCGCGATCAACCTCAAGGGCGCGTTCCTCGGGCTGAAGGCGGTGCTCCCGGCGCTGTCGAAGAATGGCGCGGCGGTGGTCACCGCGTCCACCTCCGGCGTGATCGGGCTCGGCGTCGCCGCCGCCTATAGCTCGGCCAAACATGGCGTGATCGGGCTGGTACGCTCCTCGTCGCAGGCATTCGCGGCGCGCGGCACCCGCGTCAACGGCATCTGCCCCGGCCCGGTGGCGACCGCGATTCTCGGGATCGAGGGCGTGCCCTCGATTGCCCCGGCCGATACGCTCGAAGCGACGCCCTATGCCGGGATGCTCACCCCGCAGCATATCGCCGAACTGGCGCTGTTCCTCGCCAGCCCGCGCTCGGGGGGGATCAACGGCCAATATATGATCGCCGACGCAGGGTTCCTCGCCAGCTATCCGCCGATGCCCGCGGCGTGAGGTTCACGTCATTCCCGCGCAGGCGGGAATCCATTCTGGCTGGCGGAGCGGCTCTTTCGACGACCTGCGAGAATGGATTCCCGCCTGCGCGGGAATGACGGATTGGAAGTCGCTCAATGCGTCTCGACGCGGATGCGGGTCAGACGGGTTTCGGCGATCAGCCAGCGCCCGTCCTGGCGGACATACAGTTCGTGATAATGGCCGAAACCGTGGAGCGTCCCGAACGGCAACGCGCAAGCGGGGCCGGCCCAAATATAATCGTCCATCGCCCAGATGCCCTCAGCGGTGTCGCTGCCGGTGAGCGTGATTTCGGGATTATGCCCGTGATGCGCCGACCGCGCCCCCGCCAGCGCCCCCGACACCGACGCGACGAAGCCGTCCGCCCCGCGGATCAGCAACGCCTCGTCGCGCGGGGACACGGAATCGCGGAAATCGGTCACCGCATCGTCGGTGAACAGGGTGCGCAGCAGCGCCCAGTCCTGCGTATCGATCGCGCGGAAATAGCGCGCCTTGAGCGCGCGTATTTCCTCATAGGCATCGCCGCCCACCGCTCAGGCCGCGAGGAATTTGGCGCGATAATCGGCAAACGGACGCTCGACCTCGGCCTTGTTCAGCCCGAAATCCTCGAGGCTGTATTTATGCGGCGCGCGATCCTCGCGCTTGTTGTGCTCGACCCATTGTTCCATCCCGGCGCGCACCTCGGGGGTAACATCGACCCCCGCGGCTTCCAGCACCCGCGCGCCCTGCCCGATCGGATCGGACAGGAGATCGGCATAACGCACGTCGACGAAATTGCGCCCGCCGGTCTCCCGCCGCACCCGCATGAATCCGTCGAGCAATTCGGCCAGCCGCGGCACCCAGAAACGCGCGACGCTTTCGCGATCGATCGTCTCGGAGACCATCTGATAGAGGCTATATTCCATGCTGCAGTAAGACGGCACGGTCGCCACCGGATCGCGATGCGTCATCACGATTTTGGCCTCGGGGAACACCTCGATCACCGCATCGAGCGCCATCAGATGCCCCGGGGTCTTGAGCACCCAGCGCGCGCCCTTGCGCGACGGATCCTGCCACTGGAGCGACTGGAGGATCTGCTTGAGATCGCGATAGCATTGCGTGCGATCGGTTTCCGGCGCGGTCAGCCAGTGCGCGAAGCCGGGGACGTGATAGGTGCCCTCGATCATCGTGCTCGAATAAAGCTGGCCGAGCACGATCAGTTCCTCGTCGGGCTGGTCGAGGCTCATCGGGTGGATCGACATCAGATCGGGGATATTGGCGACCATATAGTCGAGCAGCCCCTGCGCCGCCGCGCGCCGCTGCGCGGGATTGCCGCGCTCCTCGCCGGGGAAAGGCGAATAATTCTGCGCCTCGAACCAGCGCACCCCGGTCATCCCCGGGGCGGCGGCGAGCATGCGGTGGAGCATCGTGCTGCCGGTGCGCGGCAACCCGACCACCACCGCGGCAACCTCGACCTTCTCGTCGAGGATTTCGGGATGCTGCTTGAGCAGCTCGACATGCCGCAGCCGGTTGACCAGCCCGTTGACGATCATCCCCTTCGCCACCGCGACCCCCGCGGGGCTGAGCTGCGCGTCATTGTTCAGCGACGGGATCAGCGCATCGATATTGGCGAAAAACCAAGTGTTGCCGAAATCACCCAACCCGGTCTGCGCTCGCGCCTCGGCGACCAGCGCCTCACGATCCGGAACACGCTCTTGACCCACGCCGTCTCTCCTTCGCATATCGATGTCATTCCTGCGCTTGATTCACAGGATTCGTATCAATTCATGCTAGCAGCGACGCAAAATCTTTCAAGCCTATTGCACGCCGCCGTGGAGCAGATGGACGAGCTGCGACTGTCGGCGCGCGCCGGTCTTGGCGAAGATCGAGCGCAGATGCGATCGCGCGGTATTGTGCGCGATGCCCAGCGCATCGGCAGCATCGACCAGCGATCGCCCGCTCGCCAGCGCGACCGCGAGATTGGCCTCCATCCGGGTGAGCTGGAACAGATCGCGGATCGCCTCGGGTTCGAGCTGCGCCTCCTGCCCCGGATCGCTGACGAACAGCGCGAGCGCCGCGCCGCCGCGCATGAACGCGGGCGCGGCAATCGGCTTGGCGATCGCGGCGAGATCGCGCCCCGAGGCGCGGGCGATGCGAAAGCGCTGCGGCGCGGGGTTGGCGTCGAGCGATTTGAGCAAGGCCTCCAACTCTTTGCGCTGCGATCCGTCCTTCAGCCGCAGCCGGCAATCGGCGAGGGTGAGCCCGTCCCCCGCCTCCAGCAGGCGATCGGCGACGACATTGGTGCGCACCACCCGCCCGTCGCGATTGAGGATGATCGCGGCGACCCCCATCTGCTCGACCGTGCCGCGATAGACGCCATGTTCGGCGCCCGAGACCTGGAGCCGCTCGAACAGCCCGATCGCGTGGCGCAGATGCGGGACGATCGCCTGGAACGCTTCGCGCTCGGCCGGGCCGAAATCGGGCAGGCTGCGATCGCGCGTCGCGCGCAGCCGCGCCTCGAACCCGCTCTCGAACCGCAGATCGACCCCGAGAATCTGGTCGCCCCCCGCCGCGGCGAGGAAATCGCGGTAGAAATCGCTGTCGCGCGCCGCCTCGCCGCCGAGGAATTCGGCGAAGGCGGTCACCTTGCCCTCGGGCAATCCCTTGAACGGATCGCTGGCGAAGAAGCTCTCGGCATATTCGTCGGCGGTTACCGTCGGCGCATCGGGGGTGAGGATCGTCCCCGGCGTCGTCATGCCGGGCGCGGTGAGGATCAGCGTCGCATAAGTCGCATCGAGCCACGCCGCGAGCGCGCGCAGGAACGGCTCCCACGGCGCCTGTTGCAGCAACCCGCCGTAAAGCGCTTCCAGCAGGGCCGAAAACCCGTCCTGATCTCGTTTCGCCATGCCGTTTCCTTTAGGTCGGAATCGATATCCAGTCATTCGGCCATTCAGGTCGACTTCCCCCGTCATCTCGGCTCAAGGCCGGGGTGACGAGGAAGACAAGACCGAAATCTGCATCTTTCCCACCGACCACCAACGGAGAATGACTATGGCCCTGCACCCCGCCGCGGCGTCGATCCTCGAGATGATGAAGCAGCTTCCGTCCGCCGTCGGGCCGTTCACGGTCGAGGCGTTCCGCGTCGGCGATACGCAGCCGATGCCGTTCCCCAAGCCCCCGGTGGCCGAGGTGCGGGACCTGATTCTCGCCGCGCAGCCGGCGCGGCTCTATCACCCGCGCCCCGACGAAAAGCTGCCGGTGATCCTGTTTCTCCACGGCGGCGGCTGGGTATGCGGCAATATCGAAACGCATGACGTCACCTGCCGCGCGCTCGCGCTCAAGGCGGGGCTGCCGGTGGTGTCGCTCGATTATCCGCGCGCGCCGGAGCACCCCTTCCCCGCCCCGCTCGACGCGAGCTATCGCGCGCTCGCGGCGCTTGCCACCGTCGGGCCGAATGTCGACGCCAGTCGAATCGCGGTCGCTGGCGACAGCGCCGGGGGCAATCTCGCTGCGGCCTTGTGCCTGCTCGCCAAGGAGCGCGGCGGCCCGGCGATCGCGCATCAGCTGCTGATCTATCCGGTGCTCGATACCGATTTCTCCCGTGCCTCCTATCGCACCAACGGCACCGACTATTTCCTCACCGGCCCGATGATGCGCTGGTTCTGGGAGCAATATGTCGGCGACGCGGTGGACAATCCCCCCGCGCTCGCCGCGCCGCTGCGCGCGACCGATCTCGCCGGGCTGCCCGCCGCGACGATCATCGCCGCCGAATATGACCCGCTGCGCGACGAGGACGTGGCTTATGCAGAGCGGTTGCAGGCGGCCGGCGTGCCGGTGCGGCTGGAGCGGGTCGGCGGGGTGTTCCACGGCTTCGCCAGCATGCCCGGCGTGCTGCCCCCGGCGGACGCCGCGCTCGATCTCGCCGGTGCCGATCTTCGCCGCGCGTTCGGGCTGTAGGGGGAGGCAGGACTCCGCCATCTTCTCTCCGTCATTCCCGCGAAGGCGGGAATCCATTGACGCTGCCGTTGCGATTCTTCGCGGAGGGCTGAGTGAATGGATTCCCGCCTTCGCGGGAATGACGAGTTAGATAAACGGGTTGGTGACCCTATCGTCAAATCCCATAGCCGCCTGCCACGGCGATCTGCTGCCCGGTGACATAGGCGGCCTTGGACGAAGCGAGGAACACCGCGGCATGGCCGATCTCCTCGGGCTGGCCCCAGCGCTTGAGCGCGAGATTCTTGTGGACCTCGCGGGTCCATTCCTCGTCGAACACGCCCTGCTTGCTGAGTTCGAGGAACATCCCCGCCTCGATCACCCCGACCAGCACGGTGTTGGCGCGGATGCCGTTCTTGCCCTCCTCGCGCGCGAAGCCCTTCACCAGCGCCTCGTTCGCGGCCTTGGGCGCGACCGACAGCCCGTCCTTGTCGGGCCAACGCAAATCGCCCGCCGAGCCGAGATGGACGATCGACCCGCCGCCCGCGCCGCGCATATGCGCGATCGCCGCGCGGCTGGCGTTGAAGAAGCCATGGACCTCGACATCGATCGCACGGCGCCATTGCTCGGGCGTCGTCTCGGTGAGGAACACCTGCGCCACCAGCGGCCCCGCGCCCCATACCATCGTATGCACCCGCCCGTGCGCCGCCGCTGCCGCCGCGATCGTCGCGTCGAGCGTCGCCGTATCGGTGACGTCGCATTCGTGGACGCTGGCGCGACGGCCGAGCGATTCGATCTCGCGCGCGAGCGATTCGGCCTCCTCGCGCTTCGACCGCCAGGTGATCGCGACATCGCTGCCCGCGCGCGCGAATTCCAGCGCGACGACGCGCCCGATCCCGCCCGTCGCGCCGAAGATCAGCGCCGCGCCCTCCGGAAAGAGCCGTTCATCGCCCATTACATCCTCCATTTGCTCTGCTTGCCTTGCATGATGCGGCCGTTCATGCGAGGTTACATCGAAATGCGCAATTGATAAGCGTGAAAAACACGCATATTGTGATTTTACCGACGGACATCTGCGGATAGAGAGAGGCAAACATGGCAACGACCGCCGAATATGGTCTCGGCGAACATCAGTTCCCGCGCGGCTGGTTCATGATCGCGGCGTCGGACGAGCTGGAGGGGCGCAAGGCCCACGCCGTCCGGTTTTTCGGGCGCGACATGGTCCTGTATCGCGGGCGTTCGGGCAAGGTCTATCTCGTCGACGCTTATTGCCCGCACATGGGCGCGCATCTGGCGAAGAACACCACCTCCTATGTCATCCGCGACGATGAGCAGATCGAGGGCGATTCGATCCGTTGCCCCTATCACGGCTGGCGCTTCGGGCCGGACGGCAAATGCAACGAAATCCCCTATTCGCCGCAGAAGATCCCGGCGGCCGCGTGCCTGCCGAGCTGGCCGGTCGAGGAGCGCGCTGGCTGCATCTGGATGTGGAACGATCCCGAGGGTGGCGAGCCCGATTACGATCTTCCCGCCTTCGCCGAATATGGCACCCCGCATTGGGTCGACTGGAAGATCGACCAGCTCGGCGAGCTCAAGAGCCACCCGATTGAGATCCTCGACAATATGGCCGATCGCGGCCATTTCGGCCCGGTCCACGGCTCGGAGGGGATCGAGCTGTTCGAGAATGATTTCAACGATCATATCGTCGTCCAGCGCTTCCGCTCGGGGCACCGCACGCTGGTTACCGAGGGCGCGCTCTATACCAACACCTGGTATACCGGGCCGGGCATCCTGATCTCTGAGATGGCGGGGGAATATCCCTCGATCATCCTCATCGCGCATACCCCGGTCGAGGACGGCGTGGTGCGCGTGTGGCATGGCCTGCTCGTCAAGGTCGGCAATGCGACGCCCACCGAAGAAGATATCGGTCTCGCCCGCGCCTATCAGGATGCCAGCCTCGCCGCGTTCAGCCAGGATTTCGAGATCTGGTCGAACAAGCGCCCGTGCTTCAACCCGCTGGCGGTGCGCGGCGACGGGCCGATCGGCAAGGTCCGCATCTGGTATCGCCAATTCTACAACCCGCGCGCCCGCGCCGGCGAATTCCAGAAGCGCGTCAACGGCACCACCGTGACGCGCGGCACCACCACCGCACCGTGGGACGAAGAACAAGCCGCCTAGTTAGATACCGTCATGCCGGACTTGATCCGGCATCCAGAGCCATAAAGGCCATCGCTCGTGACTCAGGATGCCGGGTCGAGCCCGGCATGACGGCGGAGGATTTCAATTCCGCCATGCTATTTCGAGGAGAGAATTTTTGGGACGATTGAACGGCAAGGTGGCGATCGTCACCGGCGGCTCGCAGGGCATGGGCGCGGCAACCGCGCGCCTGTTCGCCGCCGAGGGCGCGAAGGTCGTGATCGGCGACGTGGTCGAGGACAAGGGCCAGGCGCTCGCCGCCGAGATCGGCGCCGCTGCGCGCTTCTCAAAGCTCGATGTCCGCTCCGAGGCGGATTGGGCGGCGATCGTCGCCACCGCGACCGAGGCGTTCGGCGCGGTCGACATCCTCATCAACAACGCCGCGGTGGTCCATTTCACCGCGATCGAGGAATTGAAGGTCGAGGACGCCGAGCGCGTGCTGTCGATCAACGTGATCGGCACGATGCTCGGCGCCAAGCATATCGCCCCGGTGATGACCAAGGCCGGGCGCGGCGTGATCATCAACATCTCGTCGGTCGACGGCCTCCGCGGCTGCAACGGCCTGCCGATCTACACCGCGAGCAAATGGGCGGTGCGCGGGCTGACCAAATCGCTGGCGATGGAATTGGGACCGCGCGGCGTGCGCGTCTGCTCGGTCCATCCGGGCGGGGTCAATACCCAGATGGGCAACCCGATGGGCGCGACCGGCGCCGATCTCAACCGCGGCTATGAGCGCGTGCCGCTCCAGCGCATCGGCGAGCCCGAGGAAATCGCGCGCGCCAGCCTGTTCCTCGCTTCCGACGAGGCCAGCTATATCAGCGGCGCCGAACTGGCGGTCGATGGCGGCTGGACCGCCGGCTATTACCAGCCGGTGCTCCCCGGCGCGCCCGCCGGTCTGGGCGCCTAAGGCGATGGCCGCGCTTTCCGGCAAGGTCGCGATCGTCACCGGCGCCGGGCAAGGCGTCGGGCGCGGCATCGCGCTGGCGCTGGCGAAGCGCGGCGCCACGCTGGCGCTGCTCGGGCGAACCAAGGCCAAGCTCGATAGCGTCGCGACGGAGATCGCCGCGCTCGGCGGGACGGCACAGGGCTTCGCCTGCGACGTCAAGGATGCCGTCTCGATCGGCGATGCCGTGGCGGGGGTGACAAGCGCGTTCGGCGGGGTCGATATCCTCGTCAACAATGCGCAGGAAGTCCCGCTCGGCCCGCTGATGGCGGTGAGCGACGCGGCATTCGAGGCCGGGTTCGACTCCGGCCCGCTCGCCACCTTCCGTTTCATGAAGGCATGTCACCCGCACATGAAGCGGCGCGGCGGCGGGGTGATCTTCAACCTCGCCAGCTCGGCGGCGGTGCGCTGGGACATGGCCAATTACGGCGCCTATGCCGCGGTGAAACAGGCGATCCGCTCGCTGAGCCGCGCCGCGGCGGCCGAATGGGGCGTCGACGGAATCCGCGTGTTGACGATCGCGCCCCACGCCAAATCGCCTGGGCTCGTCCAGTGGATCGAGAACAACCCGGCGGAGGCCGAAGCCTTTTTCCGCACGATCCCGCTGCGCCGTGTCGGCGAATGCGAAGAGGATATCGGCGAGGCGGTGGCCGGGCTGTGCGGCCCCGAATTCGCCTATCTCACCGGCGCGACGATCCCGCTCGACGGCGGGCAGGCCAATTTCGACTGACGGATAAGGGAGAGGAAGGGCATGGACCCGCGCGTCGTATCGGACATCATCGAGATCCAGCAGCTCCTCGCCACTTATGTCTATGCGATCGACGCCAAGGATTTCGACACGCTCGATCGCGTGTTCACCCCGGACGCGACGTTCGATTATTCGGTGACCGGCGGCGAGATCGGCGATTATGCCACGATCAAGTCGTGGCTCGCCAAGGCGTTGGCCCCCTTCCCCGTCACCCAGCATCTCATCGGGCTGCCGCTGATCCGCGTCGACGGCGATCGTGCCACCTCGCGCACGATGCTGTTCAACCCGATGCAGCTCGCGCAGCCGGGCGGCGATCACCTGTTCTTCGTCGGCGCAACCTATGTCGACGATCTCGTCCGCACCCCCGACGGCTGGCGCATCACGCGCCGCGCCGAGGCCGACCCGTGGGTCAAGGATCCGCCGCAGAATTTCACGCCGGAGAAGGCGGGCTGAACCGCTGGTCCGTATCTTTTTTCGTTACTGATTGGATTGAAGCGAATGAACCCGAACACCCCTTCATCGTCATGCCGGACTTGATCCGGCATCCAGAGCCACAAGGGACATCGCCCGTGGCTCTGGATGCCGGGTCGAGCCCGGCATGACGGCAGGGGCAGCCGCGGGGAGGAGAGAGGAAAACATATGTTGCTCAAAGGCAAAGTCATCGTGGTCAGCGGGGTCGGCCCCGGGATGGGGCAGTCTCTCGCCCGCATCGCCGCCGAGGAAGGCGCCAAGGTCGCATTGGGCGCGCGTAGCCAGAAATTTCTCGATGAGGTGGCGGGCGAAATCCGCGCCGCGGGCGGCGAAGCCGTCGCCCGCTCCACCGACGTGACCGATGCCGGCCAGTGCCAGGCGCTCGCGCAGGCGGCGCTCGACGCGTTCGGGCGCATCGACGGCCTCGTCAACACCGCCTACATCCACGGCGAATGGACCACGGTCGATCGGGCCGATCCGGCCGACTGGCTCAAGGTGCTCGACGTCAATTGCCTCGGCGCGCTGCGCATGGCGCAGGCGGTGTTCCCGACGATGAAGGCGCAGGGCAGCGGCGCGATCATCAATGTTTCGACGATGTCGACCGTTAACCCCTTCCCTGGCGAGGGCGGCTATGCCTCGGGCAAGGGCGCGCTCAACGCGCTGACCCGGCATATGGCGAAGGATTTCGGCCCGCACGGCATCCGCGTCAACGCGACCCGCATGGGGTGGATCGGCGGCAAACCGGTCTATGACTGGATCGCGCGCGAAGTCGCCGCCGGGCGCGACCGCGCCGAAGTGGAGGGCGAGATCACCTCGCGCATCCCGCTCAACATCATTCCGCCCGAGGAAGATTGCGCCAAGGCGGTGCTGTTCTTCCTCTCCGATTATTCCAAGGTCGTCACTGGCGCGTCGCTCGACGTGAATGGCGGCCAGTATATGGCACCCTGATCATGACCAAGGACACCGAACAGCGCGTCGCCTCGGGCGAGGTGTGGCGCGATTTCTGCCGCCGGCTGGAGGCGATCGGCGAGGTGGTGCTGAGCACCAGGATCGCCGACACCCCGATCGATCAGGCCGAAGGCTATCGCTACCTCAGCCGGCTGACGCGCATCGCGCTCGACATGCATCTGGAGAATGCCGACACCGATTTCCCCGGCTTCTACGCCGCGTCGCACCCGACGGCGAAGATCGGCGCGGACAATCCCGACAATATCTACATGAACGCCGCGATCAGCGGGGCACGGCGCTATCGCATCAGCGGCAATCGCGGGTCGGTGCCGATCCTGAGCTTCGGCACCAAGGCGAACCGCTATGCGATCGACGGGACGATGGCCTCCACCGGCGAACTCGATTCGGCGGATATCGAGTTCGAGGAAGACGGCAGCTTCGAGATCATCGCGAGCAAGGAGCGCGAGAACGGCAACTGGCTGCCGCTGGCCGACGATTCATCGATGCTGCTCGTCCGCCAAACCTTCCTCGATCGCGACAATGAGGTGCCGGCGACGGTGAAAATCGAGGCGATCGATCGCCCGCGCGAAACCCCCGAGCCGCTCACCGCCGAGAAGCTCGAGCAAGGGCTGCAGCGCGCCGCTGCCTTCGTCGAGGGCACCGCGCGGACCTTCCTGCGCTGGACCGATATGCTGATGCCGGCGCTCAACCAGCTCGCCACCACCGACCAGACGATGTTCTACAAGGCCGGCGGCGATCCGACGATCTTCTACCTTCACGGCTATTGGAAGCTCGCGCCGGACGAGATGCTGGTGATCGAAACGCCGGTGCCCGATTGCACCTTCTGGAATTTCCAGGTCGACAATATCTGGTTCGAATCGCTCGATTATCGCCACCATAAGGTGCATGTGAACGCGCATAGCGCGACGCTCAATCCGAATGGCACGGTGACGATCGTGGTCGCCGCGCGCGATCCCGGCTTCGGCAATTGGGTCGACACCGCCGGGCACGAACACGGCACGATGCTGCTGCGCTGGACGGGGGCGACCGAGCATCCCGTGCCGGTGACACGCGTGGAGAAATTGGCATGAGTGATCTCGAAACCCGCATCGCGCGACTGGAAGCGGAAAGCGATATCCGTCGCTTGAAGGCGCGCTATCTCAATGCCTGCGACGCGAAGGATGTCGACGCGATCCGCGCCTGCTTCACCCCGGATGCGGAGATCGACTTTCCGCCGATCGGCACCTTCGGGGTCGACGGGCTGATCGACGTGTTCACGCAAATGGCGGCGACCACGCCGATCGTCGACGTCCATCAGGGGCATAATGGCGAGATCGAGGTCGACGGCGACGAGGCCAAGGCGCGCTGGAACCTCGGCTATGCGACCTACGATCCGCGCAGCGGCACCTTCCGCCTGCTCGCGAACTTCTATCAGGATCGCTATCGCAAGACCGCCGAGGGCTGGCGCATCTGCTATTCGCGCTCCGAACCGCGCGCGATCGTCGACGGCGCGATCGGGCCGGAGGGGGTGAAGGCCGGCTGGGTCGCGGCCGGGTAGGGACGCGACAGAACTTGTGCTCCCGCGAAGGCGGGAGCCCAGTCTGGGTCCCCGCCTTCGCGGGGACACAAAGACTAACCACCCCGGCGAAGGCCGGGGCCCAGTTACGATCGGCCCGATGCTGGACCCCGGCCTTCGCCGGGGCGGTAACCTATCCGCCCCTTTTTCGCTCAATCGACCAGCGAGCACCAGCGATAGTCGTGCTTGATGAAATTTTGCCCGAGGCTGTAGCGGATGCGGTGGACGCCGGGGATCTTGTCGATCGTCTGGTGGAGATAGTCGGTCAGTTCCGCGCCATTTTCCACCAGGGTCATCGCCAATACGTCGGCGCGGCCGAGGATCGTCGCGACGAAGCCGATCTCGGGCAGATCGGCCAGCGCGCGCGACACCCGCTCGATATCCGACGCGCTGTTCGCCTCGACCCACAGATAGGCGAGGATCGGGTTGCGCAGCCGATTGGCATTGGTCACCGCGGCGACGCGGATCACCTTATTGTCGAGCAGCCGCTTGAGCCGCGAGCGGATCGTCCCTTCGGTCAGCCCGAATTCGCGGCCGATCTCGCGATTGGAGACGCGCGCGTCGTGCCCCAGCCGCTCGATGATCCGCTCGTCCAGTTCGTCGAGCGCGATGCGAGTCATAGAGGTGCCCATTCCGGATTGTATTTGAGGACCTTGAGCGCAAGGCTCGGGAACAGCCGCTCGACCCCGTCGATCTTGGCGATGACGTTGGTGAGCAATTCCTCCATTTCCGCGAGCGAGCTCGACACGACCTGGATTTCCAGATCGTGCGTGCCAATCGCGACGTTGACGGTGATCACCCGTTCGAGCCGCGCCAGCTCCTCGCCCACCGCGGTCGCCGCGCGGCCCTTCACCTGCACCCCGACCGGCGCGAGATATTCGAAGCCCATCGCCGACAGATCGCGCATCGCGACGACGCGCAACATATTGGCCTCCTCCAGCCGGCGCAGCCGGGTGCGGACGGTGGCTTCGTTGACGCCCATGTCGCGCGCGAGATCGCGGTTGGCGATGCGGCCGTTCTGGCGCAGCGCGGCGATGATCCGCTCATCCATATCGTCGGTTTCGAACTCGGCAGCTTCCCTGCCGTTCTGGGCCTTGCCGCGTCCGCGACGTTCCCCCTTGGCTTCTGCTCGCAACGCAATTTCTCCAGTTGGGTGCAGATGTACATTTGCGCGCCCGATCGTCAACACGCTTCACCGAACACGGTCGAATATCACACTTTGCGTATTAATTTTCTCTTTTCGTAACGCATTTCGCGTGCGACAACCGCCGGCAAACAAGAGAGGGATTGCTTTACCGTGGCAGCGAATGAGGAAGTCGACCTGCTCGTCATCGGCTCGGGCGCGGGCGGGCTGACCGCCGCATTCACCGCGGCCGACGCCGGTGCGAGCGTGCTGGTGGTGGAAAAGGCGGCGAAGTTCGGCGGCACCTCCGCCACCTCGGGCGGCGGCATCTGGATCCCCAACAGCGACGACGCACGCGCCAAGGGCCATGCCGACGATCCCGGCGAGGCTTTCGGCTACATCAAGGCGCTGATCGGCGACGACGTCCCCGATGCCAAGCTCCACGCCTATATCGACAATGCGCATCGCATGTTGAGCTACCTCGAGCAGAAGTCCGAGGTGCATTACACCGCCTATGCCTATGCCGATTATCATATGGACGTGGCGGGCGCGCGCGGCGGCTGGCGGACGCACGATCCGATCCCGCTGATGGCCGACCGGCTCGGCAAGGATTTCGAGCGGATGGAGCCGCCGCACACGCTCACCCTCACCTTCGGCCGCTTCACCTGGACGATGGAAGAGGCGAAGCTGCTGCTGACGATGAGCCCCGGCGCCAAGTCTTTGCTGTTCAAGCTGATGACGCGCTACATTTTCGACATTCCGTGGCGCTTCAAGACCAAGCGCTCGCGCCGGCTGACCGGGGGCAATGCGCTGATCGGGCGGCTCAAGCTGTCGCTCGACCAGAAGGGCGTGCCTTTGTGGCTCAACGCGCCAATGGTCGAGCTGCTACGCGAGAACGGCCGCATCACCGGCGCGATCGTCGAGCGCGACGGGCAGAAGGTGACGGTGCGCGCGCGCAAGGGCGTGGTGCTGGCGAGCGGCGGGTTCGATCACAATCTCGCGCTGCGCCAGAAATATCTCCCCGGCCCAACCGGCGACTGGAGCGCGGGCGTGCCGACCAACACCGGCGACGCCCTCGCGGCGGGCACCGCGGTCGGCGCGGGCACCGATCTGCTCGATTCGGCGTGGTGGGGACCCGGCTTCATGCTCGAAGGCGAGGATCGCGCGCGGATCATGTTCGTCGAGCGCGCCCTGCCCTCGTCGATCATCGTCAACCAGGCGGGCAAGCGCTACATGAACGAGGCGGCGTCTTACCACGTCGCCGGCGGCGAAATGCATCGCGCCAACAGCCCCGAGGGGCCGACCGTGCCGAGCTGGTTCGTGTTCGATGCGCGGTATCGCGGCAAATATATGCTCGGCCCGATGATGGCCGGGAAGCCGAGCGCCGACAAACGCATCCCCGCAGCGATGCGCAAGATCCTCAGGAAATCGGACACGATCGAGGGGCTGGCGCGCGAGATGGGGGTCGATCCGGCGGCCTTCTCCGCTGCGGTGGCGCGCTTCAACGGCTTTGCGGTGAAGGGCGAGGACCCCGATTTCCACCGCGGCGTCTCGGCCTATGACCGGCATTACGGCGACGCCTCGGTCTCGCCCAATCCGACGCTGGCGCCGATCGAACAGGGGCCGTTTTACGCGATCCCGATCTATCCGTGCGATCTCGGCACCAACGGCGGGCTCTCGACCGACGCCAATGCCCGGGTGCTCGATACCGAGGGGCGGCCGATCGACGGGCTTTATGCGATCGGCAATGCATCGGCGGCGGCGATGGGCCGCACCTATCCGGGCGCGGGCGCGACGCTCGGCCCGGCGATGACCTTCGGCTGGCTCGCCGCGCGCCACGCGACCCGGGTCAACCAGTGACGCTCGCCCCGACCGACCTGATCCTCTCCGCCGGCAGCATGATGTCGGTGCCGGTGCTCGATCGGCTGCGCCCGGCGCGCGAGGCGGGGTTCGCCGGGGTCTCGCTGATGGGGGCGGATTATCAGCAGATGGTCGCGAGCGGGGTGAGCGCGGAAGACCTGCGCGAGCGCGCCGCCGACGAGGGGCTGGTCGTCACCGAGGTGGAGGGCATTTATCTCGGGCTGCCGGGGCGCGAGCCCGGCCCGACGATGCCGGCGTCGCTCGCGCAATTGCTCAAGGGGATGGATGCACCGCGTTATCTGGCGGTGGCGGTGGCGGCGGGCGCCTCGTCGATCACCGTCATCGACATGTTCGACGGCGCGGTCGATATCGATCAAGCCGCCGAGGCCTTCGCCGACATCTGTGATCGGGCGCGCGATCTGGGGCTCACCGTCCAGCTCGAATATGTCGTCGGCGGGGGCATCGCGACCTATGCCGACACCTGCGAGGTCATCCGGCGCGCGGGCCGCGGCAACGGCGGGCTGATGATCGACAGCTGGCATCTGTTCCGCGGCAATGTGACGCTCGACGAACTGGCGCGCACCCCCGGCGACCGCGTGTTCGGGGTCCAGATCAACGACGGCCCGCCGCCGACCGACGCCGATCCGCTGCGCGAAATGACCAAGGGCCGGCTGATGCCGGGCGAAGGCATTTTCGATCTCGTGGGCATGATCCGCACGTTGGACGCGATCGGCAGCAAGGCGCCGATCTCGATCGAGGTCTTTTCCGATACGCTGTCGGCGCTCCCCGCCGACGAAGCCGCGCGGCGCTGCGCCGAGACCACCCGCGCGACGCTGCACAAAGCAAGGGGCTGATACGCATGACGGACACTCTTGGCGCGGTCGTCGTCGGCACCGGCTTCGGGCTGTTCACGCATGTCCGCGCGTTGCGCGATGCGGGGATCGAGGTCCGCGCGATCGTCGGGCGCGATCGCGCGCGCACCGCCGAGCGCGCCGCGCCGCTCGGCATCCCGCATGTCGCGACCAGCCTTGCCGAAGCGCTCGCTGCCGATGCGTCGATCCGGCTGGTGACGGTCGCCACCCCGCCGCACACGCATTTTCCGATCGTGATGGAGGCGATCGCCGCCGGGCGGCATGTGCTGTGCGAAAAGCCCTTCGCCAAGGATCTCGCCGAGGCGCGCGCGATGCTGCGGGCGGCGGAAGCGGCGGGCATCGTGCATATGCTCGGCGCCGAATTCCGCTTCGATACCGCGCAGGCGCTGCTCGCGCGGGTGGTGAACGACGGGATGATCGGCGAGCCGCAGCATTTCCAGCGTTTCTATTTCCAGCCCGGGTTGCAGGACCCGACCGAGCCGCTGTCGCCCTGGTGGGAGGATGCCGCGCAGGGCGGCGGGTTCCTTGGCGCGTTCGGCGCGCATATGATCGATCAGGTGCGCACCACTTTGGGCAAATTCCGCCGGGTAAGCGGAATGCTGCAAAAGCTCGCGCCGGGGCGGCCGACGATGACCGCCGACGATTGCTACAGCTTCCAGTTCGAGCTCGCCAACGGCGCACAGGGGCTGATCGCCGCGGGGATGGCGATGCCGGGGCCGCTGGTCATGTCGACCCGCGTCGTCGGCAGCGAAGGCGGCGCATGGATCCAGAGCGGCAATGCGTTCGGCGAGCCTGAGCAGGTGTGGGTCGCGCGGGGCGGCGAGGCGCGGCAGATCGAGACGCCGGCCGATCTGGTCAATCCGCCCCCTACCCCCTTCCCGATCGGCGAATTGGTGCAGACCGAGCAGGATCGTTGGCACAGCCAGGGCTTCGACGTCGCGCCCTATACCCGGCTGTTCGGCGAGATGAAGGCGCGGATCGAGGGCCGCGCGGTCGACAGCCGCGAGCACGCCGCCGACTTCCGCGACGCCGCCGCCGGACAGGCGGTGCTCGACGCGGTGCGCCGCTCGGCCGCCGAGCGACGCTGGGTCGATGTGGAGGCGGTATGACGGTCAAGACGATCGCGCTGCTCAAGGCCAAGCCGGGGGTCAGCCGGGCTGAGTTCATCGCTTATTATGAGGCGAACCACGCACCGCTGGTTCGCTCGCTGATGCCGGGGATCGTCGATTACCGGCGCAATTATCCCGAGGCCGAAGGCGCGTTCGCGTTCGCCGAGACGCCGCCGTTCGACTACGACAGCGTCACCGAGATCTGGTACGCCGACCGCGCGAGTTACGACGCGGCGATCGCGGCGGTGTCACAGCCCGAAGCGGCAGCACGGCTCGCGGCGGATGAGGAGAATTTCATCGACCGCGCGAGGACCCGGATGTTCGTAGTCGAGGAACGGCGCAGCGAGATCTGAACGGCAAAGTTCACAAAGTTCACACGAGTGACGATCGGCGGGAATTGGGCTCCGGCTCCAAGTATTCCGGCTAATACAATAAGTTACCGTCATGCCGGGCTTGACCCGGCATGACGGTGTCGGTTCAGCGATTCACCGCGCCATATACCCCCCGTCCACCGCGAGCGGGTGGCCGGTGATGAAGCTCGCTTTGTCCGAGCAGAGGAAGATCACCGCATCGGCGATCTCCTGCGCGCGGCCCATCCGCGCCATCGGGGTCATCTGATCGAGCACGGCGCGGCCCTGCGGGTCGGCGGCGATCGGGGCGGTCATCGGGGTTTCGATCACCCCGGGGCACACCGCGTTGACCCGCACCCCCTCCGCGGCGAAGCGCAGCGCGGCGGAGCGGGTGAGACCGATCACCGCGTGCTTGCTGCCGCAATAACCCGCACCGCCCGCGCCCGACAGGCCGGCGATCGACGAGGTGTTGACGATCGCGCCGTTGTTGCGCGGCGCCATGTGACGCAATTCGGCGGCCATGCACAGCAGCACGCCGCGCTGGTTAATGTCGATCGTCTTGTCATAGGCGCCGACATCGCCCCACGGCGTATCGAGCATCTCGAGCGTGACGCCGGCATTGTTGAACGCGCAGTCGAGCCGCCCCCAACGCGCCACCACCGCATCGACCGCGGCATTGACCGCCGCCTCGTCGGTCACGTCGAGCGCGATCGCAAAGGCCTCGCCGCCCGCGGCGTTGATCTCGTCGGCGACCGCATCGGCGCCGCGCAGATCGGCGACCGCGACCTTCGCGCCTTCCGCCGCGAAGGACAAAGCGGTGGCGCGGCCGATCCCGCTGCCGCCGCCGGTGACGAACGCGGTTTTCCCTTCGAACAGGCCGGCCATCATCGCTCTCCTTTGTAGGTTCGTCATTCCCGCGGAGGCGGGGATCCATTCGCGCAGGTCACGGCAAGAGTCGCGAAGCCAGCCAGAATGGATTCCCGCCTCCGCGGGAATGACGGATGCTTGTCAGATAATCTCGAACAGCCCAGCCGCGCCCATCCCGCCGGCGACGCACATCGATACGACGACGTAGCGCACCCCGCGGCGCTTGCCCTCGATCAGCGCGTGCCCCGTCAACCGGCTGCCGGTCATCCCGAACGGGTGACCGATCGCGATTGCGCCGCCGTTGACGTTGATCTTGTCGGGATCGATCCCGAGCTGGTCGCGGCAATAGAGCGCCTGGCTGGCGAACGCCTCGTTCAGTTCCCACAGCCCGATATCGTCGACCGTCAGCCCGGCGCGCTCGAGCAGTTTCGGCACCGCGAACACGGGGCCGATCCCCATTTCGTCCGGCCGGCAACCCGCAACCTGGAAACCGCGATAGACGCCGAGGATCGGCAGCCCCTCGCGCTCGGCGGTGGCGCGGTCCATCACGATCTGCGCCGAGGCGCCGTCGGACAGCTGGCTGGCGTTACCGGCGGTGACGAACTTGCCTTCCTTGACGAACTCGCCGTCCTTCCACACCGGCTTCAGCCCGGCGAGCGCCTCGTAGGTGGTGCCCGCGCGCACACCCTCGTCGCGGTCGAGCGTCACCGTCTCGGTGCCGGCCTTGCTGCCGTCCTTTTCGTAGAGCTGCTTTTCGATCGTGATCGGCACGATCTCGTCGGCGAACTTGCCCGCGGCCTGCCCGGCGGCGGCGCGCTGCTGGCTCTCCGCGCTGAACCGGTCCTGCGCCTCGCGGCTGACATTGTAGCGCTCGGCGACCAGTTCGGCGGTCTCGATCATCTGGATATAGATCGTCGGATCGGCCGCCTTGGCCGACTTGTTCTGATAGCGCGGCGCATCCTTGGTGATCGTCATCGAGATGCTCTCGACCCCGCCCGCCAGCACGACATCGTTATCGCCCGCGATGATCGAGCGCGCGGCGAGCGCGATCGCGTTGAGCCCCGACGAGCATTTGCGATCGAGCGTCATCCCCGCGACGCTTTCGGGGATGCCTGCCACCAGCGGGGTCAGGCGGCCGACGTTGGCCGCCTGCGTCAGCCACTGGTTGCCGACCCCCATGATCACGTCATCGATCCGCGCGGGATCGATCCCGGCGCGCTCGACCGCCGCCTTGGCGACATGGCCGGCGAGCGCGGGCGCCTCGGTCATGTTGAAGGCGCCGCGATAGGCCTTGCCGATTCCGGTGCGAGCGGTGGAGACGATAACGGCTTCGCGCATGTCTTATCCTTCAAATCCGTGCATGTTGGCCGGGCCGAAATAGGCGCGCATCTCGATCACCTTGCCGTCTTCGTTGAAGCGGAAGGTGTCGATCACGTCGACCCGCTTCTCGCCGCCGTAGTTGAGCGTCACCGAGAAAGCGAAAGCGGCATAATCGCTCGCGGTGCGCACCGGGCCTTCAAGCTTGAGCTTGGCGCCGGTCGCCATCGAGGCGGTGTAGAAGGTGCGGATCGCCTCCAGCCCGCGATGCGCCGGCGAACCGATCGGATCCTCGACCGTCGCATCCTCGGCGAACAGCGCGACCACGCCTTCGGGATTCTGATTGGCGAAGGCGTCGATATAACTCTCGACGACGCGCACCTTGTCTTCGTGGCTCAACATCTTGTGCTTACTCCGGGAAATAGCGGCTGATCGTATCGACGACGCAGGCCGGCCTGTCGCTGCCCTCGATCTCGATCGTGACGCGCACGATCGACTGGACCGCGCCCTTCACCTCCTCGACCTTGACCAGCTCGCCCACCCCGCGAATGCGCGAGCCGACCGGGACCGGGGCGAGGAAACGCAGCCGATCGGCACCGACATTCACCGCATGCGCGAAGCCGCGCACCTCGACGAGCTGCGGCAGGAAATAATTGGCGAGGCTGAGCGTCAGATAGCCGTGCGCGATCGTCTTGCCGAACGGGCCCTGCTTCGCCCGCTCGGTATCGACGTGGATCCACTGATGATCGCCGGTCACGTCGGCGAAGCCGTCGATCCGGTCCTGCTCGATTGGGAGCCAGTCGGTCGGGCCGAACTGCCGCCCCTCCTGCCCGATCAGGTCGCGCGGCGACGCGAAGACCGCCGGCCCGCTCATGCGCGCTGGCTGGAGACCGAGACGGTCTCCCCGGTCATATAGCTCGACAGATCGGAGGCGAGGAAGATCATCACGTTGGCCACTTCCCACACCTCGGCAGGACGGCCGAACGCCTCGCGCGCGCTCAGCTCGGCGAGCAGATCGTCGCTCGTCACCTTGGCGAGAAAGGCGTGCATCGCGATCGACGGCGCGACCGCGTTGACCCGCACGTTATGCTCCGCCGCCTCGACCGCCGCGCAGCGCGTGAAGGCCATCACGCCCGCCTTGGCAGCGGCATAATGCGCCTGCCCCTTTTGCGCGCGCCAGCCGAGCACCGAGGCGTTGTTGATCATCGCCCCCGACTTGCGGGCATACATGCCCGGCAGGAAGGCGCGGGTCATCCGCATCACGCTGGTCAAGGTCACGTCGAGCACGCGCGACCATTGATCGTCGGTCATGTCGACGATCGGCACTTCGCCACCCAAGCCGGCGTTGTTGATCAGCACGTCGACATGCCCGAGCGTGTCATGCGCCGCATCGCGCAGCCGCTGGACATCGGCCTCGACCGTCACGTCGCACAATATCGTCGCGGGGCGCGGGGTGCCGGTTTCCGCGGCGATGCGGTCGGCGGCCTCGCCGAGCCGGCGCTCGTGATAGTCGCTGATCAGCAGCTTCGCGCCCTCCTCGGCGGCGCGCTTGGCGACCGAATAGCCGATGCCGGTGCCGGCGGCGGCGGTGACGACGACGGTCTTGCCGGTGAGCAGCCCGCGCGGGGTGGGATAGACCGGGAGGATCATGCGCCGGTTCCATAGACCGGCTTGGCCGGGTTGCGCCGCGCGACCAGATCGCCGACGACCGCGCCCACCTCATCGGCGCGCAGCGCGCGGCCGACATTGGCCGACGTCGGGCCGTCGGTCCAGCCTTCGGCGAGGCGGATCGTGCCGCCGAACGGCTCGAACACCTGCCCCGTCACCGCCTGCGACTGCTCGCTCGCCAGCCACGCGACCAAGGGCGCGGTATTTTCGGGCGCATAAGGATCGAAGGCGGCTTCCTGCATCGAGGTCATCGTGTCGGCGAAGGCGGTCATCGTCATGCGGGTGCGCGCATTGGGCGCGAGCGCATTGGCGGTGATGCCATACCGCCCGAGCTCGGCGGCCTGGATCAGGGTCAGCGCGGCGATCCCGGCCTTGGCGGCGGAATAAGCGCTCTGCCCGATGCTGCCCTGCAAGCCGGCGCCGGAGGTGGTGTTGATGATCCGCGCATCGATCGCCTCGCCCGCCTTCTGCCGCGCGCGCCAGAAGTCTACCGCGTGGCGGCTGGTGCAGAAATGTCCGCGCAGATGGACCCGCGTCACCGCATCCCATTCCTCCGGGGTGCAGGAAACGAACATGCGATCGCGCACGAAGCCGGCGTTGTTGACCACCGCATGCAACGTCCCGAACGCGTCGAGCGCGGTCTGGACGATGCGCTTGCCGGCATCCCAATCCGCGACGTCGTCAGTGTTGGCGACCGCCTCGCCCCCCGCGCCGCGGATCTCGTCGACGACGCGTTCGGCCGCGCCCTTGGTCTCGCCGCTCTCGCCGTGCGTCCCGACGCCGAGATCGTTGACCACGACCTTCGCGCCCTCCGCCGCCAGCCCGAGCGCATAGGCCCGGCCGAGGCCGTTGCCCGCCCCGGTGACGATGACCACCCGTCCTTCGCAAATTCCCATTACAGCCTCTCGATAATCGTCACATTGGCCTGCCCGCCGCCCTCGCACATCGTCTGGAGGCCGTAGCGGCCGCCGGTGCGCTCGAGCGCGTTGAGCAGGGTGGTCATCAGCCGCGCGCCGGTGGCGCCGATCGGGTGGCCGAGCGCGATCGCCCCGCCCTGCACGTTGACCTTCTCGTGCGGCACGCCGAGTTCCTTCATCCACGCCATCGGGATCGATGCGAACGCCTCGTTGCATTCGAACAGATCGATATCGGCGATCGACATGCCCGCCTTGGCCAACGCGTGCTGGGTCGCGGGGATCGGGCCGGTCAGCATCCACACTGGATTGGCGGCGCGGACCGAGAGGTGGTGGATGCGCGCGCGGGGCTTGAGCCCATGCGCCTTCACCGCCGCCTCGCTCGCGATCAGCAGCGCAGCGGCGCCGTCGCAATTCTGGCTGGCGACCCCGGCGGTGACCGCCCCGCCCTCACGCACCGGCTTGAGCGCGGCGAGGCCCTCAAGGCTCGTCGCAGGGCGGATCGTCTCGTCCGCCTCCAGACCGGCAAGCGGCGCGATTTCGCGCTTGAACCAGCCGGCCTCGGTCGCGCGTTGCGCGCGGGCGTGCGATTCGACCGCGAACGCCTCCATCGCTTCGCGGCCGATGCCCCATTTGTCGGCGATCATCTCGGCCGACTTGATCTGGTTGACTTCCTCGTCGCCGTAGCGCGCGAGCCAGCCGGCCGAACCGAGGAACGGGCTGTCGAAGCCATAAGGCTGGCCGGCGAACATCGCGGCCGAGATCGGGATCGCGTTCATCGCCTGGCTGCCGCCGGCGACGACCAGATCCTGCGTCCCGCTCATCACCCCCTGCGCGGCGAAATGCACCGCCTGCTGCGAGGAGCCGCACTGGCGGTCGACCGTCACCCCCGGTACTTCCTCGGGCAGCCCTGCAGCGAGCCATGCAGTGCGGCCGATATCGCCCGCCTGCGGCCCGATCGTGTCGCAGCAACCCCAGACGACGTCATCGACCGCCTTGGGGTCGACGCCGGTGCGCTCGATCAGCGCCTTGATCGGGTGTGCGCCGAGATCGGCGGGGTGGACCCCCGCAAGCGTCCCCTTCTTGCGGCCGATCGGGGTGCGCACCGCGTCGACGATATAGGCTTCAGCCATGTGTCATTCCTGTCTCGAAACTCTGATCGGGGCCGATCGCCATCGCACCGCCGATCACGGCGTCGTCGAGGCGACGGAGGTGGAAGGCGCGGTCGCCCCACGCACCGGCGAGCGCCCAGGCGCGCTTCATCCAGTAATGGAGGTCGACTTCATAGGTGTAGCCCATCGCGCCGTGGACCTGGATCGCGGTCTCCGCCGCCTGCACCGCGGCGTCGGTCGCGGCGAGCTTGGCGTGGCTGACATGGACCCCGGCGCGCTCATGCCCGTTTTCCAGCGCATAGGCCGCGCGCCACAGCGCCGGCCGGGCGAATTCCAGCGCCACCGCGACGCTCGCGAGGTGATGCTTGATCGCCTGAAACCCGCCGATCGCCTGACCGAATTGCTCGCGATCCTTGGCGTAATCGGTCGCCAGCGTCAGCATCCGCTCGCCCGCCCCGACGAGCTGCGCCGCCGCGATCAGCGCGGCGTGATCGAGCATCCGCGCATCGGCCTCCGCGCGCGCCACCGCGAACAGCCGGCGGAGCGGATCGGCGCTTTCCAGCCGCTCGCCGGTCGCGCTGCCGCCGAGCACCAATCCGGCCTGATCGGCATCGGCGACCCATGGATTGACCGGATGCGCCAGCGCGACCTTGAGCTCGCCCGCGGCGATCGCCGCGAGCTGCGCCTCGTCGGCGATCAGTCGCGGCGCGACCAACGCGCTGTCGGCGACCGGCTCGGACACGTCGGCGCGGCCCAGCTCGACCGCGACCAGCGCCGCTTCGATCAGCCCCAGCCCGAGCCCGCCCTGCGCCTCGGGGACGATCAGCGCGGTCAGCCCCATCTCGACCAGCCCGCGCCAGATCACGGGATCGCGCCCGCCCTCCGTGTCGAGCCGGCGCAACACCTCGGCGCCGTGGGTGCCTTCGAGATAGGCGCGAACGCCGTCGCGCAATTCGATCTGTTCGTCGGTGAACGCGAAGTTCATCAGCCCGCCCCCAACCGCGGCAGACCGAGCAGCCGCTCGGCAATGATGTTGCGCTGGATCTCGTTCGATCCGGCGTAGATCGGCCCGGAGAGCGAGAAGATATAGCCCTCCAGCCATTGATTGACGCGCCCGCCGACCTCTTTCAGCTCGGCCGCCGCGCCCAGCAGGCTCATCGCGGTGCGATGCAAAGCGCGATCGAGCTCGGACCAGAAGATCTTGTTGAGGCTCGCCTCGGCGCCGATCTTGCCCCCGGCCATCACGGTCGAGGCGACCTTATAGGTGTTGAGCGCATAGGCTTCCGCCTCGGCCCACGCCTTGATCACCGCCTCGCGCGCGCTCGGCGCGGCATCGCGCTGATGCGCGCGATAGAGATCGACCAGCCGCTTCGCCGCCGCCTGAAAGCGCGCCGGGCTGCGCAGCATCAGCCCGCGCTCGAACCCGGCGGTGGCCATCGCGACATTCCACCCCTCGCCCTCGCCCGCGATGCGGTTGGCGGCGGGGACGCGGACCTCGTCGAAAAAGATTTCGGCAAACCCCGTCTCGCCGTGGAGCTGGCGGATCGGGCGGATCGTCACCCCCGGCGCGTCCAGGGGCACGAGGATGAAGCTCAGCCCCTTGTGGCGCCTCGACTCCGGGTCGGTGCGGAACAGCCCGAAGCACCAATCGGCAAAGGCCGCGCGGCTCGACCAGGTCTTCTGCCCCGAGATGACATAATCGTCGCCGTCACGCACCGCGCGCGAGCGGATCGCGGCCATGTCCGATCCCGCATTGGGCTCGGACCAGGCCTGCGCCCACATGATCTCGCCCTTCGCCATCGGCGTCAGGAAGCGCGCCTTCTGCTCGTCGGTGCCGAATTCCATCACCGTCGGGCCGAGCAGGAAGATGCCGTTCTGATTGGCGCGCAGCGGCGCCCCGGCGCGATAATATTCTTCCTCGAAGATCAGCCAGCGGATGAGATCGAGCCCGCGCCCGCCATAAGCCTCGGGCCAGGTGACCATGCCCCAATTGCCGCCGGCGAGCGTGCGTTCCCATTCGACATGCGCGTCAAACCCGGCACGCCCTTCGAGCGTCAGCAGCGGCTCCTTGGGGACATGCGCCTCCATCCACGCGCGGACTTCGGCGCGGAAGGCTTGTTGTTCAGGGGTGTAGGTGAGGTCCATCAGAACTTGGCCGCCCCCTTGTTCTCGACAAAGGCGTCGCGCGATTTCTGGCTGTCCTCGTGCATGTACATTTCGAGCGTGAAGCCCTGTTCGAAGCGATAGCCGTGATCGACGTCGCGCGGCTCGATGCCGTTGAGCGCCTCCTTGGCGATCACCAAAGCCTTACGGCTCTTCGACGCGATCACCGCGGCGAAGGCGCGCGCTTCCTCGTACAGCTTGTCGAGCGGCACGAGTTTCTCGATCGCGCCGATGCGATAGGCTTCCTCGGCCGGGATGCGCCCACCGGTAAAGAAGGCCGCGCGGACCTTCTGGATCGAGAACATGCGCTGGAGGTGGCTCGCCCCGCCCATCGCGCCGCGATCGACCTCGGGCAGCGAGAAGAACGCGCCCTCGGCGGCGATCACCACGTCGGAGGCGCCGCAGATGCCGATCCCGCCGCCGATCACGAAATTATGCACCGCGGTGACGACCGGCACCTCGCAGTTCCGCACCGCGCGGAAGGTGCGGTAATTGCCACGGTTGAGATCGACGATCCGCTCGGGATGCGCCTGCATCTCCTTGATATCGACCCCGCCGCAGAAACCCTTGCCCTCGGCGCGGATCAGCACGCAGCGCACGTCGGGGTTGCGCCCAAGCGTCTCGATGATGCCCGGCAGCTCGTTCCAGCCCGCGCTGTCGAGCGCGTTGACCGGCGGGTGATCAAGGATGACCTCGCCGATATTGTCGGCGACATAAGTGCGGATCGGCATCAGGCGGCTCTTTCGTTGGCGACGGTCGCGGTCAGCGCGGCGATGCGCGCCCGCGCCTCGCGCTCGATATCGGCGAGAAGTTCGGCACAGGTCGGCAAGGAAGTGATCCGCCCGGCGACGAGCCCGGTGGCCATCACGCCATGCTCGATATCGCCGTCGACCACCGCTTTCTGGATCAAGGTCGGCGCGGCGGCGGCGAGCATCGCCTGCATGAAGCTCAGCCCGCCGTGACTGGTCATCCCGCGCGCGGCGGCGATCAGCTCGCCCCAGCTAGCGCCGGTGCGCGCCTTCATCGCCAGCCCGCCCTCGATCGCACGCAGCCACATGCCGATCGGGCCCGATTTCTCGATCCGGTCGAACATCGGGGTGCGGACCATGCGCTGCGGCAGGCCGTCGATCTTGGTGGTGACGTGGATGTCGTCGGTGCCGGCCTTGAGATAGACATTCTTGGCGACTTCCGGCGGCGCGCTCTCGACCGTCAGCAGAAAGCGCGTCCCCATCGCGATGCCCACCGCGCCATAGGCCAGCGCCGCCGCAAGCCCGCGCCCGTCGGCGAACCCGCCGGCGGCGATCACCGGCACCTTCACCGCATCGAGCACCTGCGGCAGCAGGATCGTGGTGGCGACCGCGCCGGTATGCCCGCCGCCCTCGCCGCCCTGCACCGTGATCATGTCGCAGCCGAGCTCGACCATCTTCCTGGCGTGCTTCGCCGCGCCGACGGTCGGCACGCACAGGATGCCCGCGTCCTTGAAACGCGCGATCATCTTGGCATCAGGCCCGCGCCCGAAGCTCACCGCGCGCACCTGATCCCGATTGGCGAGGATCAGGTCGACGATCTCGCCCGCGCCGGGCTGGAACATATGGAAATTGACGCCGAACGGCTGCGACGTGCGCCGCCGCACATCGGCGATCTTCTCCGCCGCCTCGCGCGGGGTCATCACCGCCGCGCCGAGGAAGCCGAACGCCCCCGCCTCGCACGAGGCGGCGACCAGCGCCGGCTCGGCGACCCAGCCCATCGCGGTCTGGATCACCGGCAGGCGGCAGCCGAGCCGCTCGGTCAGGATCGTGGCGAGCGGGTCGCTCATGCCCCATCCACAGCTTTGGCGTCTGCCGCTTTCTTGTTGTCGGCAGCGGCGCTCTTGGCGGTCACCCCGCCAAGCGAATGGCCGGTGGTGAGATCGTTCTGCGCATGCGCGAAATGATGCATGTGGAACACCGCATCCATCGCGGTGCGCTTGCCGCGCAGATCCTCGACATGGTTGAACGCCTGCTTGGTCAGCCACAGCCCGAGCCGCTGCTGCACCGCGAGCTTCTGCGCCCAATCCGACACCGCATCGCGCAATTCGGCGCGCGACACGATCTTGTTGACCATCCCGAAGCTATAGGCGCGTTCGGCCGGCAAACGCTCGCCGAGCAGCAGGAATTCCTTGGCGACGCGCGGCGGCAGCTCGAACCCGTGGGCGAAATATTCGACCCCGGGGATGCCCATCAGTTTCTGCACCGGATCCTGGAAAAAGGCGTCGTCGGTGGCGATGATCAGATCGCACACCCAGGCGAGCATCAGCCCGCCCGCGACGCACGCGCCCTGCACCATCGCGATCGTCGGCTTGGGAATGTCGCGCCAGCGGCGGCACATGCCGAGATAGACTTCCTGCTCGCGGGTATAGAGCAGTTCCGCGGCGGGCTTGTTGGTGTGATCGGCGTACAGCAGCTTGCGATCGAAGCTCTTGTGCAGATCGCGCCCCGGGGTGCCGATATCGTGCCCGGCGGAGAAATGCTTCCCCTCCCCGCCCAGCACGATCACCCGCACCGCATCGTCGTCGGTCGCGCGGCGGAAGGCGTCGTCCAGCGCATAGGTCATCTGACTGTTCTGCGCATTGTTGAACGTCGGCCGGTTCATCATCACCCAGGCGACGCCATTCTCGACCGTATAGGTGACGGGCGTGTCGGTTTCGTAGGTGATATCGACCTGCTGCGGGGTGACGAGATCGCTCATGTTCAAGCCCTTTCGCGGATGCCGGCCGGATTGCCCTTGATCACCCCGGCGCGGATGTCGTGCGGATCGAGGCGGCGGATGATCGCAAGCTGCTCCGCGGTCGGCGCCGGCGTTTCACGCACCTCGTCGGCCACCGCCAACGGGAAACCGGTTGCTTCCTGCACCTCGTCGAGCGTGACGCCGGGGTGGAGCGAGACGACGCGGATCGCATGATCCGGCCCACCGAAATCCATCACCACGAGATCGGTGACGATCAGCCGCAGGTCGAGGTGATCGGTGTTGACGCCTTTGGTCCGCGCGGGATTGTAGCCGACGCTGGAGACCATATCGACCTCGCCCTCGACGAACACGCGCTTCGAATGCTGCGGCAGGAACATCGAGTTGATGTGGCTGATGCTGTTGCCCGGAAAGCCGCGCGCGCCGAGCATCTGCACCTTGGGCTGCCGATAATCCGGCCCGAGGCACGAGATGTTGGTCTGGCCGAAGCGATCGAGTTGGGTCGGGGTGACCATCGCGTGGCGCTTGCCCGACCACACCGCGGCGTCGAAGAAGCGCGAGAACGGGAGGTAACCGGCGAAGCGTGGGTTGTAATCGCCGCGCGGGCCGAGCGGCACCGGCTCCTCGACGACGAACGCCTCGCCGTCGGTCATCATCAGTTCGGGGGTGTGGGTCAGCTTGGCGAGCCCCGCGGCGATGCGCGGGATCGGGCCGATACCGGTGGCGACGACCTCGCCATTGCCGCGCCACGCCTCGGAACAGGCGACGATCAGCAGTTCGGCGAGGGTGAAATCGGAAGCGCTCATGCTTCGCCTCTTTTATAATCGGTTCGAAAAATGTGCCGGGGAGCGCCCCTGCCCATCGATCTCCCGTCATTCCCGCGAAGGCGGGAATCCATTCGCGCCGGCGTCGCGGCAAGAGCCCATAGGCCAGCCAGAATGGATTCCCGCCTTCGCGGGAATGACGGGGAGAGGTTGAGCTGCATCTCCAAACGCTTCTTTAGAAGATCGGCAGCGGCAGGCTGGCGATCTTCTCGCCGCCGACGCGCTCCAGATAGGCTTCCTCCCCCGCAGCGATATCGGCGTTGAGGCGATCCCAGCCGCCTTCCTCGCCCGCCGCCGCGGCATAGGATTTGAAATAGCCCATGTCCCAGCCATAGGCCGGGGGCATCGACGTCGGATGCGCGCCGAAGCGCGCAGGGATCACCCCCGTCACGAAGCAGCGCTCGAAGATCGACGTCTTGGCGTCGGCCGGATCGGGATAGCTTTCGTCCATCCGCTCGACCACTTCCTCCGCCGAGACATAGGCCTTGTCGGCGGCGCGGGCGAACCATTCGTCATAATAAGTATCCGGGCCGAGCGCCTGGATATTGCCGAAGCGATCGGCGCGGCTGACGTGGATCAGCGCGGCGTCAAGGCGGAGCGCCGGCATCGCCAGCAATTCCTCGCCATCGGCATAGGGCGATTTGACCGTCTTGAACCCGCCGTGGGTCATGATGTCGGTGCCGAGCCCGACGCGCGTCGGGAGGAACGGCAGCCGCATCGCCGCCGCCTTGAGCCCCCATTGCAACATGCCCTCGTCAAGCTCGAGCACGTCGATCGCGCCGCTCTCGCGCGCCTTGCGGAACCACGGCTCGAGCGGGATCGCATCGAGCGAGACGAAGCCGAAGATCAGCTTCCTGACCTTCCCCGCCGCGCACAGCAGCCCGATATCGGGGCCGCCGTAAGCGACGATCGTCAGTTCCTTGAGCGGCGAGCGCAGGATCTCGCGCACCAGCGCCATCGGCTTGCGCCGCGGGCCCCAGCCGGCGATGCCGATCGTCATTCCGTCCTTGAGCTGGCCGACGAAATCGGCCGCGGTCATGCGCTTGTCGAAGGTCATCCGCCGAAATTCCAGTGATGGCCCCATTCATCCTCTTTGAGGCTGATCGTGGGGGTGAAAGTGGTCCAGTCCGGGCGGATGCCGCCCGTGCCATATTCGATGTCGAAGCCCGACGGGGTCCGCATGTAGAAGCTGTACATCTTGTCGTTCATATGCTTGCCGAAGCTCGACGAGATGTGCGTCCCCGCGGCGATCGCGCGATCGAGCGCCTGGCCGACCGCATCGAGCGTCGGCACCTCGAACATCATGTGGATGCACCCCGACGGCGCGGGATATTCGCCCAGCGCGATGCTGTGGTGGCGCGGATTGTCGCAATGCAGGAAGTGGAAGCCGATGCCGGGATCGTCCGGCCCGCCCTGCATGAAGGCACGCATCTCGTCGCTGTCGCCGAAGCCGAGCAGGTCGATATAGAAAGCGCGCGTCTCGGCGAGCTTCATCGCGGGGAGCACGACATGCCCCAGCCCCATCTCGCCCATCTCGAAATGCGGCACACCGACCGGCGAGATGAACGGCTTGCCGTCGACGATGTTGCCCCAGCCGAGTTCGAGCAGGTTGCCCGAGGGATCGTTAAGCCGCACGAATTCGCGTAGATGGCGATCCTTCGCCTCCGCCGCGCTCGCCGGCTCGAGCGCGACGCCGGCGGCGCGCAGCTTGGCGAGGCCGGCATCATAATCGGCCTTCGAGCCATAGACCCAGCCCGCGGCGTGGAACCTGTCGGCATCGGCCTTGCGGATCAGCAGGCGGAACGGGCGCTCGTCGAAGCGCAGCCGCACCTCGTCCGCGCCGCCCTCGCCAGTGTTTTCAAGCGCGCGCGCACCGATGACCTCTTCGCCATAGCGCCGCCACGCGTCGATATCGGCCGAGTCGATGACGGCATAGGCCAATGATTTCACTGCCATTCGGCATACCTCTCTGGATCGGGCCTCTGAGTCGGGGCCGCTCGCGCCTCCCCTCTCACCGGCTTACCGACGCCCTTTTGCCATTTCAAGCGGAATGCGCATCAATTTGCCCAAAGTAATACGCAAACCGAAAGTTACGAGCCGATCACCTGCCAGAGTGCGCCTTGAGGATCGCGAGGAACGACGGCCATTCATTGCCCCCGTCCGCCGCGAGCGAGGCACCGCTGACATAGGAGGCCATCGGCGAGGCAAGGAACAACGCCGCGTCGGCGATCTCCTCCGGACGGCCGAGCCGGCGCAGCCCGAGCGTGTCGGCGATCGCGGCCTGCGCATCGGCGCTGCCATAGGTCGTCGCGACATCCTCGGTGGCGATATAGCCGACGATGATCGAATTGAGCCGCACGGTCGGCCCCCATTCCTGCGCGAGGCTGCGGGTGAGCTGGACCAGCCCCGCCTTGGCCGCGGCATAGACCGCGGTGCCTGGCGAGGGGCGGGTCGCGGAGACGCTGGCGATGTTGACGATCGCCCCGCCATTGGCCTGCATCCAGCGATGCGCCGCCTGCGCGACATAGAGCGGCCCGAGCAGATTGAGCGCGATGACCCGCTCGGCGAAGCGCGGGCTGGCGGTGGCGGCGTCGCTTTCGGGCGAGCCGCCGGCATTGTTGATCACCGCGTCGATCCGGCCGTGCGCGGCGCCAATCGCATCGATCGCGGCGCGCACCGCCTCGGGATCGCGCACGTCGCACGCCTGAAATTCATAGCCGAGCGATTCGGCCGGGACGCTGCGGCCGAAGCCGATCACCGTCGCCCCCGCCGCGGCGAAACGCGTCGCGATCGCGCGGCCGATGCCCCGGCTCGCCCCCGTGACGACCACCACGCGGCCTGCGAAATTCAGCGGATCGACCGACATTCCCTGCGCATCCTCCATCCTGGCCGATCCCCGTCGTTGCCCGGTTTCCCGCGCATTCCCATCACCATTCGGGGCTTGACCGACATGGCGACGGCGGGCGGCCTATACCGGCCGATTCCGGCCCTATCCTCGCGTCGCGCAACAAGATAGTCGAAGCGAGTCGATAGGCAATGTACAATTTGCGTAGCCTGATGCTATTTTGACTACGCATACTAGAGGATGAGCCTGTGGCCGAATCTGAGCCGATGACCATTACCGCCGTCGCAGAAGCCGCCGCGCGCCGTTTCGGCGACCAGCCGGCGATCGTTGACGGCGCGCGCATTGTGACCTTCGCCGGCCTGTGGGCCGAATCGCAGAAGATCGCGCGCGCCTTCGCCGGCGCAGGGCTGGCAAAGGGCGATCGTGTCGCGATCTGGGCACCAAACAGCCCCGAATGGATCCTCGCCTGCGTCGGCGCGCAGGCCGCGGGCTGCGTGGTGGTGACGCTCAACACCCGGCTCAAGGGCAATGAAGCAGCCTATATCCTCAACAAGTCGCGTGCGCGGACGCTGCTGACCGTCCACGATTTCCTCGACACCGATTATCCGACGCTGCTCGCCGGCGAGGATCTGCCGCACCTCGAACGCACGATCTGCTTCGGCGCCGAATGGGACGCGTTCGTCGCCACCGCGCCGGAAAGCATCGCCCTCCCCGCGATCGCCCCCGACGATGCGTGCGACATCCTGTTCACCTCGGGCACCACCGGCGACCCCAAGGGCGTCGTCGCGACCCACGGCGCGTCGGTGCGCTCGTTCCGCACCTGGGTGAATGCGGTCGGATTGCGCGCGGGCGACCGCTATCTGATCGTCAACCCCTTCTTCCACACCTTCGGCTATAAGGCGGGGTGGCTCGCCTGCCTGATCGCGGGGGCGACGATCTATCCGCTCGCGATCCTCGATACCAAGCGTTTGATCGACCTCGTCTCGACGCACCGCATCAGCGTGCTGCCGGGGCCGCCGGCGATCTTCCAGACCCTGCTCGCCACCGATCTCGGCGACGCCGACCTGTCGTCGCTGCGGCTGTCGATCACCGGCGCCGCTTCGGTCCCCGCCGCGCTGATCGAGCGGATGCGCAGCGATCTGGGGATCGATACCGTGCTGACCGGTTACGGCCTCACCGAATCCGCCGGGATCGTCTCGATCTCCGCCGCCGACGACCCGGCCGAGATCGTCGCGCGCACCGCCGGCCGCCCGATCCCCGGGATCGAGGTGCGCATCGCCGATCCCGACGAGAGCGGCGCGGGCGAGGTGCTGGTACGCGGCTTCAACGTGATGCGCGGCTATTTCGAGGACGATGCCGCGACCGCCGAGGCGATCGACTCGGACGGCTGGCTCCATACCGGCGATATCGGCCGGTTCGAGCCGGGCGGCGAGCTGGTGATCACCGACCGGATCAAGGACATGTACATTTCGGGCGGCTTCAACTGCTACCCGGCCGAAATCGAGCGCGCGTTGCAACGCCACCCCGATGTCGCGCTCGCCGCGGTGATCGGCATTCCCCACGAACGGCTGGGGGAAGTCGGCAAGGCGTTCGTCGTGCCGCGCGCCGGGCATAGGCCCGATGCCGACGAACTGCTCGTCTGGGCGCGCGCCAACATGGCCAATTACAAAGCGCCGCGCAGCATCGAGATCGTCGAGGCGCTCCCACTCAACGCATCGGGCAAGGTGCAGAAATTTGCATTGCGCCCCTGAATTCGGATTGACGGCTTGCGTAGCCAAATATAGTTTTCATTACGAATATCGAACTTTCAGCCTCGATTTCTCCGCGACAAGCGCAGATAGCGGGCAAGGAGACTATAATGGCGACAGCCGCACAACAGGCGAGCGCACGCATTCCGAGCGGTGAGGAACTGATCGAGCGCGCGCGGGCGATGATCCCCGCGCTCAAGGCGCGCGCCGCGCAGGCGACCGCACAGCGCCGCATCCCCGACGAGACGATCGCCGAGATGCAAGCCGCGGGGTTCTTCCGCATCCTCCAGCCCAAGCGCTGGGGCGGCTATGAGATGCACCCCAATATATTCTTCGAGGTGCAGAAATTGCTCGCCGAGGGCTGCATGTCGACCGGCTGGGTCTATGGCGTGGTCGGCGGCCACCCCTATGAGCTCGCGCTGTTCCACAATCAGGCGCAGCAGGAAGTGTGGGGCGAGAATGACGCGACGCTCGTCTCCTCCTCCTATCAGCCGGTGGGCAAGGTCGAGCGGACCGAGGGCGGTTTCTATCTTTCGGGGCAATGGGGCTTTTCGAGCGGGTCGGAACATTGCGAATGGGTGCTGCTCGGCGCGATGATCCCGCCCGCCAAGGAAGGCGATGCGCCCGATATGCGCACCTTCCTCGTCCCGCGCAGCGATTATCAGATCAAGGACACCTGGCATGTCTTCGGACTGCAGGGCACCGGCAGCCAGGATATCGTGGTCGACCGCGCCTTCGTCCCCGAGCATCGCACCCACAAGGCGAGCGATGGCTTCCTGTGCACCAATCCGGGGCAGGTCGAGAATGACGCGCCAATGTATCGCCTGCCCTGGGCGCAGGTGTTCGTGCGGCTCGTCTCCAGCGCCGCGCTGGGCGGCGCCAAGGCGGCGACCAAAAGCGCGATCGAGATCATGAAGACGCGCATCTCGACCAACACCGGCAAGGCTTCCAAGGCCGATCCGCTGCTGCAGAATGCGATCGCCAGGGCCTGGGCCGAGATCGACGAGATGGAAGCGGTGCTGGCGCGCAATTTCAACGCGATGATCGCGCATGCCGAGGCGGGCGAGCCGATCCCGATGGAGGAGCGCACGTTGTTCCGCTTCCAGTCGGGCTCGGTGGTGCGGCGCTGCGCCGCGCTGGTCGACGGGCTGCTGCCGCTGCTCGGCGGGCGCGCGGTCTATATGTCGAGCCCGGTGATCCAGCCGTGGCTCGATCTCCACGCGGCGCGGGCGCATGTCGCGAACGATCCGAATAACTTCGGGCCGGATGTGGTCAACGCGCTGCTCGGCGAGCCGCCGAGCTTCATGTTCCTCTGAGCGATGATTTGAGAAGAAACCTTCTTCGTCATTCCCGCGAAGGCGGGAATCCAGATGCGCTGCCGTTGCGATTTTATCGCAAGAACCTGGGTGAATGGATTCCCGCCTTCGCGGGAATGACGGGGTAGAAAAAAACGGAGTGGATCGAATGGCCAACGACGTGAAGCGCACGACCTACAAGGTCGCCGGCGGATATGAGATTTCGATCGCCGAGACGGGCAGCGGGCCGGCGGTGGTGTTCATCCACGGCAGCGGGCCGGGCGCGTCGGGCTATTCCAATTTCAAGCAGAATATCGCCGCCTTCGTCGACGCGGGTTACCGCGTCCTGCTCCCCGACATGATCGGTTACGGCGATTCATCGAAGCCCGAGGGCATCGACTATACGCTCGCGCTGTTCACCGACACTTTGTACGACGCGCTCGTCCAGGCCGGCGTGACCAAGGCGGTGCTGGTCGGCAATTCGCTCGGCGGCGGGGTCGCGATCCAGATGTCGCTCGATCATCCCGGTTTCGCCGAGAAACTGGTGCTGATGGCGCCCGGCTGTATCGAGGAACTGCCGGTCTATTTCGCGATGCCGGGGATCGCCAAGATGGTCGGCGATTTCACCAGCCCCGATTTCACGCTCGACGATCAGCGCAAGCTCGTCTCGAACCTCGTCTATGACGCATCGGTGATCACCGATGCTTTGGTCGCGGAACGCTATGCCGTCGCGCGCACCCAGCCCAAGGACGTGCTGGCGCGGATGCGCACCCCCAATCTCGCGCCGCGGCTCGGCGAATTGCCGATGCCGATCATCGGCTTCTGGGGCCAGAATGACGAATTCTGCCCCGCTTCGGGGGCGCAGCGCTTCCTCGACGCCTGCCCCGATGCGCGCTTCATGATCTTCAACAAGGTCGGGCATTGGGTGCAGGTCGAACGCACCGCCGAGTTCAACCGTTACGCACTGGATTTCCTGCGTGGCTGACGTTTCCGCCCTTGGCGCCGAGTTGTTCGCCGCGCTGCGCGGCCGCAACACGGTCGCCCCGCTGATCGCGCGCTATCCCGAGCTGACGATCGACGACGCTTATCAGATCTCGCTCGATTTCCTTGCGCGGCGCCGCGCCGAAGGCGAGCGCGTGGTGGGCAAGAAGATCGGCGTGACGAGCAAGGCGGTGCAGGACATGCTCGGCGTCCACCAGCCCGATTTCGGCTTTCTCACCGATCGGATGGACGTGCCAGACGGGGTGATCGACGTGAATGCGCACGGGCTGATCCAGCCGCGCGCCGAGGCGGAGATCGCCTTCATCCTCTCGGCGCCGCTGACCGGTCCGGGGGTGACCGACGCCGACGTGCTCGCGGCGACCGCGGCGATCGCGCCGTGCTTCGAGATCGTCGACAGCCGCATCCAGGACTGGAAGATCGGGATCGTCGATACCGTCGCGGATAATGCCTCTTGCGGGGTCTATGTCGTCGGCGAGGCGCGGGTCGATCCACGCTCGGTCGATCTGCCGGGGCTCAAGGTCACGGTGACCAAGAATGGCGCGCCTTTGTCCGAAGGCTATGGCTCGGCGGTGCAGGGATCGCCGCTCACCGCGGTGGCGTGGCTCGCCAATACCCTCGGGCGCTACGGCGTGACGCTCGATGCGGGCGATGTGATCCTCTCGGGCTCACTCGTGCCGCTCGAACCGGCGCGCATCGGCGACGTGTTCGTCATGGACCTCGAGGGCGTGGGCAGCTGCACCGCGCGCTTCGTCTAGGAGCGCCGGCGTGACCGATTTCGCGCCGCACCGCCTGCTCGCGGCAAGCGAGGTTCCGGCGTGGGACGTCGAGACCGAGGTGGCGATCGTCGGCTTCGGCATCGCCGGCGCCTGCGCCGCGATCGAGGCGGCCGAGGCCGGCGCCAAGGTGACCCTGTTCGAGGCGACCTCGGGCAGCGGCGGCGCTTCGGCGCTGTCGGGCGGGGAGATGTATATCGGCGGCGGCGGCGGGACCGATGCGCAGCGCGCCGCGGGGTTCGCCGATACGACCGAGGCGCTTGAGGGCTATCTGATGATGGCCGGCGGCCCCGATGCCGATCCGGCGAAGGTCAGGCTCTACGCCGCCGAGAGCCTCGACCATTATCAATGGCTCAAGGATCAGGGCGTGCCCTACAAGGGCAGCTTCCTTCCCGGCAAAATCATCGAGCCGGCCGAGGACGATACCCTGATCTGGTCGGGCAGCGAGGCGGCATGGCCGTTCGCCGAGACCGCCACCCCTGCCCCGCGCGGCCATACAATCCAGTGGATGGGCTGGGGCGGCGGGCGCAAGCTGATCGACATCCTCGAAACGCGCGTCCGCGCGCTCGGCGTCAACGTGCACACCGATGCGCGGACACTCTGCCTCGTCGGCGACAAGGGCCGTGTCGTCGGCGTCGTCGTGCGGATCGACGGCAAGCCGCTTTACGTGCGCGCCAGCAAGGGGGTGATCCTTGCCACCGGCGGCTTCTGCATGAATGCCGAAATGGTCAGGCGCTACGCCCCCGGCGCGCTGCGCGCATCCGAACCGATCGGCGAGAACGATAACGGCTCGGGCATCCTGATGGGCATGGCCGCGGGCGGCGACGCGATCCATATGGACGAATTCTTCACCACCTGCCCGTGGATCATGCCCGAAAGTCTGGTGAAGGGCATTTTCGTCAACGAGCGCGGGCAGCGCTTCATCAACGAGGATTGCTATCACGGCCGGGTCAGCCGGACGATGCTCGACCAGCCGGGCGAGCGCGTCTTCCTGCTGGTCGACAACGAGATTTTCGGCCGCCCGATCGACCTCGCGCGGATCGAGATCGCCGCGGTCGGGGATAGCTGGGCCGAGGTGGAGCGCGAGCTCGGGCTCCCCGAGGCGACGCTGGCGGCGACGGTGGAAACCTTCAACCGCTACGCCGCCGAGGGGCACGACCCGATCTACCACAAGGCGCCCGAGTGGCTGAAGGTGCTCGATCGGGGGCCGTTCGCCGCGCTCGAACTCAATTTCAGGACCAGCTTCTTTTCCTTCTTCACGCTCGGCGGGCTCAACACCCTGCCGACCGGCGAGGTGCTCGATCGCGCCGGCCAGCCGATCGCGGGGCTTTACGCCGCGGGTCGCGCGACCTGCGGGCTGCCGCGCTGGGGCCACGGCTACAGCTCGGGCATGAGCCTCGCCGACGGCAGTTTCTTCGGCCGGATGGCCGGGCGTCGGGCCGCGACGGCGGTCGGCGAAAGCATCGTGCGTTAGATCGGGGTCACTTATCCCCGTTCGCCCTGAGCTTGCCGAAGGGCGGCCCGACCTCGCGAACGGCAGGACGCCCTTCGACAAGCTCAGGGCGAACGGATTGTATTTGGACAGGCGCGGCAACGACCGCGCCGAGCACGACAGGAGAGCCACAACGATGAAAGGCGTGCGTTTCGATTATGCCGGCGCTGAAGTGCTGGTCGCGGGCGGCAGCGGCGGGATCGGGGCGGCGATCGCCGCGGCCTATCGCGACGCGGGCGCCAATGTCACGATCACCGGCACCCGCGCGTCGGCGAGCGATTACGACGATCTGGTTCCGGGCTGCGGCTATCGCCAGCTCGATATCGAAAGCGCCGACAGCATCGCCGCGCTCGCCGCGGCGACCCCGCGCTGCGACATCCTGATCAACTCCACCGGCATCGCGCTGATGACGATCGGGCTTGACGAATATGAGCCCGACGTGTTCGATCGCGCGGTGCGGATGCACCTTACCGGCGCCTATCGCCTCGCCCACGCCTTTCGCGACAAACTCGCGGCGAGCAGCATCGCCGGCGGCGGGTCGTTCATCGGCATCGCCTCGCTCTCCAGCTTCTTCGGGATCGAGCAGGTGCCGGGTTACGGCGCGGCCAAGGCGGGGCTGGTGCAGATGATGAAGACGCTCGCGCTCGCCTGGGCCAAGCATCATATCCGCGCCAATGCCGTCGCCGCTGGGCTGACCGAAAGCAAGATGACCGCCGGGGTCAAGCATATGCCCGAGGTGCTGGCGCCGACGATCGCGCGGACGCCGTTGGGGCGAATCGGCGTCCCCGAGGATATCGCGGGCGCTGTGCTGTTCCTCACCAGCCCGGCGGCGAGCTTCATCACCGGCCAGACGCTGCTGATCGACGGCGGCTATAGCGTGGTGGGGTGACGCGATGAGCGCTTCCCCCATCCGCATCGACGATCTCGCCCGGCCGCGGCTTTCGCCGCTGCTCGAGGAGATGATCGCGCGCGCCGCGCCGCCCGAGCGGCTGACCGCGCAAGCCGTGCTCGATGCCGCGAGCGCCGCGACCGGGCTCTCCGATTTCGGCGACCGCGAATTCGTCGCGCGGCTCGATCTATGGTGCGCCTCGGTCGACGCCGATACCGGGCTCAACCCATGGGGCCGCGCGTCGCTGTTCAACGATTTCATCCGGCTCGCGATCAACCGGTTGAAGGTCGAGGACATGATCCGGCGCCAACCGGAAATCCTCGATATCGAGATCGAGCGCCCGATCATCATCGCCGGGCTGCCGCGATCGGGGACGACGCATCTCGTCAATATCCTGTCGGCCGATCCGCGGCTCAATTCGATGCCCTTGTGGGAATCGATGCAGCCGGTGCCCGAAGGCACACCGCCCGCCGATCGATCGCAGGACCCGCGTTTCCTCCAGACCCGGCAATTCTGGGGCGCGTTCGAGGAAGCTTTGCCGCACATGCGCGCGATGCACGAAATGGCGCCCGATCACACGCATGAGGAGATCGAGCTGCAGAAGATCGATTTCGCTTCCTACGAACTCGAATGGCTCAGCCGCCCGCATGCGTGGCGCGAATATTATCTGACCCACGATCAGACGCCGCATTACGCTTACGGAAAGAAGGTATTGCAATTGCTCACCTGGCTGCGCGGGCCGCGCCGCTGGGTGCTCAAATCGCCGCAGCATATGGAGCAGCTCGGGCCGTTGAAGGCGGTGTTCCCCGACGCGACCCTCGTGATCACCCATCGCGATCCGCTGGCGGTGATCCAGTCGGCGGTGACGATGATCGCCTACGGTGATCGCCTGCGCCGCAGGGACACCGATCCCCCCGCCACCGCGCGCTACTGGATCGACCGGATCGAGACCTTGCTGCGCCGCTGCGTGCGCGATCGTGCCTCGTGGGGACCGGAGCGGTCGCTCGACGTCTATTTCGATCGCTATATGGCCGATCAGGACGCAACCCTCGATCGCATCGCCGCGCTCGCCGGGCTCGAACGCACCCCCGAGGCGCGCGCGGCGATCGACGCTTATGTCGCCAGCCACCCGCGCGCGATGCACGGCAAGGTGGTGTACGATCTCGCGGGCGATTTCGACGTCGATATCGCCGCGCTGCGCGAACGTTTCGCTTTCTACTTCGACGCTTTCCCGGTGGCGGAGGAAAAATTGTGACCGCGATGATGCCCAGCGTGGCCGTCCACGGCCCCAATGACGTGCGGATCGACCAGATCGAAACCCCGGTGCCCGGCCCCGACGATATCGTCGTCCGCGTCGCCGCCTGCGGGATTTGCGGCACCGATCTCGGCTATGCCCGCGCCGGCGGCCTGCCGGTCGGCGGGACCGGCGCACCGGTGCCGCTCGGGCATGAATTCTCGGGGACGATCGAGGCCGTCGGCAGCAAGGTCAGCGGGGTCGCGCCGGGCCAGCGGGTCGTCGTCGATCCCACCACGCCGAGCAATTATATCGGCAGCGGCGGCGCGGGCGCCTTCGCCCCGCTGATCCTCGTCCGCGACATCAGCTCGCAGCCGATGGTCTATCCGATCCCCGACACGCTCGATTTCGAGACCGCCGCGTTGGTCGAGCCGCTGTCGGTTGCGCTCCACGGCGTCTATCGCTCGGGCGCCGAGCCGGGCGAGAAAGCGGTGGTGTTCGGCGCCGGCCCGATCGGGCTCGGGGTGGTCGCGATGCTGCGCCACAAGGGCATCACCGATATCATCGCGGTCGATCGCTCGAACGGCCGGCTCGCCCGCGCCCGTGCGCTCGGCGCGCGCGTCACGCTCAACCCCGATGACGGCGATATCTGGGACACAATCGGCGCCGAACACGGCACGAGCGAGCTTTACGGGATGAAGGTGGTCGATACCGACCAGTTCATCGAGGTGTCCGGCGCGCCGCCGGTGATCCCCGCGGTACTCGCCAATGCCCGCTTCCACGCGCATCTCACGGTGATCGCGGTGCATCATCAGGATGTGCCGGTCAATTTCGCGCTGGTGCTGGCGAAGGAGATGCGGATCACCACCGCGATGGCCTATCCGACCGAATTCGCCGAGGTGGTCGATATCCTCGCGCGCGGCGCGATCGATACCACAGCTTTGGTCAGCCACCGTTTCGACTTCCGCGATTTCACCGAGGCTTTCGCCACCGCCGCCGATACCGAACGTGCGGCGAAGGTTCTCGTCACTTTCGGAGAAGCAGCATGAGCGCCGAACAACGCCTCCTCACCGGCCGCGCGTGGGACGATTTCTGCGACCAGCTCAAACTCGCCGGGCGCGCGATCGAACGTTTCGGCGACGAGCCCGACGCGCAGGATCGCGCCGAATTCTACCGCTTCCTCACCAGGCTGGTGCGCAACGGCTGCGAGCGCTTCGTCGAGAATTGCGAGCCCAACCGGCCGCGGCTGCGCGACGTGCCGTGGCGCTCGACGATCAATTTCCAGAGCCCCGATCAGGATCATCTGCTCTGCGAATTCGATGAAGCGCGTGAATATCGCATCACCGGCAATCGCGGCACCGTGCCCTATTTCGTGATGGCGGCGTGGAACGCGCCCATCCCGCGCGATCATGCCGCGCGCGACTGGGCGGGCGAGGGCTTTGCCGCGCTCGCCGATTTCGACGTCACCCGGCTCAACACCACCGGTTTCCTGCAGAGCGACGCGATCGATTTCGACGCCGAGGGAAATTTCGAAGTGTGGGTGGGCGGCGCCGAGCGCGCGCGCAACTGGCTGCCGCTGACCGCCGACAGCTGCGGGCTGCTGATCCGCATCGTCCACCTCGATCGCGCCAATGAACGCGAACCGGTGATGCGGATCGAGCGCGTCGACGGCACCGCCCCCTCCCCGATCGCCCCTGCCGATGTGGCGAGCGGGCTGGCCAAGGCGGGCAATGAGGTGCTCGGCTATGTCGAGCTGGTCCGCGCCTGGTGGCAGGAGCGGCTTGCCGACCTCCCCAATATGCTCCGCTTCTCGCGCAATCTCTATCTCTCGAACGGCGGGGTCGCCGATCGTCACCACGCCTTCGGGACGTGGCGGATCGAGCCGGATCAGGCGCTGGTGCTCAGCTTCACCCCGCCCGAGACCGAAACGTGGATCTTCCAGCTCTGCTCGATGTGGCAGGAGAATCTGGACTGTTACGAGGACGGGCTGGGGTACGTGAACAAATTGCGCGCGCATTACGAGCCCGACGGCTCGGTGCGGATCGTGGTTTCGGCGACGCGCCCCGCGCTCGACGGCGGCAATTGGGTGCCGACCTGGGGCCATGTCCGCGGGGGGATGAGCCTGCGGCTGATCAAGACCGAAACCCCGCCGCCGGTCACGGTCCATTTAGTCCAAGTGGAGGATTTGGCGCGCGAAGGCTGGGGTTATCTCGACAATGCACAAGCGCTGATGACTGGAGAGGTAACCGCCTGATGACCGACACCCATGCCCTGTCCTGCGACGCCGAGCTCGCCGCGCAGATCGCCGAGACCGCGGGCCGCCTGTTGCTCGATCTGCGCGACAGCGGGCTGATCGCCGGCAAGGCGCTCGGCAAGGCGGGCGATCTCGTCGCCAATGCCTTCATCCTCGAAGCGCTCAAGGCGCAACGCCCCGACGACGGCGTGCTCTCCGAAGAAAGCGTCGACGATCCGGTGCGGCTGGAAAAGTCCCGCGTGTGGATCGTCGATCCGCTCGACGGGACGCGCGAATATTCCGAAGGCCGCGGCGACTGGGCGGTGCATATCGCGCTGGCGATCGACGGCGCGCCGGCAATCGGCGCGGTCGCGCTGCCGGGGCAGGACCTCGTGCTGCGCACCGATGCGCCGCCCGCCGATCAGCCGCGTCCCGAGCGCGTCCGCCTGCTCGTCAGCCGCACCCGCCCGCCCGCCGAGGCGGAGGCGGTCGCCGCAGCTCTGGGCGCCGAATTGGTGCCGATGGGCTCGGCGGGTGCCAAGGCGATGGCGGTGCTGCTCGGCCAGGGCGACATCTATCTCCACGCCGGGGGGCAATATGAATGGGACAATTGCGCCCCCGCCGCGGTCGCGCTCGCCGCGGGCTATGAGGCGACCCGCATCGACGGCGCGCCCTTGCGCTACAATAGTGCCAACCCCAGCTTGCCCGATCTGTTGATCTGCCCCAAGCACCTCACAGCCCGGGTGCGCGCCGCGCTAGGGTCTAAACTCACTCAGGACAACGCCGTGACGGAGCGGATTTTGGTGCCAGGCAAGGAGCAAGGAGAGAGCGATGCTCATGCATCGTGACCGACGCGCGACGCCGCATGGCGCCAAAAGCCGCCCGCCCCGAAGGGGTCGCCCGGAGAAGCCCGCTGGACGGCGTCGCTTGCTTGCGCGTAGCTATTGCTACGCGTCTGCGCTGCGCTCCTTGCCAGCGGGCTTCTCCGGACGATCACGACGCTGTCCTGAATGAGTTTAGACCCTGAAACAGCAAGAAAAAAGGTCCGCTGCATGACGAATCCCACGCCCCGCCCCTTCGTCGTCGCGCTCGGCGGGACGCTGAAGCCCGATTCCTCGACCGAAAAGGCGCTGGTGCTGGCGCTCAAGGGGGCGGAAGCCGTTGGCGCGGAAGTGAAGCTGATCGCGGGCGCGCAGCTCGACATGCCGTTGTTCAATCCCTCGACCTCCGATCGCTGCGACGCGGCGCGCGAGATGGTCGAGACGCTGCGTCGCGCCGACGGGATCATCCTCGGCTCGCCGGGCTATCACGGCAGCATCTCCGGCCTGGTCAAGAATGCGCTCGATTACACCGAGGACATGCGCGAGGACGAAAACCCCTATTTCCACGGCCGCCCGGTGGGCAGCGTGGCGACCGGCGCCGGCTGGCAGGGCGCGGTCAACACGCTGACCGCGCTGCGCAATATCGTCCACGCGCTGCGCGGGTGGAACACCCCGATGGGGGTTGCGGTCAACACGATCGAGCCGGTGTTCGCCCCCGACGGCTCGTGCCTCGATCCCAAGATCGCGGCGATGCTCGATCAGATGGGGCGCGAGATCGCCACCGCGGCGCGTGCCCGCGCGATATTGGAACAGGCCGAGGCGCAGCATGACGCGTGACGGGCTGATCGCGTCGCTCGGCGCCATCCGCCAGACCGCGTGGCTGACCGAGGACCTCGACGCCTCGACCGAAAGCTGGCGGCGCTTCGCCGGGGTCGGGCCGTGGACGGTCTATCGCAACGTCACGCTCGAAGGGCGGTATCGCGGCCAACCGGTCAGCGTGACGATCGACGTCGCGCTTTCCTATCAGGACGGGATGCAGATCGAGATCATCCGTCCGCTCGGCGAAGGCCCGTCGCCTTATCATGACGGTGCGGGGCGGGTGCGCGTGGGGATGCACCACATTGCATGGCTGGTCGACGATGTCGCGACCGCCAAGGTCACGGCGGCGCGCAACGGGCTGGAGCTATTGTTCGACGCCGAAGCCGGCGGCGGCGCGACCCGCGTCGCCTATCTGCAAGCGCCGCACGATCCGACGATCCTGCTCGAGCTGATCGAGGCCAATCCCGCGACGCTCGACGGCTTCACCAGCGGCGTCGTCGCCTCGCGCGACTGGGACGGCGCGAGCGCGGGCGCGGAATATGATTTCGCGAGCTGACCGGGAACACGCGGCATAGATCGCACTTTCCCCTCCTCCGTTCGCCCTGAGCCTGTCGAAGCCCTGCCCTTTTCTTCCAAGGAAGAAGGACAGCCCTTCGACAGGCTCAGGGCGAACGGGGGGTAGTTTACTCTAACGGACTGTTTGGGAGAGCCATCCGATGGAAAAGATCGTCTATGCGCTGTGGCGCGACACCGCCACCGACCGCGACGCGTTCAACGCCCGGCTGAAGGACGAAATCGCCCCGCGGCTCGCCGAGCAAGCCTATGCGGTGCGCATCAATCTGCAGGACGCCGATGTCGCCAACGGCACATCGCCACGCATGGCCTCGACCAATCCGCAGATGGATGCGGTGGTCCAGCTGTGGATCGACAGCGCGCGCGATATCGCCCGCCAGCCCCTCGACGCGATCGTCGCTGAAGCTGCGCCGCGCTTCGCTGCGTGGCTGGTGTGCGAATCGACCGCTATCGCCAATAACCGGCACCCGCCCCAGCCGGGCGTGCGCACCGAAGGCTTCTCGCAGGTCGTGTTCCTCGGCCGCCCGCCGCGGCTGACGTGGGAGGCGTGGCGCGAGATCTGGCAGCGCGATCACACCGTCACCGGGATCGAGACGCAGGCCAATTTCGAATATGTGCAGAACCTCGTCATCCGCCCGCTGACCTATGGCGCGCCCGATTATGCCGCGATGGTCGAGGAATGTTTCCCGCGCGCCGCGCTGACCGACGAAGGGGTCTATTTCGACGCGCCGAACGACCCGGCGAAGCTCGCCGCCAACCAGCAGCAGATGATGGAAAGCTGCGCGCGCTTCATCGATTTCGACCGGATCGATTGCATCCCGACCAGCCAGTTCGAGATCAAGCGACTGGGCCGCTGAAAACGCGCATCCCCTCCCCAAAAGGGAGGGGCCGGGGGACGGATCGCATCGTAAGACGCGCATCCCGGCTCCTTTTGAGGGCGTGAGAGCAAAGCGGATGTCTTGTGACAAAGCCGCATCACATTTCCGCAAATGCGGATTTTTTTCGGCAAATCACCACGAAATGCGTATTGCAAGCTTGACGTAGCCCGCCGCTTGGCGCCAATATTCTGCGCAAAGAAGCAGCATCGACGGCGTTTGCCCGCAGGATGCGCAGCAGGAGAGCGGTGATGCGTGACGGCGAAGACCCCCGGACCTGGTTCAACCCCGATGCGGTGGTGAGGTCGGAACGTGTCGAGATCGACGCCCCCGCCGCGCTGATCTGGGAAATCCTCACCGATCTGCCGCGCTACGGCGAGTGGAACCCGTTCTGCATCGCCGCCGAATCGACGCTGGAAATGGGCGCGCCGGTCCACATGACGCTGAAAAGCTACACCGAGCCCGACGCGACCTTCCCCAATTGCGAATATGTCTGCGCATTCGAGCCGGAGAAGCTGCTGTCGTGGCAGCTCCCTTATGACGATGCCTGGCCCTATCCGGCGCGGCGCGACCAGATCATCGAGGCGCTGGGGCCGGATCGCTGCGCCTATCATTCGACCGACGCCTTCCTCGGCGACACCGGCATCCACGTCATGCGCTTCTGCGGGCCGTGGGTGAAACGCGCGTTCGATGATACCGCGCAGGCGCTCAAGGCGCGCGCCGAGGCGATCCACGCCCGCCGCAAGGAGGCGGCGACGGCATGACGCTGGACCTCGAAGCGATCGAACGCATCAAGCGCGTCAAATATCTCTATTGCCGCGGGATCGACACCTGCGATCTGCCGCTGCTGGAGACGTTGTTCACCGCCGATGCGGCGGTCGATTATCAGGGCGGCAGCTATCGCTTTCAGGCGGAGGGGCGCGACGCGATCCTCGAGGCGCTCGGCGCGGCGTTCAACAAGGATTTCGTCGCCTGCCACACCGTCCACCACCCGATCATCGACGTCCACGGCGACGGCACCGCCGACGGCGAGTGGCGGCTGGTCGATTATGCGCTGAACCTCAAGGAGAATAATCTCACGACGATCGGCGCGGCGACCTATCGCGATACATATGTGCTGGAGGGTGGCGCCTGGAAGATCCGCCGCGCGACCTATACCCGCATCTATGAGCGCGTATTCAACGATCCCGATCCGGCGCTGACCTTCCACATTCTCGGGGGCGCAGCGGCATGATCGAGATCCTCGGCATGACCAGCCCCAATGTGCTCAAGCTCGTCCTCATGCTTGAGGAATGCGGGCTGGCTTATCGGCTGCGGCATGTCGATGTATTCACCGGGGAACAGCGGACGCCCGAATTCCTCGCGCTCAATCCCAGCGGCAAGGTGCCGGTGCTGATCGATCACGCGCAGGACGCCCCGTTCGCGGTGTTCGAAAGCGCCGCCGGATTGCTCTATCTCGCCGAACGGGCCGGGCGCTTCCTGCCGGCCGTGGCGATGCCGCGCTCGATCGCGCTGCAATGGCTGATGTTCCAGACCGCCTCGATCGGTCCGATGTTCGGCCAGTACGTCCATTTCTTCCGCTATGCGCCGACCGAGACCTACGGATTGAAGCGCTATGAGAGCGAGGTCGCGCGGCTGCTCGGGGTGCTCGACACGCGGCTGGCGCAATCGCCGTGGCTCGCCGGCGACGATTACGGCCTCGCCGATATCGCGACCTGGCCGTGGATCAGGACCGCCGACGCGATGTTCCCGCTGCTCACCGACGGGCGCGATCGCTGGCGCGGGCTGCCCGCGCTGCGCCGCTGGTTCGATCGCGTCGCCGAGCGGCCCGCGACGCCGCGCGCTACCGCCGCGCTCGACGCCTTGCTGCCCGCCGATCGGGCCGCGTTCGGCAGGGCTGATGCCGATGCGCTCGATCGCTTCTTCGGGCGCGGACGCCACGATCACAGCCACAAGCTTACCGGCGCCGAAACCGCGCAATGAATGCCTTTGGGGAGGATGGAATGATGAGAAACCGAGTTTACGCATCGAGCGCCAGCCTGTTCGCGCTGATCACCGCGCTGGGCGCCCCGCCCGCGCTCGCGCAGACCGCGCCCGCCACGCCGCAGCAGGCCGCGCCCGCCCCGGCCGACAATAGCAGCGGCGCCGGGATCGGCGATATCGTGGTGACCGCGCAGAAGCGCGCCGAAAATGTCCAGAACGTGCCGATCGCGATTTCCGCGGTGAGCAGCCAGTTCCTCCAGTCGCGCGACATCAGCTCGATCGACCGGCTCGGCTCGATCGCGCCGAACGTGAAGATCGAGCGCGCGCCTTCGAACAAGACGATCAGCCAGATTTCGATCCGCGGCTCGGTGACGATCAACCCGGCGATCACCTGGGAGCCGGCGGTCGGCCTGTATCTCGACGGCGTCTATATCGCCAAGGCGCAGGGCTCGATCTTCGACGTCGCCGATCTCGAGCGCGTCGAACTGCTGCGCGGCCCGCAAGGCACGCTCTACGGCCGCAATGCGCTCGCCGGGGCGGTCAATCTCATCACCAAAAAGCCGAGCGGCGAATGGGGCGGCTCAGCCGAGATCACTTACGGCAATTACAATTTCTGGCGCGGCAAGGCTGTGCTCGATCTGCCGAAGATCGGCATCTTCTCGGTCAAATTGTCGGGGACGATCCAGCGCCGCGACGGCTTCATCAAGCTGGTGCCCAATCCCTATCCGCAGGCGTTCCTTGCGGGGAAGAACCCGACCGATCGCACCAACGACCTGCAGAGCGAAAGCTTCATGGCGCAAGTGCGCGCGCAGCCGGCGCACAATCTGACGTTCGACTATTCGTTCGATTACAGCCGCTATCACCAGCGGCCGGATTATGCGCAGCTCTATCGCGTCAACCGCAACGGCGATCCGCGCGACATCTTCGATCCGAATTCGCCGTCTTACGGCTTCGTCGGCGCCTTCTTCCCGCTCAATCTCTACACCAACCAGACGCGGCAATCGACCGCCAGCCTCGACGCCAACCCGCTCTACGAGCGGACGCGGACCGAGGGGCATAGCCTGACCGCGACCTGGGATGTCGGGGCGCAGACGACGATCAAGTCGATCACCGGCTTCCGTCAATTGCGCTTCGACGACAATCTCGATCTCGACGGCTCGCCGCTGCCGGTCGCGGCGACCGGGCGGCGGACACGTTATCATGCGTTCAGCCAGGAATTGCAGGTCACCGGAAAGGCATTTCAGGACCGGCTGAACTATGTCGCCGGCCTTTATTACTTCAAGGATTTCGCCGAGACGCTCGGGCCGCAGTCCTTCTTCGGCGGCGCGACCGCATTCGAATCCGACTATGCTTCGCATACCGAAGCTTATGCCGCTTATGCGCAGGCCGATCTGAAGATCGTCGACAAGGTGACGCTGACCGGCGGCATCCGCTATACGCACGAGCGCAAGGATATCCGCCGGCTGCTGATCGCGCAGCCGAACACGCCGCAGGCGACGACGCTGATCAACGTGCCGTTCGGCGGGGTGCCCGATGCGAAGTTCCACGATTTCAGCCCGGCAGTGACGCTCAAATACGAGCCGACCGATCACATCAATCTCTATGCGCGCTATGCCAAGGGCTTCAAATCGGGCGGGTTCAACGGCGAGACCAATATCGTCGGCACCACCGCCTCGCTGCCCGGCTGCGCCGCGCCGGCCGAACTGACCTGCCCGTATAAGGCGGAGACGGTCAACAGCTACGAAGTGGGCATCAAGACCAAGCTGCTCAACAATACGCTGCAGTTCAACGTCGCGGGCTTCCTCGACGATCACAAGAACATCCAGCTATCGATCTTCACCGCCGAAGGTGCGGCGGCGTCGATCGTGCGCAACGCCGCTGCGGCGCGGATCAGCGGGCTGGAGATCGAGGCGATCGCGCGCCCGGCCGATTGGCTGACGTTCAACACCTCGTTCGCCTATCTCCACGCGAAGTATAAGAACTATATCGATTATATCGACGGGGTCGCCACCGACGTGTCGAACAACCGCGCCTTCCCGCACGCGCCGAAATATACTGTCTCGATGGGGGTCGACTGGCGCGTCGCGCAGGGGGATTGGGGCAAGTTCAACCTGATCGCCGACATGAACTTCGTGTCGTCTTACTATACTTTCCCTTATGCTTTGGTGACGGCGAGCCCGTCGGATCAGAATGCCAATAACACCAAGTCGCCGGGTCGCACGATCGTCAACATGCGCGCCTCGCTGGGCGATATCCAGCTCGCCGGCACCAAGGCGGAAATCTCGCTGTGGGTGCGCAACCTCACCAACGAACGCAACCCGCAGAACTTCATCGATTTCGGCCCCGGCTTCGGCGGGCTGACGGTTGCTTACTTCCCCGATCCGCGCACCTTCGGGGTGACGGCGGGCGTGAAGTTCTAAGTCTCGCAAGGAGTTCCGAATGAACCGTTCCCACATCTGCGTCGCGGCAAGCCTTGCCGCCCTGTCGGTCGCGCTCGCCGCGCCGGCACGGGCGCAGGATAGCGCGGCGCAGCCGGCGCCGGCCGCCCCCCAGCGGGCCGGCGTCGACGAAGGCCGCATCACCGATATCGTCGTCACCGCGCGCCGGCAGGAGGAAAACCTCCAGTCGACCCCGGTGTCGGTCTCGGCGCTTGGCGCGCAGACGCTCGACCAGCTCAATTTCAAGAGCGTCGACAAGCTCAGCCAACTCGTCCCCAACGTGTCGATCACCGAATCCTCGGGGAGCATCACCGGCACCCAGCCCTATATCCGCGGCATCGGCTCGCAGGAGCCGCTGCTGACGATCGACAGCCCGGTCGGGGTCTATCTCGACGGCGTCTATCTCGGGCGGCAGGCAGCGAATAATTTCGATCTGGTCGACCCCGAACGGATCGAGGTGCTGCGCGGGCCGCAGGGCACGCTGTACGGGCGCAACACCACCGGCGGCGCGATCAACATCATCTCCAAGAAGCCGTCGGACGTGTTCGGCGCCGAGCTCAAGGCGGGTTACGGCAGCTTCAACAGCTGGTTCGCGCGCGCCTCGGTCGATACCGGCAAATGGGGCGACACCGGCCTCTCCGCGACCTTCTCGGTGATGCAGCGCGAGCGGGACGGCTATGTCGACAATCCGAACACGCCCAGCAACCGCGATCCGGGGGCGCGCAAGGCGACCTCGGCGTGGGGCAAGATCCACGGCGACTGGGGTAAGCTGACCGTCGATGTGACGGGCGATTATAGCTATGCCAAGGGCCAGCGCGGGCCGTTCGAGATCGTCAGCGCCTATCAGCCGGCGGCGACCTATTTCGCGCGTTCGCCGTCCTATGGCGGCGACCAGTTCGTGGTCAGCCCGCAATATATGGAGAAGGTGCCTTACGAATATGTCGGGCAGCAGACCGCCAAGACCTATGGCACGTCGATCACCGCGGCTTATGAGGTGAGTAAGGCGCTGACCTTCAAGTCGATCACCGCGTGGCGCGGCTGGGATTCGACCGAGCCGACCAATTATGCCGGCAATCTCAAGGGACAGGTGATTGATTTTACCTCGCCGACACTTTGGTCGGTGCAGCGCGTCTCGCCGTTCGTCGCTTATGAGCAGGACCTGAAGCAGCGCCAGTTCAGCGAGGAATTCCAGATCCTCGGCAAGACCGATACGTTGAGCTACGTCCTTGGCGCTTATTATTTCAACGAACATGCCAGCGAGTTCAACACCAACGACTTCACGCTCGTCCTGCCGCCGGCCTATCTCGCCGCGCTCGGCTTCCCCGCGGCGGTCGGCAATGCGCTGAGCGCGCAGAACATCGATCTGATCGGGGTCAACCTCGGCCAGACGCTCGCCTATCACACGCGCAGCGAATCCGTCGCCGGCTTCGGGCAGGTGAGCTGGAAGCCGATGATCCTCGACCAGCGGCTCGAACTCACCGGCGGCATCCGCTACACCCACGACAGCCGCTCGATCGACGAGACGAGCATCCCCACCGCCCAGCCCTTCACCGGGCAGTTGCCGAACCCCGGCCCGACCCCGGGCCCGTCGCGCAGCGGCGATCTGTCGTTCAGCAACTGGTCGTACCTCGGCTCGGTCAGCTTCCAGTGGACCAAGGATATCCTCACCTATGCGCGTTTCTCGACCGGCTATAAGTCGGGCGGGTTCGATGCGCGCGCGGGCGTGGACCTCGCGACCGGCCGGACCTTCCCGTTCACCTTCAGGCCGGAGAAGGCCAAGGCCTATGAAGCCGGGTTCAAGACCGAATTTTTCGATCACCGGCTGCGGCTGAACGGCGCGATCTTCCGCACCGATTATGACGATCTGCAGGTGCCGCAATATGCCGGCGGCAACGGCTTCATCCCCAATGCCAATGCGCGTTACCAGGGGTTCGAGATCGAGGCGCTGGCGGTGCCGATCCGGCGCGTCCAGCTCGATGCCAGCCTGGGTTATGTCGATCCGAAATATAAGGAATTCCTGATCGTCGATCCCGCGACCGGGGTCGTCGGCGATTATGCCAAACAGGCCAAATTCCCCTATGTGCCGAATTGGACGGTGCATGTCGGGGCGCAGGCGTCGCATTCGCTGGGCTTCGCCGATCTGATGTTCCGGGTCGATTATGCGCACACCAGCAAGCGCTATTTCCATACGATCGACCTGCTCAACCCGGCGAACGAGGTGATCGCCGATCCGGGCCAGGATCTGCTGGGGGTGCGCATCGCGCTGTCGGACATCGCGCTGGCCGGTCGCGCGACGCTGCGTCTCAGCGTCTATGGCGACAACCTGCTCGATCAGCACACGCGGCAAGCGGGGATCGACTTCGGCCCGTCGATCGGCATCGCCGGGGTGAATTACGGCGAGCCGCGCACCTTCGGGTTCGATGCGACGCTGAAATTCTGACGGCAAAGGGGGCCGGCGCGCCGCGCCACCGGCCCCCCGCCCCCTTCGACCGCGCGACTGGGAGGATCGATGAAAGGCTTGAACGGCAAAGTCGCGCTCGTCACCGGCGCCGCATCGGGGATCGGCCGCGCCACCGCGGTGCGGCTCGCGACCGAGGGCGCGCTGGTGATCTGCGCCGACCGCAATCTTGACGGCGCGATGCGCACCGCGGGGAGCCTCGCCACCGACAGCGCGGTCTTCGCGTTCGACGCGGGCGACGCCGCGTCGTGCGAAGCGCTGATCGCCACCGCGCGCAAATGGCGCGGTCGGCTCGATATATTGTGCAATGTCGCTGGGATCGGCGGGTTCGGCCATACCGCGCAGATCGATGAGGCGACGTGGCGCCAGCTGATCGACATCAACCTTTCCGGGGTATTCCACCTCAGCAAACATGCCCTGCCGTTCCTCGAAGCGGTGAAGGGCAATATCGTCAACGTCGCCTCGGCGGCGGGGCTGGTCGGCACGGCCTATGCCTCGGCCTATGCCGCGTCGAAGCACGGCGTGGTCGGGTTCACCAAGGCGGTGGCGATCGAATATGCCTCGCGCGGGGTGCGGGTGAATGCGGTATGCCCTGGCGCGGTCGATACGCCGCTGATCGCGGGCGGGTTCAACGCGATCGAGGGGGTCGAATGGCCGCTGGTCGAGCGCATGTCGCCGAAGATCGCGCCGATGGCCGAGCCGGGCGATATCGCTGCGGCGATCGCCTTCCTCGCCTCCGAAGAAGCGCGCTTCATCACCGGGGCGATGCTCGCGGTCGACGGCGGGCAGACTGCAGGATGACGATGATGACCGACACCGGGCTCGATCCGCGCGTGCAGGAATTGCTCGACCGCGAGGAAATCCGCGCGCTGATCACGGCTTATTGCAACGCTGCCGACCGGCACGACCACGCCAAGATGCGGACGCTCTATCACGAGGATGCGATCGACGATCACGGCGCGTTCTTTTGCGGGCCGGCGATGGAGTTCATCGACAAGCTGCCCGAGATCCAGGCACCGATGGAAATCCTTCATCACAATGTCACGACGATCAATCTCGCGATCGACGGCGATTATGCCGAGGGCGAGGTCTATCTGCTGGCGATGCACCGCGCGCGGACGCCAGACGGGCCGATCGACGTGCTGGTCGGTGGGCGTTATTTCGACAAATACGAACGCCGCGGCGGCAAGTGGAAATTCCTCCACCGCGCGATCGTCACCGACTGGGCGAATGTCCACGCGCCCTCGATCATCGATCGCGACCACCCGTTCCTCGCCGGATCGAAATTCGGCCAGCCGGGTCCGACCGACCCCTCCTACGATTTCTTCCGCCTGCTCAAGCGGGGAGACTGAGCGATGCGGCTCGACGGCAAACGCGCGGTGGTGACCGGCGGGATGAGCGGGATCGGCCGCGCGATCGCCGAGGCGTTCCGCGCCGAGGGCGCGCGGGTCGCGGTGCTCGACATGCGGGTCGACGGCATCGCGGCGGGGATGCTCGGCGTCGCCTGCGACATCAGCGACAGCGGCTCGGTCGACGCGGCCTTCGCGCGGATCGATGCCGAGTTCGGCGGGGTCGATGTCCTCGTCAACAATGCCGGCACCGGCCAGGGGCCGAATGACGGCAGCACCGAGCTCTATGCCGCGGTCGCCGAGCGACAGGCACAGATAGCGCGCGGCGAGACGCCGAGCGCCTATCCCGATCAGACGATCCATATGTCCGACGAGGGCTGGCGGCGGGTGATCGGGGTCAATCTCGACGGCGCCTTCTGGTGCGCGCGCGCCGCTTTGCGGCTGATGGCGCGCGACGGCACCAGGGGGTCGATCGTCAATATCGCCTCCACCTCGGCGGCGTCGGGCGAAGGCCCGATCCATTATGTCACCAGCAAGGCGGCGATCGTCGGGCTGACCCGCGGGCTGGCGCGCGAGGTCGCGCCGCGCGGCATCCGCGTCAACGCGATCCACCCCGGCCCGACCAACACCCCGATCATGCAAAGCGTCCCTGACGATGCGGTGAAAGCGATGGAGGCCGCCGTCCCGCTCGGCCGAATGGCGCAGCCGGCGGAGATCGCCGCGGCGGCATTGTTCCTTGCCAGCGACCAATCCTCCTACGCCACCGGCAGCGTCGTCACCGTCAACGGAGGCTCGTATTTTGTCTGACGATCTCGCCGCGCGGATCGACCGGCTCGAATCGCTCGACGCGATCCGCCAGTTGCCCGCCAAATATGCGCTGGCGCTCGACATGCGCGACATGGACGCGATGGTCGGGCTGTTCCCCGCCGATGTCCGCGTCGGCAGGGAAACCAGCGGGCGCGAGGCGCTGCGCGCCTATCTCGACGAGACGATGCGGGTGCAGTTCAACGGCACCTCGCATCATATCGGCGGGCACATCATCGAGTTCGACGATCCTGATCACGCGCGCGGGATCGTCTATTCGAAGAACGAGCATGAGACCGGCCCCGAATGGGTGATCATGCAGATGATGTATGTCGACGATTATGAGCGGATCGACGGGCGCTGGTATTTCCGTCGCCGGCTGCCGCTCTATTGGTACGCGACCGATCTCAACAAGCCGCCGATCGGCGACCGCAAGATGCGCTGGCCGGGGCGCGAACCCTATGAAGGCGGGTTCCACGAACTCTTCCCTTCGTGGCGCGAATTCTGGGCGCGTAGTGGCGCGCCCGAGGGACCGGTGCCCGAACCGGCGCCGCTCGACCAGTTCATCAATCGTATGCGTGGCACCGCCGAGGCGCCGCGCGTCCGGGTACGCTGACGATGGCCACCCTGTTCGATCCCGTAAAGCTCGGCGCGATGTCGCTCGCCAACCGGATCGTGATGGCCCCGATGACGCGCAGCCGCGCCGGCGAGGGCGACGTGCCCAATGCGCTGATGACCGAATATTACCGCCAGCGCGCCAGCGCCGGGCTGATCGTCACCGAGGGCACCCAGCCGAGCGCGGCCGGCAAGGGCTATTGCCGCACCCCGGGGCTGCACAATGCGGCACAGGCCGCCGGGTGGCGCGCGGTAACCGATGCGGTGCATGACGCGGGCGGACGGATCGTCGTCCAGTTGATGCATTGCGGGCGCATCGCCAGCCGGCTCAACAAGCATCCCGATGCCGAGACGATCGCCCCCTCCGCGGTGCAGGCGCGCGGCAAGATCTTCGCCGACGGCGCCGGGCAGGTCGAGATGGATATGCCGCGCGCGCTCGAAACGCACGAGATCGCGGGGATCGTCGAGGAATATGCGCAATCGGCGCGGCTCGCGCTGGCGGCAGGGTTCGACGGGGTCGAGCTGCATTGCGCCTCGGGCTATCTGCCGATGCAATTCCTCTCGACCGGGACCAACCGGCGCACCGATCTCTACGGCGGCAGCGTCGCCAATCGCATCCGCTTCACGGTAGAGGTGCTGGAGGCCTTGTCGGGCGCGATCGGCGCCGATCGCGTCGGTTTCCGCATCTGCCCCGGCAATCCGTTCAACGACATCCACGACGACGACCCGGCCGAAACCTATGCCGCCTTGTTGCAGGCGGCCGCGCCGCTCGGCGTCGCCTATCTCCACCTGATCCGGCTCAACGTGCCGCAGGTCGACGGGGTGGCGGTCGCCGCGGCCAATTGGCGCGGCAAGCTGATCCTCAACGAAAGCATCGACTTCGCCGAGGCGCAGCAGATCGTCGGCGACGGTCGCGCCGATGCGGTCTCGTTCGGCCGCCCGTATATCGGCAACCCCGATCTCGTCCGCCGCTTCCGCGAGGGCGCCGCGCTCGCGCCATTCGAGCTCAAGGGGCTCTATGCCGCCGGCCCCGAGGGCTACACCGATTATCCCGCGCTGACGGAGGGCTGATTATGGCCGCGTGGATGCACCGCTACGCCCGCATCAACCATATCGACATGCATTATGTCGAACAGGGTGAAGGCCCGCTGGTCATCCTGTGCCACGGCTTTCCGCACATCTGGTTCAGCTGGCACCGCCAGATACCCGCGCTCGCCGCGGCCGGGTGGCGCATCGTCGCGCCCGACATGCGCGGGATGGGACAGACCGAGGCGCCGGCCGACCCGCGCGCTTATGACGTCGATCACACCGTCGGCGATCTGATCGGGCTGCTCGACCATCTCGGCGAACGACAGGCGGTGTTCGTCGGGCTCGATTTCGGCATCCTCACGATCTACGACCTTGCGCTGCGCCACCCCGAACGCGTGCGCGCGGTGATCGGGCTGGAGAACCCCTTCCCGGTCCACGATCCGGCGATCTCGCCGCTGGCCGAGGCGGCGCAACACGCCAAAGACCATTTCATCCACATCGACTATTTCCGCCCCTACGGCCCGGCCGATACCGCGCTGAACGCCGAACCACGGCGGTTCCTGTCGAAAGTGTTCTACGCTCTGTCGGGCGATTACCGCTATCTCAACGTCTGGAGCCACCCGCCCGGCACCGCCTATATCGACGCGTTGCCCGAGCCGCCGCCGCTGCCCTGGGCGTGGCTGAACGAGCTGGAGCTGGAATTCTTCGTCTCCGAATATAGCCGCTCGGGGTTCACCGGCGGGCTCAACTGGTATCGCGCGATGGATCTGCGCTGGGAACAGCGCCGCGCGTTCGAGGGCGTCAAGAGCACGCCGCCTTTCTATTTCATCGGCAGCGAGAATGACGTCGATCTGGAGGCGTGGCACGGCGACGATCCGATCGCGCATATCCCCGATCATCACGCCGATGTCCGCGCGGTGCGCATTTTGCCCAAGGCGGGGCATATGATGCAGCTCGAACGGACCCCGGACGTGAACGCCACACTTGTCGAATTTCTCGGGACGATCGCCGCAGCATGACCGTTTCGCCGCTTGCCGCCGGTTTGAACCTCGCGGTCGAAGACCCGCTCGTTCTCGACGATCCCGATGCGCACCCCTGGTCCGAGACCGCCGATCTGGTCGTCGTCGGGCTCGGCGGTGCGGGGGTGGCGGCGGCGCTGGAGGCGCTCGAACGCGGAGTCAGCGTGATCGCGATCGACCGCTACGAGGGCGGCGGCTCGACCGCGGCGAACGGCGGCGTCTTCTATGCCGGCGGCGGGACGGCGATCCAGAAAGAGGCCGGCGAGGAAGACACGCCGGAGGAGATGTACAAATATCTCAAAGTCGAGGCGGGCGAGGTCGTCGCCGATGCGACCTTGCGCCGCTTCGTCGAGGAAAGCCCGGCGACGATCGACTGGATTGTAAAGCACGGCGGCAAGCTCAATGCCAAGGTGTGGCGCAAGAAGGCGTCCTATCCGCCGCTCGATTACTTCCTCTACCACCCGGACAATTCGCTCGTCGCGAGCTATCGCAAGATCGCCAGGCCAGCCGCGCGCGGCCACCGCGCCTATACCCGCAACGGCAAGAAAGCCTGGGGGCTCGGTGTCGGGATTTATGATCCGCTGCGGCAATCGGCGCTGCGGCTCGGCCTCGCCTTTCACCCGCTGACCGAGGCGCGGCAATTGGTGATGGACCGCAACGGCCGGGTGGTCGGGATCAAGGTGCTGTCGATCCCCGCCGGTTCTGCCGCCGCGGCGCGCTTCACCCGCTGTATCCGCCGCGCCAATACCTTGCTCGCCGCGCTGCCGCCCTCCCTCCCTTTCGCCTCGGTGACGATCGGGCTCGGCAATCACTTCCTCCGGAAAGCGATGAAGATCGAGGCGAGCGCGCGCGAGGAACGCTGGCTGCGCGCAGGCGACGGTGTGTTGCTCAGCGCGGGCGGGTTCATCATGAACCCGGCGATGGTCGCGCGTTATGCGCCGGCCTATGCCAAGGGGATGCCCAACGGCACGCTCGGCGATCAGGGCGCGGGGATCGTGCTGGGGATGACCGCGGGCGGATCGACCGCGCTGATGGACAAGATCAGCGCGTGGCGCTTCATCAACCCGCCCAAGGCGTGGTCCGATGCGATCGTCGTCAACGCCAAAGGCGAGCGTTTCGTCGACGAAACCGTTTATGGCGCGACGCTCGGCGAACATATCGGCGATCATCAGGGCGGTATCGGCTGGCTGATCTATGACGCGGCGTTGCGCAAACAGGCGTTCAAACAGGCGCGCGATCCGATGCTCGTGCCGTTCCAGCGCGACGTGACCTTGCTCAACCTGGCGTTCAACGCGGTGAAGGCGCCGACGCTCGATGCCTTGGCCGACAAGATCGGCTTGGACCGCGCAACGATCGCGGCGACGGTCGCGGCATATAACCGCGCCGCGCGCGGCGAGGTGGAGGATGCGTTCGGCAAGGAGCGCAGCGATATGCAGCCGATCGAGCGCGGCCCGTTCTACGCGATGGATATCTCGGTAGAGAGCAAATTCCTGCCGCTGCCGGTCATCACCTTCGGCGGGCTGCGGGTGGAGGAGGAGAGCGGGCTGGTGCTCGACAAGGCGGGCAAGCCGATCCCCGGGCTCTACGCCGCCGGGCGCACCGCGGTCGGCATCGCCTCGCAGACCTATGTCAGCGGGCTGTCCTACGCCGACTGCTTCTTCTCCGGCCGCCGCGTCGCCCGGCATGTCGCGCGGGCGAACCGGTAGCGCCCGTTCCGTCATTCCCGCGAAGGCGGGAATCCATTCACACTGAGGTTGCGATTTAATCCGATCGACCAGCCAGAATGGATCCCCGCCTCCGCGGGGATGACGTTACAGGATGAACGGGATCAGCGCCCTTCGCTCGGGCGGGTAATCGGCGAAGGTCGCACGATACCATTTGTGGTGGCTCAGCGCGCGAGGGCCGAGGTTGGCGATCGTGAACAGTGCGAAGATCAGCCCCGCCGCGGTCCAGGTCATCATCGCCCAGCCGATCCACAACATGATCTCGCCGAGATAATTGGCGCTGGAGACGAAGCGGAACATCCCGCCGTAAGGCACGCGATACCCCGTCTCGCCGGGCTTCCTCAGCCGGAACAGCAGATTGTCGGAATGGACGTTGATCACCCAGCCTACGCCCGCGATCGCGAGGCCGGCAATGAAGCGCGGATCGCCCAGCCACGAAGCGCTCGCCAGATGCTCGGCATGCCCGACCGCATAGCCGTTCACGAAACCGTTGAGCGCATTGAACGGCAGCCCGAACCAGATCGTCGCGATCGGCAGCCGCTTGCTGCCAATCCGCATCAGAAACGGCATCACCAGCCCGCGATAGAGATAATGCGCCTGCCACAAGCCGAACAGCAGCAAGGTCGCCGCATTGATATTGATCGCGCGCGCGGCGAACCAGAAGGTCAGCGCGAAGGCCATCCACTGCGGCGCCTCGAAGATCAGCCAGCCGGGGCGCGCGGCGATCGTCCCCTCGAACTTATTGAGATAGCGGCCATAGCCGTTGGGGGCGCGGATCGTCGTCGCGAAGGCCATCAGCCCCATTGCGACGATCAGCCCCAGCCCGATCCGATACGCCCCTTCAAGCATCGCGCTCACCCTCCGAAAGCGGCAAACACTTCCCCGATCGACGGATTGCGGCGCAGCGTCTGCCCGCCGCTGACATGGATATTCTGCCCGGTGACGAAGGCGGATTCGTCGCTCGCCAGCCACAAGGCCGCATCCGCCACGTCCCCTGCCACCCCGGGCCGCCCGAGCGGGATTTCGCGCGCATAGAGATCGCGCACCTTGGGCAGATCGAGCCCGCCGCCCGACATCGGCGTATCGGCGATCCCGCCCGGCGACAGCGAATTGGCGCGGATGCCCTTATGGCCATATTCGTGCGCGACGCAGCGGATAACGTGATCGAGCCCCGCCTTGGTCCCCATATAAGCGGCGTGGTGATCGAACATGATCGTCGCGGTGACCGAGGAGATCTGGATGATCGACCCGCCCGCCGGCATCACCTCGACCAGCGACTGGAATAGCTGGAACGGCCCGATGAACTGCACCGCGCACATCCGCTCCAGCTCGGCGCGGTCATGCTCGGTGAACGGCTTGAGCAGCCCCCAGCCGGTGGCGTTGAGCGCGATATCGATTCGACCCAGCCGTTCCTGCGCCGCCGCGACCAGCGCGCGAATATCGCTTTCCTTCTCGATATCGCAGACCTGCGCGAGCGCGCCGACCCGCGCGGCCACCTCGTCGAGCGGTTCCGCACGACGCCCGGCGATCATCAGCCGCGCGCCCTCGTCGACGAAGCGTTGCGCGATATGCTCGCCGAGATTGCCGGGCGCGACGCCCAGGATCAGCGCCGTCTTTCCGCTCAACCGCCCCACACCCGTCTCCTTCACGCAAGCAGATATCTTTTACGTACCTTCGACCCACTTTGCGCTACATTCAAGCAATCAAATTACGAATCAGGAGAGAGCGATGGACGATCGGCAAGCGATCGAAGTGGCGATGGCGACCTATTCGCAGGCGCTCGACGCGCGCGACTGGGCGCTGCTCGATCAGGTGTTCGCCGAAGACGTCGCCGCGGTGACGCTTGCCCCCGAGGCGGTGCGCGGACGCGCCAATTTCGTCGCGATGATCAGCGGCTTCCTCGATCCGTGCGGGCCGACGCAGCATCTGTTCGGGCCAACGCTCGCTACCGTCGAGGGCGATACCGCGACCAGCACCACTCCGTTCCGCGCCTTCCATTGCGATCAGCTCTACGCGACGCGCGTCTACGAGGCGATCGGCCGCTATCATGTGCGCTGGCGCCGCACCGCCGAGGGGTGGCGCGCGACGCGCTGGGAATATGCGCTCGCCGCGCATGTCGGCGATCCGTCGCTGCTCGGTGCCGCAATCCCCCAGGCTTCGTGAGAGGAAGGATTCCTATGTCGCTGCAAATGCTGCTCGACGAGCGCGCGATCCAGCAGGTCTATATCCGCTATTGCGAGATCGTCGACGGGAAGACTTTCGATGATCTGCACGAAGTCTTCGCCGCCGATGCGACGGGTGATTATACCCAGGCGCTCGGCCCCGGTGTGATCAGCCCCGACCGCGCAAGCCTGATTGCCTCGATGCACGCCAATCTCGGGCCGAACTCCAATTGCGGCGCGACGCATCACAATGTCGGCAATTTCCGCATCGCGATCGACGGCGATAGTGCGCGGGCCAAGGTGCATTATTATGCGGTGCATCTCGGCCAGGGTGATTTCCCCGGCGCGCTCTATTCGATGTGGGGGCAATATGACGATGTGCTGGTCCGCACCTCCGACGGCTGGCGGGTGAAGGCGCGCGTTTATACTTGCGCGCTGTCGCAAGGCCCGGTGGTGACGAGCGCGCGGACTTAATGTGCTCCCGCGGAGGCGGAGGCCCAGTCTGGGTCCCCGCCTTGGGTTCCCATCAAGGTAGTACTTTGATGGGGCCGTTCGCGCTGTTCAGGGATTGAGCACGCTCCGCTCGAACGCACAGAAGCTGTGGCACAGCCGCGTATCGACGATCCACTCCGGGCATTCCGGATCGAACCAGCGATCGACCCGCGCCCAATGATAGGGGTTGGTCATATACGGCCCGAGCAGCCCACCGATATCGGCATATTCCTGCTCCCACACATGCGTCCACACGCGCGCGCCGCTCGCCTTGGTCACCCGGCTCAACCGCCAGTTGCGGATCGTGCCGATATAATGCGGCATCGCCAGCGTCTCGCTTTCGAACTGACGTACCGTCGCCTCCGGCGTGCCCGGCTTCACCGCGAGCAGCAGGCAGCGATAGACCCCGTTCCGCAGCCCCGGCTCATGCGCGCCGCCGCCGATCGGTTCGTAGACGGCGCTGTCGATATGCGCGATCGCCGCGTCGCTCGGGACGGCCTCGTTCGCGACCTGACGGTGGAGGATCAGGTCGCCCCCGTCGAACACCCCCGGCAAGGTCGGCTGGGCGAGCGTCGTATCGCCGATATTGCGCGCGAAGGCGGCGCGATCGGCGCCGGGCTGGAGCGTGATCAGCGCGGTGAATTTAGCCATTGCACAGCGTCTCCACATCCTCGGGCGCCGCGGCGAAGCGGCGCGCGCGGCTGACCAGCCGGGCGCCGGCGGTTTCCCAGAACGCCGTCGCGCTCGGATCGGCGCCGGCGGCGAGGCGCATCCCCCACCAGCCCGCGGCCCCCTCGACATTCCAGACGATCGTCAGCGTGTTGGGCTGATCGTCCATCCACAAGGGCGGGCTGACCAGCACGCGATCGAGCACCATCCCGCGCGCCCGCGCGCCGGGGGCGTAATCGGCCATATAGGCATCGAGCAGCGCCTTGCCCTCGCCCGGCCGCGCGACGAGATCGTCGATGATCTGCACCGCGGTCATTGCGCCGCCACCGCGAGCACGATCTTGCCGCGGACATGCCCGCTTTCGACGCGCCGGTGCGCCTCGGCGGCATCGGCGAGCGGCAGCGCCTCGGTCGGCGCGGCGCGCACCTTGCCCGCGGCACACATCGCCGCGAGCCCCGCGAGATGCTCGGGCTGGCGCATCACCGCGACCATATTGGAGAGGATCGTCACGCCCTTCGTAGCCGCGGCGGCGACCTGCTCCTCGCTCGCCGCCGAGATCAACGTCTCGATCTCGACGAAACGGCCGCCCGCTTTCACCAGTTCGGTCGCGCGCGGCAGCAACGTATCGAGCCCGACCGCATCGAGCACCAGATCGACCCCTGCGCCGCCGGTCCAGTCGCGCACCGCGGCGACGACATCCTCGTTGGCATAATCGATCGCGCGCTCGGCGCCGAGCTCGCGGACATAATCCGCGTTGCGCGCACCGCAGGTCACCGCGACCCGCGCGCCGACCGCGCGCGCGATCTGGATCGCGAGGCTGCCGACCCCGCCGGCGCCGCCGTTGATCAGGACGCTCTGCCCGGCCTTGAGCGCGCCGGCATCGACCAGCCCGCCATAAGCGGTGACGCCCGCCACCGGCAGCCCGGCGGCTTCGGCCGCGCTCATCGCGGGCGGCGGGGGCGCGAGCATCGCCGGCCAGGCGAGGCAATAGTCGGCATAAGCGCCATTCTCGCCCTGCCCCTGTTTCGACATGCCGAACACCGCGTCGCCGGGTTTCACCCCCTCGACCCCGGCACCGACCGCCGCAACCGTGCCGGAAAGATCGAACCCAAGTACGAACGGGAATTTATACTCGAAATAACGCGAGAGCTTGCCCTCGCGCGCCTTCCAGTCGGCCGGGTTGACCCCGGCATAGGCCACCTTGACCAGCACCTCGCCCGGTCCCGGCGTCGGCTGGGGCAAGTCGGCCAGTTGCAGCCGCTCGAGGCCGCCGAAGCCGGTGATCGCAATCGCGCGCATATCTCTCTCCTCGCCTAAAAAAATGGCCCGCCCGATTGGGCAGGCCAGGTGGGAGGGAGATTATTCGGCCGCCTTTTTAGCCGCTTCCAACGCGCGGAAGTGCGGGATGACTTTCTCGCCGATGTTGCGGATCGTCTCCATGATCGCGGCGTGCGGCACGCCGCCCATCTGGAACAGGAACAGGATCTCGTCGGCGCCCGAGTCGAACAACCGCTGGACATAGCGGATGCAGTCGTCGGCGGTGCCGTAGGCGTCCTGCACTTCCTCGTAGCTGCCGGTATGTTCGGTGCCGATCGCGATCTTCTCCTCGGAGAGATAGGCGACCACCGCTTCCTTCTCCTGCTGGAGGATCGCCGCCTGCTGGTCGCCGGTCAGCTCCTCGTCGATCGTCGGCTTCGGGCCGCCCTGATACCAGTGGCCGAGGCTCTCGACGAAGAAGCGCTGCCCGCGCAGACCGATCTTGCGCGCCTTTTCGCGGTCATCGAGCACGATCGACGGGCACAGCGCGGCGAGATGCTCGGTCGGGCGGAAGCCGACCTGATCCTCGGGCTTACGATTGCGGAAATGCTCGCGATAGACCGCATTCTTCTTGGCGATATCGTCCGGGCCGGCGAAGCCCAGCACCAAAGCGCCGATACCGCGCGAACCGGCGGCGACGAGCGTCGCCTCGCGGGTGCAGGCCATATAGATCGGCGGGTGCGGGTTCTGGAACGGCTTGGGGTGGATCGGGCGGCGCGGGATCTTGATGTAGGTGCCTTCGTGCTCGATCTCGTCCTGCACCATGATCTTGGGGATCAGATACATCGACTCGTCGATCATCGGCTGAAGCTCGTTGAGATCATAGCCGAACGTCCCCGATTCCTGCTGCGTGCCGCCCTTGCCCATGCCGAAATGGACGCGACCGTTGGACAGGATGTCGAGCGTCGCGATGCGCTCGGCGACCTTGACCGGGTGGTTCATCGCGGGCGGCAGGCAGACGACGCCGTGACCGATCCCGAGCCGCGTGGTCCTGCCGGCGAGGAAGGCGAGGAAGGTCTCGGGCGCCGACATATGCGCGTACTGGGTCAGCGCGGTATGCTCGACCGCCCACACGTTATCGAAGCCCATTTCCTCGGCGAGCAGCGACTGCTCGATGATTTCATGGAACGTCCGCGCCTCGTTCTCGCGCGACGTGTCCACCATCTGGGCTTCGTAAATGATCGAGAATTTCATCGCTCTCCACCTTCCTGATCTGACTTGCAGCCGGAATAAGCGGAGAGCGATGCGCGCGCTTGGTCCGTTTGGACTAAACCCGCTGCGACGAGATATTGCCCCCGTCCACCACCAGTTCGGCGGCGGTGACGTAGCTTGCATCGTCGGACATCAGGAAGCGCACCACGCTGCCGATTTCCTCGGGCTCGCCGATCCGCGCGAGCAGGATGCGCTTCTCGAAGAAACCGGGGAGGTTGTCGACCGCGGGCTTCATCATCGGGGTCATGATCTGCCCCGGCGACACCGAATTGACCCGCACCCCGTCCCGCGCCAGCCGGTCGGCGAGCGAGCGGACCAGCGAGAGCATCCCGCCCTTCGCCGCGGTGTAGATCGGGTTGATCGCATTGCCGAGCGTCGCGTTGATCGAGGTGATCGCGACGATCGCCGACCCCTTGTTGGCGGCAAGATCGGGCTGGAGCTTCTGCGCGAGGAACGCGAGCGGACGCAAATGGGTGTGAATCCCCGCGTCCCAGCTTTCGGCGGTCATCCCGTCGATCGATGCGGTATCGACGACGCCCGCGGCGTGGACGAACCCGCCAATCGATCCCATCGCCGCGCGGCTCTCTTCGATCGCGGCGTCATAGCTGTCGAGATCGCGGATATCGACGCCGAGGCCGATCGCCTTGACGCCGAATTCTTGCGCCACCGCCGCGGCGGCATCGCGCGCACGATCGGCCGCGATATCCCACAAAGCGACCGGGCGGCCGACCGCGGCGAGCGCCTTCGCCGAGGCCAGCCCGATCCCCGAGGCCCCGCCGGTCACGATCACGCCGGTCGCCGGCAGGTTCAACTTGGATGTCACTTAATGTCCTTTCCGTTTGACATCGCCAGCCCCCCTTGTGTCCCGGCGAACGCGGGGACCCAGCCTCCCGCCTTGGCGGGAGCACAATAGGGGGGTCGCTGCGGGCCTCTCAATAAACCGCCGCCGGGTTCGGCTCCGGCGGGCTGCCGAGCATCTCGCGATACGACGGCCGCTCCTTGCCGCGGTCGGTGACGCCGAGATCGCGCGCCACTTCCGCGCCGATCAGCGTCCGCCCGCTGAGCGCCGCGCCCTTGGGATCGGTCGCCAGCGCATAGATGATGTGCCCCGTGAACTCGGGGTTCTCGGCGGTCTCGATGAAGCCTTCATATTGTTCCGGGTTGGTCTCGCGCGCGATCGCCGAGCGCTCGGTGACCAGCGGGCCCATCCAGATCGAGAAGGTGCGCACGCCCGTCTCGCGCAGATCATGCTCCATATCATGCGCGAATTTGTCGATCCCCGCCTTTTGCGCACCATAGGCCGGCCCGTGCATGTAGCAGGAGGCGCCGAACGACGAGCCGAAGGCGATCGTCCCCGAACCCTGCCGCACCATCATCTTCGCCGCGTGCCAGCTCGCGACATAGGCCGAGCGTAGCCCGACATCGAGGATGCCGACCGCCGCCAGTTCCTTTTCCCAGAACGGTTTCTTCTCGATCAATTGCCGGTGCATGTAAGCGGCATTGTTGACGAGGATATCGAGCCGCCCCTGCTCGCGCTCGATCTGTTCGAACAGCGCGGCGACCTGCGCGTCGTCGCTATGATCGCACACCACCGGGATCCCCTTGCCCCCTGCCCTGGTCACCGCCTCGGCGGTTTCGCCGACGGTGCCCGGCAGCACCGTGCCGTCCCAGCCGTGCGCCAGCCCCGGCGCGGTGCTCCGCCCGGTGACATAGACCGTCATCCCCTTCTCGCCGAACCCGCGCGCAATTCCCGCCCCCGCGCCCCGGCTGGCGCCGGTGACCAGTGCAACCTTCGGCTCGACCATGACAATCCTTTCCCGATTCGACGCAAACTAGCGTATTTTTATCAAAATAGCCCATAGACTCGAATTTATAAACGTAATTATCTGCGCACAAGGCCAATGTCGACGCCTCCCTTCGTCATTCCCGCGAAGGCGGGAATCCATAAGCACTGCCACCTGCGATTCTACGCAGAGGCCAGCCAGAATGGATTCCCGCCTTCGCGGGAATGACGAGGAGGTTTCTGAGCGCTTTTAGCCAAAATGGATGATGCCTGGCCCCTGTCGCCGCGGGAAGCTTAGGATTAGAAATATCCGACTGGAGAGGCGCAGCGTATGAGCGAACATGATCTGGTGATCCGTGGCGGGACGATCGTCGACGGCAGCGGCGGGGCACTGTTCGAGGGCGATGTCGCGGTGAAGGACGGGCAGATCGTCGCGCTGGGCAATGTCGGCGGGCGTGGCGCCGAGGAGATCGACGCCAGGGGCCGGATCGTCACCCCTGGCTTCGTCGACGTCCACACCCATTATGACGGTCAGGCGATCTGGTCCGCGCGGCTCGCGCCCTCCTCGTCACACGGCGTCACCACCGCGGTGATGGGCAATTGCGGGGTCGGCTTCGCGCCCTGCCGCGCCGACGACCGCGATCTGCTCGTCCGGGTGATGGAGGGGGTCGAGGATATCCCCGGCGTGGTGATGACCGAAGGGCTGCGCTGGGATTGGGAGACCTTTCCCGACTATCTCGACCGGCTCGAGGCGGGGCGGCGCGATATCGACGTTGCCGCCTATCTCCCGCACTCCCCGCTGCGCGTCTATGTGATGGGCGAGCGCGGCGCGAAACGCGAAGCAGCGACCGAGGGCGATCTCGCGCGGATGCGCGCCTTGAGCCGGGAGGCGGTCGAGGCCGGCGCGCTCGGCTTCGCCACCTCTCGGCTCAACATCCACCGCACCGCCGACGGCGACCAGATCCCGAGCTACGACGCCGATACCGCCGAACTCAAGGCGATCTGCGCCGGGATGAGCGATGCCGGTTCGGGCATATTGCAGATCGTGCTCGACGCCTATCGCGGCTGGGCCGACGAGTTCGACGTGATGGCCGACGTGGTCAAGGCATGCGGCCGCCCCGCGACCTATACGCTCGCTTGCGGCAATGACGGGCCGCCGACCTGGCGCGAGGCGATCGCGCGGATGGAAGCGGCCAATGCCGCCGGCTCGTCGATCACCGCGCAGGTGATGCCGCGGCCGATCGGGCTGATCGCCGGGATCGAGCTGTCGGTCCACCCCTTCGTGCTGTGCCCGAGCTATCGCGCGATCGCGCACCTCCCGCTCGCCGAGCGGATCGCGGCGATGCGCGATCCCGCGGTGCGTCGCGCGATCCTTTCCGACACCCCCGAGCCGGGCCACCCGCTCTCCGGCATCGCGCGAATCTGGCAGTGGATGTTCCCGCTCAACGATCCGCCGAATTACGCCCCACCTGCCGATCAGAGCATCGCCGCGCTTGCCGCCGCGCGCGGCTGCACCCCGGCCGATTATGCCTATGACGCCTTCCTCGACAGCGCGGGCGAGGCGATGTTCCTCGCCGCCCTGGGCAATTATGAGAACGGCCGGCTCGACGCGGCATATGAGATGCTGACCCACCCTAATTGCGTCCCCGGGCTCGGCGACGGCGGGGCGCATTATGGCGCGGTGTGCGACGCGAGCTATTCGACCTTCCTCCTTACGCATTGGGTGCGCGACGCGACGGAGCAGCGGATCGACTTGGCGCGGGCGATCCATATGCTCACGTCACGGACCGCGCAGACGGTGGGGCTCGGCGATCGCGGCGTGCTGCGCATCGGCGCCAAGGCGGATATCAATGTGATCGACCTCGATCGCCTGCAGCTGCACCGCCCGGAGATCGTCCGCGACTTGCCCGCGGGCGGGCGACGACTCGATCAGCGCGCCAGCGGTTACGATGCGACGATCGTGTCGGGCGCGGTGATCCGCCGCCACGGCGAGGCGACCGGCGCGCTGCCGGGCCGATTGGTGCGCGGGGCGCGGTAGCTATTCCCGTCATCCCAAGCCCGGCTTGTGCTCCCGCGAAGGCAGGAGCCCAGGCTGGGTCCCGCCTTGGGTTCCCATCAAAGTAATACTTTAGATGGGGCCCTTCGCGGAGACCCAAGAAAGGAGCGCGGCATTGAGTATTTTCGTAGTTCAACTTCATGTATTTTACGCTATGCATTGACAGCCACGCCGCCAACGCGCCAATTGCGTTGACTTCAGCGCAATCGGATTCGGTGGAACCGCGCCAATGACACAGGATTTCACGGGAGAGGTGGCGATCGTCACCGGCGGGAGTGACGGCATCGGCCGGGCGACCGCGCGGTTGCTCGCGCAGCGTGGCGCGACCGTCGCGATCTGCGCGCGCCGGCCGGACAAGCTCGCCGAGGCCGAGGCGGAAATCGCCGCGACCGGGGGCAAGGTTGAAATCCACCAGCTCGACGTTTCCGACGATGCGGCGTTCACCGCGCTCGTCGAGGATGTCGCGCGGCGCCACGGCCGGCTCGACATGATGGTCAACAATGCGATGTCGGTCCATTATGCGCCGATCGGCAGCCTGACGCTCGATCAGTGGCGGCAGGATTTCGCGGTCAACGCCGATGCGGTGTTCGTCGGCACCAAGGCGGCGATGGGGGTGATGGCGAAACAGGGCAAAGGCTCGATCGTCAACATCTCCTCCTCCTGCGGCATCCGCGCCGCGCCTTATATGGCGAGCTATTCGGCGTCGAAGGCGGCGCTGATCCAGTTCACCGCGGTCGCCGCGATGGAGGGCGCGCGATCGGGCATCCGCGTCAATGCGATCGTCCCCGGACAGGTGCAGACCGCCGCGACCGAGGCGTTCGGCAAGGCCGCGCCCGATACCGCCGCCAAGACGATCGACGCGATCCCGATGGGCCGCGGCGGCGCGCCCGACGAACTCGCCGAGGCGATCCTGTTCATGCTGTCCGACGCCGCAAGCTATATCACCGGCACCGCGCTGCCGGTCGACGGCGGCAAGGCAGCGCAACTCTATCTGCCGTCATAATGGGAGCCGCCGCGATGAACCCGCTCGATTATTCCGGGAAGACGGTGCTCGTCACCGGTGGCGGACGCGGGATCGGCCGCGCCTGTGCCGAGGCATTCGCCGCCGCCGGCGCGACCGTGGCGATCGCCGAGGTGAGCGAGGAATTGCGCGCCGATTTCGCCGCCGCTTTTCCTGATGCGTTCGCGCTGCGCTGCGACGTGACCAAGAGCGCCGAGGTCGCCGCGCTCGCGGCGACGCTGAAAGAACGCTTCGGCAGGCTCGACGTGCTGGTCAACAATGTCGGCGATTTCCTCCACGCCAAGCCGTTCGAAACGATGAGCGACGAGGAAATCGACGGCATCGTCGAGATCAATTTCGGCCAGGTGATGCGCGTCACCCGCGCGATGCTGCCGCTGCTGCGCGCCGCCGCGCCCGGATCGAGCATCGTCAGCGTGACCTCGATCGAGGCGTTCCGCGGCATCCCCAATTGCGCGGTCTATGGCGCGTGCAAGGCGGCGGTGACCGCGTTGAGCAAATGCCTCGCGCTCGAACTGGCGCCGGATGGCATTCGCATCAACGATATCGCTCCCGAGACCACCGATACGCCGCAGGTCGCGCTGGATTACATGATCCCGCCCGAGAATCGCACGCATATGGACAAATGGATCCCGCTCGGCCGCTTCGGCAAGCCGGAGGACATCGCGGGCGCGGCGCTGTATCTCGCCAGCCCGCTCGCGAGCTGGGTGACGGGGACGACGATCCACGTCGACGGCGGCGCGCTCGCCGCGGCGGGCTGGACGCGGACCCCCGAAGGACAATGGACGGTCGTCCCGCTGGTCAGCGGCAACGGCCTGCGGATTCCGGCCTAATGACAATATCCCCCACGGTTCGGGCTGTTTGGCGCTCGGCGCTCTAGGAGAGAGACTATGAAAATCCTCGTCGTCGGCGGCACCGGTGGTCTTGGCGGCCATGCCGCGATCCATCTCGCGGAAAAGGGCCATGACGTGTCGATCGCCGCGCGTAACCCCGCGCCGGCGGGCACCGCAATGGCCGATATGCCGTTCCTCAAGGGCGATTATGTCGCGGGCGATTTCACCCCCGATCGCCTCAAGGGGTTTGACGCGATCATCTTCGCCGCGGGCAACGATCCGCGCCACATCCCGCCCTCGATCGATGCGCAGGAGCATCTCAACCGCGCCAATACCGAGGCGGTCCCCGCCTTCATGCGTGCCGCGCGCGAGGCCGGGGTGAAGCGCGTGATCCAGCTCGGCAGCTTCTACCCGCAGGCCGCGCCCGAGCTCGAAAGAAACAATTTCTACATCCGCTCGCGCCGACTCGCCTGCGAGGGCGCGCGCGCAGAGACCCGCCCGGGGTTCGACGTGATCAGCGTCAACGCGCCCTTCATGGTCGGCGCGGTACCGGGGCTGTCGAGCATGATCTTCGAGCCCTATGTCGCCTGGGCCGAGGGCAAATTGCCGATCCCGGTGTACGCACCCGCCGGGGGCACCAATTTCATGTCGTTCCGCTCGCTGAGCCAGGCGCTCGAAGGCGCCTTGCTGCGCGGCGAGCCGGGCAAGGCCTATCTGGTCGGCGACGAGAATCTGAGCTTCGCGGATTATTTCGGGCTGTTCTTCGCCGCCGCCGGCAATGCCGCGCGCCCCGAGGCGCGCGATGAATCGCACCCCTTGCTCCCCGATGTCGCGATTCCGCAGGGGCGCGGCAACTGGATCCGCTACGAGCCGGACCCGGCCGAAACGGCGCTGCTTGGCTATACGCGCAATGATGTCGCCAATGCGGTCGCCGAGGTGGTCGCGCAATATGGCGGGGCCAATGTCCCGGCTTGAGGACGAGGCCGCGCTGCGCCGCACTGCGGAACTCTACGCCGCCGGCGCCGATCGGCGCGACAAGGCGCTGTGGACCGAGGTGATGACCGAGGATTGCGTGGTCGAAGGCCCGGGCTTCCGCATTGAGGGGCGCGATGCGGTGCTCGGCAGCATCGACCTGCTCGAACGCATGTTCCTCAAGACGCAGCATCGCGTCCACAACCAGCTCGTCACGATCCATGGCGATCGCGCCGAGGGCGAAACCTATTCGACCGCCGACCATCTCGTCGCGGCGGACGGGGGCAAGAGCCTGTTGTGCTGGTCGATCCGCTATCAGGATCAGTGGCGACGCGAGGGCGGCGCATGGCGCTTCAGCCAGCGCACGCTGATCGTCGATTGGGAAGAAACGCGGACAATGGGCCAATGACGCGCCCGCTCGACGGGCAGACCGCGATCGTCACCGGGGGTAGCGGCGGGATCGCCACTGCCTCCGCACTGCTTCTCGCCCGCGACGGCGCGACGTTGCTGCTGATGGGGCGCCGGCTGGACGCGCTGGAGCGCAGCCGCGCCGAAATCCTCGCCGCAGTGCCCGATGCGCGGATCGAAGTGTTCGCGGGCGACGCGACCATCGAGGGCGACGTGCAGGCGGCGCTCGGCGCGGCGCATTCGATCGCGGGGCGGCTCGACGTGATCGTCGCGACGGTCGGCGGCGGCGGGTTCAAGCCGTTCATGTCGCTCGAAGCGCACGAACTGCGCCACGATTTCGACTTCAACGTCACCAGCACCTTCCTCGCGATCCGCCACGGCGTCCCGCTGATGCAGCCGGGCGGAGCGATCGTGTGCATCTCGTCGACCGCGGCCAAGCTGCCGTTCCACTTTCTCGCCAGCTATCATATCGCCAAGGGCGCGCTCGAAGCCCTGGTGCGCGGCGCGGCCGAGGAGTTGGGCGCGCGCGGCATCCGCGTCAACGCCGTCCGCCCCGGGCTCACCCGCAGCGACGCGACCGGGCCGATGTTCGAGACCCCCGGCGTGCTCGACGCCTTCGCCCCCGAATTTCCGCTCGGCCGCTTCGGCGAACCGGTCGATATCGCGCAGGCAGTACGCTATCTCGCAGGGCCGGAATCGTCGTGGGTCACGGGGCAGAGCTTCGCGGTCGACGGCGGTAACGAGCTGCGTCGCAATCCCAACCTCTCGGCCGTGTTGCAGGCCGGCTGACCGGAAGACAGATGAACTTCGCATTCACCGACGAACAGGCGATGATCGCGGAGACGGCCAAGGCCTTCTTCGACGAAAACGCCACCAGCGAGCGCACCCGCGCCGCAATGGACAAGGACGGCGTGGACCGCGCCCTGTGGCACAGCTTCTGTCAGGAGCTCGGCCTTGCCGGGATCGCCTTGCCCGAGGCGCACGGCGGCTCCGGGCTGGGGCTGGTCGAATTCGCGATCCTCGCCGAAGCGGCGGGGGCACAGGTGGCGGCGCTGCCGATGCTCGGCTCGCTGGCGATGACCGCGCATGGCCTCGCCCGCGGCGGATCGGAGGCGCAAAAGGCCGTGTGGCTGCCGAAGCTCGCCAGCGGCGAGGCGATCGGCGCGACGGGGCTCGCCGCGAAGGTCACTGCGTCGGGCGACCGACTATCGGGAACGGTCGATTTCGTCGCGCATGGCGCGTCGGCGGATGTATTTCTGATCGCCACCGACAGCGCCGCGTGGCTGGTCGAGCGCGGCGCGGCGGGGCTGATCGTCGCCGCCTGCACGACGCTGGACCAGACGCGCCCCTTCGCGCGGCTGACGCTCACCGATACCCCGGCCGAGCCGCTCAGCGATGCCGCTGCGGCGTTGCGCGCGGCGCAGGAAGGCGGCTGGATTTGCGTCGCCGCCGAGGCTTTGGGCGGCGCGCAGGCGACGCTCGACCGCACCGTCGGCTATGCGCAGGAGCGTATCCAGTTCGGGCGCCAGATCGGCAGCTTTCAGGCGTATAAGCACCGGCTCGCCGACATGATGGTCGAGATCGAGCAGGCGCGTTCGGCGGTCTATTGGGCGGCATGCGCGGTCGACGAAGGATCGGACGAAGCGCCGATCGCGCTCCATTCGGCCAAGAGCTTCGCCGCCGACACCTATTTCCGCTGCGCGGGCGACATGATCCAGCTCCACGGCGGGATCGGCTTCACCTGGGAGCATGACGCGCATCTGTTCTTCAAACGCGCCAAGGCGATCCAGTCGATGCTCGGGACGAGCGCCTGGCATCGCGAGCGGATCGCGCAACTGATCGGGCTGGGAGACGCCGCATGAAACTGGGCTTCTCGCCAGAGGATGAGGCGTTCCGCGCCGAGGCAGCCGATTGGCTCAACGCGCAGATGCACGGCGAATTCGGCGACCTCAAGGGGCTGACCGGGCTCACCGCGGCGGCCGAGCGCCGCAAGGAATGGGAGCTCAAGCTGGGCGAGGACCGCTGGTCGGTGATCGGCTGGCCGAGCCAATGGGGCGGCCGCGACGCGACGCTGGCGCAGCAGGTGATCTTCGCCGAGGAATATGCCCGCGCCGGAGCGCCGGGGCGGATCGCGCACATGGGGGTGGAACTCGCCGGCCCGACGATCCTGACCTTCGGCACCGAGCAGCAGAAGCAACGCTTCCTCCCCGGGATCGCCTCCGGCAAGGTGCTGTGGTGCCAGGGTTATTCCGAACCCAACGCAGGGTCCGACCTCGCCAATGTCCGCACCAAGGCGCGGCTCGACGCGGCGACCGACGAATGGGTGGTCGACGGGCAGAAGATCTGGACCAGCCTGGCGCAGATCTGCGACTGGATCTTCGTCGTCGCGCGCAGCGAGGAAGGCTCGAAGGGACCGAAGGGGCTCACCTTCCTGCTGATGCCGCTCGACCAGCCGGGGATCACGATCCGCCCGATCCGCCAGATCAACGGCGCGGCCGAGTTCAACGAAACCTTCTTCGACGGCGCGCGCACCGCCTCGGGCAATCTCGTCAGCACGCCGGGCAACGGCTGGCAGGTGGCGATGGGGCTGCTCGCGTTCGAGCGCGGGGTCTCGACGCTCGGCCAGCAGATGAATTTCCGCAACGAGCTCGATGCGATCATCGCCGCCGCGCGGGAGAATGGCAGCGCGCAAGACCCGCTGATCCGCCAGCGCATCGCCAAGGCCGAGATCGGGCTGCGGCTGATGCGTTACGGCGCGCTGCGGATGCTGAGCCACACCGATCACGCGCGCCCGGACGGCGCGGCGCTGACCTATAAGCTGCAATGGGCGAGCTGGCGGCGTTCGCTGGGCGAACTGGCGATGGACGTTCTGGGCCAGGCCGGCGAGGTGACCGACGGCGAGGACTATCATTTCCCGATGCTGCCGAACCTGTTCCTCTCGGCACGCGCGGACACGATCTACGGCGGGACCAACCAGATCCAGCGCAACATCGTCGCCGAGCGCGCGCTCGGCCTGCCGCGCGAGCCGCGGGGGTCGATGTAGTCCCGTCATCCCAGCGCAAGCTGGGATCGCGTGCCCCATAGGTCGCGCTTGCGGCCTGAGATCCCAGCCTGCGCTGGGACGACGAAAAGCGCCGGTCAGTGCTTCCCGACCGGCGCCTTTTCGTCAGAAGTTCAGATCGAGCGTCACGCCATAGGTCCGCGGATCGCCGTAGATCACCCCGCCCCAGCCGAGCTGGCCGTAATCGATGCCGCGCGCGACATAAGCCTTGTTGGTGAGGTTCTTTCCCCACAAAGTCACGCTGACCTTGGCCGCGCCGAGATCGAAATCGTCGATCCGCAATTGCGCATCCCACAAGCCGCGCGCGCTGCCCGAGGTCACCTGCTGGAACGGCGCGGCGAGCGGGTTGGCGAACATCACCTGCGACGAGACGTAATTCCACCCCGCCCGCGCCGTGAGCCGGGCGCCGCCGCCGATCGGCCGGGTGTAGGTCGCGCCGGCATTGGCGGTCCAATCGGGCGAATTGCCGAGCGTGATCACGGGGGCGATATTCTGGATCACGCCGTTGATATCCGCCGCCGGAAATTGCTTCACGTTCTTGTGAACATAGCCGACCGACCCGTCGAGCGAGAGTTCGTCGGTGAGGACAAGCTGCCCTTCGAGCTCGGCGCCGAGATAATTGGTCTTGCCGGCATTCACCACCTGCGTGCCGAAGGTCGCGCCGCCCGGAATCGGGATCGTCGCGAGCTGATCGGAATATTGGTTGTAGAACACCGCACCGTTCAGCCGCAGCCGGTGGGCGAATTCGGTCTTGGCGCCGATTTCATACGACCAGATCTTCTCGTCCCTGAACGGGATCAGCGGGATATTGGCCGCGGCGCTGGTCGACTGGCGCGCGTTGAACCCGCCCGAGCGATAGCCGCGCGCGACGCGGGCATAGAGGTTCACCTCGTCGCTGGCGCGATAATCGACCGTGAAATTGCCGGTCGGCGCGCTGAACTTGGCGGTCTGGTCGTTGAGCGCGAGATCGACCGGCGCGGTGAACGGCGTCGGCCCGTTCTGGAACCGCGCCATCCGCTTGGTATCCCAGGTGTAACGCAGCCCGAGCGTGAACCCGAGCGGCGCATCGGCTCCACCCGGCCGCCACGTCGCCTGGCCGTAGATCGCCTTTGACGAACCGTAAGCGTTATAGCCGAGCACCGAGCTGGGCGTCGGCACCAGCCGGTAACGTGCGGGGTTGGCCGCCTGCAGCACCGGTGCGAGCGCGCCGAAGTTCGTCGGGGTGAACACCGCCTGATTGGTGTCGAGCACGAAGCCGAAGCTCTGGTCGTTGCGCTCATAACCGTTCTCACGGAAATAGAAGGCGCCGACCACCCATTCGAACGCGCTGCCCTTGCCCGAGACCAGCTCGAGCTCCTGGCTGAACTGATGCTGGCGGCGCACGTTGCTCGCCTGGAACAGGGGCTGCGTCGTCGTCGGTACCGATTGGCCGGCGAGGAACGCCGCGGTGCCCGCCGGCTGGAACAACGACAGCACCCCAACCGGGAAACCGTTGAGCAGCGACGTCTGCGTGAACAGCGGCCCGCGCAACGTCCCCATCCCGTCGAGATCGCTGCCCTCGATCCTGTTCTTCCAGCCGCGCCACGCGGTCGAGGAGCGCAGTGTCACCCCGCCGAGATCGGCCTCGACGCGAAACAATTCGCCCCACACGCGGTCGCTCGACAGCCGGGCCTGATCGAGACAGAGGGTATCGAGCCGCGCGAGCTGCACCGGCTTGCCGCACCCCGGCTGGAGCACATTGGCCTCGGCGAGATAGCCCGCGACATTGGCCGGCTGAACCTGCGAGAAAGTGTTGCCGCCGATCGTGACATTGGGCCGGAAGGTCCCGTCCCCCACTTGTGCGAGCTGCTGCGCCGATGCGACGCCGTCGACGCGGGTATAATCGAAGATGTTGGTGATCTTCAGCCAATGCGCCAGATCGAGCGTCGCCGCCCAGCGCACGCTGTCGGTCTTGTTGCCGCCGGGATCGAGCAGCCGATCGGGCTGGAGCGGATTGTCGACGGTGCCATCGCGCTGCTTGTGGAGATAGCCGATCGACATGCGCAGCACGTCGCCGATCGTCCCGCTGTTGAGGATGAAGCGCCCGGTCAACTGATTGAAATTGCCGTAGCCGAACCGCAACTTCAGGCTGGCATCGTCGGTCGGCAGCTTGGTGATGAAATTGATCGCGCCGCCGGTCGTGTTGCGCCCGAACAAGGTGCCCTGCGGCCCGCGCAGCACCTCGACGCGCTCGATATCCGCCACCTCGAACGAGGCGGTGGACGAGCGCGCGAGATACACGCCATCGAGATAGAGCCCGATCGGCGAATCATAACCCTGCGTCTCGTCGGCCGGGGTCGGGATGCCGCGGATCGAGACCACCGCGGCGGTCGCATTGGTCGTGCCCGGCGCGATCGCGACATTGGGGGCCAGCGCGCTGAGATCCTTGATCTCGGAAATGCCGCGCAACTCCACCTGCTTGGCGGAAATCGCCGAAATTGCGATCGGGGTCTGCTGGAGGTTTTCCTCGCGCTTTTGCGCGGTGACGACGATCTCGGTCAGCCCGCCGGTCGAGGCCTGCTGCGGGGGCTGTCCGTTCTGCGCCTGCGCCGCGATCGGCAGTACCAGCCCGGCGCCGCTCGCCAGCAAGGCGCGCACGGTCGCCCGATGCCAAGACTTCATGAGCCTCTCCTCCCCTGCCGGCGGTCCGCCCCGCGTTCATGCGGGTGCGATCCCCTGTCCGGCGTCAGCGGGGAGGTTTTCAAAGTTCGTAATTTATGTCAATCAAGATTCCGCATCCAAGTAAAAGGATACGAAATATATTGTCGTTCGCGGAGCATCAGCCCCCGTCGGCGTCGACGACTCGCTCGGCCTCCGCGATCCGCACGACGCGCGAATTATATTTGACCGTCTTCACCGCGATCGAGGTTTCGACGTGGTGCACCCCGTCGATGACGAGAATCTGGTCGGACGCGAGCGCGTAAAGCCGGTCCAGCTCGCTGAACAGGCAGACGACGAGGATGTTGAACCGCCCCATCGCGATCATCACCGCATCGACATTGGGAAAAGCCGCGATCTGCTCGGCGATCGGGCGCAGCCTGGCATATTCGGCCTGCACCCCGATGATCGCGAGCTTGACCGAATCCTCGAGCCGCAGGCTGGTGATCGCGGTGAAGGCGATCAGCCCGTCCTGCTGCAGCCGCTTGATCCGGCCGCGCACCGTCCCCTCGGTCACCCCGAGATCGGCGGCGATTTTGCGGTTGCTGACCCGTGCGTCATGGGCCAAAATATCGATCAGCTGTCGATCGAGCTGATCCAGCGTCGGCGCGGTCATTCGCCCTCCCGCGCCTCGATCGGCGCAACATCGAATTTATACTTGAGCACGTCGGTAACGATCGACGGCACGATCGTGCGGATGCCGCGTACCGGCGCGAGCTTGTGCTGCAGGAAATCGGGCAGTTCGTCCGAATCGTGCAGCGCGATCAGGATGTCGATATCGTGCCGCCCGGTGACGAGATGCGCGGCGAACACTTCGGGCAGCTCGGCGAGCTCGGTCGCGACCTCGGTCGCCGGGCGCCCGTCGACCTCGATCGCGACCTGCATCAGCATGTTATAGCCGTGCGCGGCGAAATCGGAGACCGCAACGACGCGCAGCTTATTGGCATCCTCCATCCGCCGGATGCGCGACGAAACGGTGGCGGCGGTCAGCCCGAGCGTCTCGGCGATCTGCTGGTTGGTCGCGCGGCCATTGTCGCGCAATTGCTGGACGATGGCGCGATCCACCTCATCGAGAACGAAATTGTCATTCATCGTGCTGCCCTTCTTCTCGCTCGCCCGTTGAGCGTGTCGAGGCCGCTCGTCAATGCCGCCGTCAATCGCGCATCTGCGCGCCGCCGTTGACGTGATAGACCTGCCCGTTGATCCAGATACCGTCATCGGAGGCGAGAAAAGCAACCATTGCGGCGATATCCTCGGGCTGGCCGAGCCGGCGATGCGGCACCGCCTTCAGCCCGCGCTCGACATATTCCGCGGTCAGATGCTGCTTCACCGCCTCGGTCAGCACCAGCCCGGGGCAGATCACATTGGCGCGAATGCCGTCCTTACCCCAGCGCGACGCGACATGGCGCGCGAGCGCGTGGATCGCATTCTTGGCCATCGGATAGGCGACCTGCCACGGCGCCCCGCCCGAGGCGGCGCCCGACGAGGTGTAGATCATCGCCCCGCCGCCGCGCGCGAGCAGCAGGGGGAGCGCCGCCTGAGTCGCGAGGAAATGGCTTTTGGCATTGATCGCGAAGGAGGTTTCCAGAACGTCGACCGCGCAGTTGAGCGCATCGACGTCGCCGTCGGTCCCGCCGGCGAGATTGGTGTGATAGAAATCCAGCCCGCCGAATTCGCGGCTGGCGGTGGCGACGATCGCGGCCTGCGATTCCGCCGAGGTGCCGTCGAGCCGCACCCCGATCGCGCGGCCGCCGCTCTCGCGGATCGCGGCGGCGACCTCCTCGGCCCAATCGGCCATGATATCGCCGATCACCACCGCGGCGCCTTCCTCGGCGAGCCGCCGCGCGGTCGCCGCCCCGATCCCGCGCCCGCCCCCGGCGACGATCCCTATCTTGTTCCGCAATCCACGCATTCGATCTGTTCCGCTTGCACCTCCCCTCCCTTGTTCAAGGGAAGGGAGAAAGGCCTACAGCATCGCCAAAGCGATGAACGGCAGGCCGACGATGCCGACCAGCCCCAGCTTGCCCCACAGGGCGAGCCGCGGGTCCTGATGGTCCCACAGCCCCAGCGCGCCGAACGCCCCTGCCGCCCCCGCACCGGGAATCCAGAAGCCCGCCAGTCCGAAAAGGCCGAGCAGCCCCCCGTGCCGCATCCAGCCGCCGGGGCGCGCCTTATCGACCGGATGTTTCAAAACCGCGAAACCGGCGAGGCCGATCAGCCCGAGCAATCCCAGCAGCGGCGCGACGTGATGCATCATGCATTCCTCCCAGCGGTTGTCGGTGTCAGGCGATCGGCGGCCGGCGGCCCTTCCACGGCGCCGCGCGTTCGAGCTGCCCGGCGAGGCGGAACAGCATCGCCTCGTCGCCGTAGCGCGCGGAGAACATCACCCCGATCGGCAAGCCCGATGCCGACATGCCGAGCGGGACCGACATGCTCGGCTGGCCGGTCATATTATAGACCCCGGTGAAGGGGGTGAACGGCGTCACGTTGCGCATGAACAGCTGCACATCCTCCTGCGACAGATCGATCGTGCCGAGCTTGAGCGGCAATTCGGCGAGCGTCGGCGACAGGATCAGGTCATAGCGCGTCATGAATTGCGCCAAGGTGACGGCTGCTTCCTGGAGCGTGTTATTGGCGCGCACCCAGTCCATCGCGCTGAATTTCTCGCCATATTCTCGATAGAAGGACAAAGTGACCCGCTCGACCACGTCGCGGCCGAGCGGGATGCCCGTCGCCTTGGCGCGCGCATCGAGATCGGCCGCGACCGAGGCGCCGATCATCACGAACCCCGCCTGACCGATCGCGCCGGCATCCAATTTGGGCGCGGCCTCCTCGACGATATGACCGAGGCTTTCACACAATTTGGCCGCGCTCATCGTCGCCGCGGCGCATTCCGCGTCGACCGGGGTCCCGCCGGGCGGGGTCATCATCAGCGCGATGCGCAATTTGCCCGGCGTGCGCGTCACTTCCTCGAGAAACGAGCGTTCGGGGGTCGGCGCGACATAGCGCGAGCCGGGTTCGCCGCCGTGGGTCGCATCGAGCAATGCCGCGCTGTCGCGCACGCTATGCGTGACCGCGTGGTGGCAGGAGAGCCCGCCCCAGCCCTCGGTCCTCAGCGGCCCCATCGGCACGCGGCCGCGGCTCGGCTTCAATCCGAACAACCCGCAGCACGACGCCGGAATGCGGATCGAGCCGCCGCCGTCGGTGGCGTGCGCGGCGGGGATCACGCCCGATGCCACCGCGGCCGCCGCGCCGCCCGACGAGCCGCCGGCGATATGCTCGGGGTTCCACGGATTGCGCGTCGCGCCGGTCGCCTTGGATTCGGTCGTCGCGGTGAGGCCGAATTCGGGGGTCGTCGTTTTGCCGAAGATCACCAGCCCGGCGCGCTCGTGGCGCCTGACCAGCTCCGAGGTGACTGTCGCGCGGAAGTCCTTGTAGTAACGGCTGCCCTGCCCGGTGATCTCGCCTGCGATGAAGGTGTTGAGATCCTTCTCCAACCACGGCACGCCGGTGAACGGCCCCTGCGGCAGTCCGCGCGCGATCGCCTTGCGCGCATAATCATAATGTTGGCGCGCGAGGAAATTGAAGCGCGGGTTCATCGCCTCGCACCGCGCGATCGCCGCATCGAGCAATTCGCTGGGCGAGACCTGCCGCGTCTTGACCAAAGCGGCGAGGCCGAGCGCGTCATGCCGGTCGAGCAATCCGGCCTTGGCAGCGGCGGCGGGCCTGGCCACGCCGCCGACCGCAACCGCAGCCCCCGCCGCGACCACCGCCCTGCGCGTCAGTTCCACGCGTCAGGCTTCCGCCGCGCCGGCGTAGAATTGCGCATAATGTTTGCGGAACATCCCGATTGGCCCGTCGCCATCGCACACCAACGGACGCGGCAGATATTTCTGCCGGTCCCACACCACCTTGTCCTGATCGAATTGCTTGCAGATATCCTTGATGATCGCGCGCGCGAGCCCGGCCATCGGCCCTTCGGCCTGCGACTTGGGCTGGGTGAAGCAGAAGCGCGCGTGGATCTTGTCCTTCTCCACCGGGGTCAGGCAGGCGACGAGCAGTGTTTCCGAAATGCCAGTGAAACGCGTCCAGCTCTGCCCCGGGCCGACCGTCTCATAAGCGATCCGCCCGTCGACCTCGCCCTGCGGGGTGCCGAGCTTGGCATCGACATAGGCGGCGCGGCGGTGCCCGTTCCACTCGAACTTATAGTCGGGGAAGGTCGCGGTGCCGTGGATATATTTGAAATGCGCGGCGTCGACGCCGTTTTCGGCCATGTTCTGGATATTGCCCCAGACATACCATTCCTGGATGTCGTAATCGGTCCAGTCGGGGTCGGATGCCTCGGGGACGTGCGCCACCTCCCATTGCGGCGCCGCGCCCTCGGGGTGATACCACATCCAGATCCAGCGATTGGCCTCGGTCACCGGCCATTGCCGGTCGCACGGGCGGCGGACCTGCGGCGGGATCACCTTGGCATAGGGGATCTCATGCACCACCCCGCTGCCGTCGTAGCGCCACGCGTGGAACGGGCATTCGAGCATATTGCCCTCGACCCGCCCGCCATAGCCCATGTGCGCGCCGAGGTGGCGGCAATAGGCATCGAGCATCCGCACCGCACCGTCCTCGCCGCGCCACACCACCAGATCGGTGCTGAAATAGCGCAGCGGCTTGACCTCGCCGACCTGAAGCTCGCTCGACAGCAGGATCGGATACCAGCCGAACGGATAGGGCAGATCGAGGTTGCGATCGGCGACCGGCGCGCGGTTGCGCGGTTCGGCCATCCGCCATTCCTTGAGCGCATCGCCCTTCAACCCGGCGAGCATCTGCCACACCGCGACGGGTGCGGTGCGCGCATCGGTCAACGCCTGGTCCGCCATCTTATTTCTCCAGTCCGAATACTTTGAGCGCATTGTCGCGCAGGAATTTGGGCCACACCTCGTCCTTGAACGGCACGTTGGGCATGTCGCCGAAGATGCGATCGAGGCTCAGCCCCATCGGGAAATAGCCGGCGTAGATCACCTTGTCGGCGCCGCGCGTATTGGCGTAGTCGATGATCGCCTTGGGATAATGTTTCGGGGCAAAGGCGCTGGTCGAATAATAAAGGTTCGGCCATTTGAGCATCAGCTTGACGGCCAATGCTTCCCAGGGCTCGGCGCCGTGGCGCATCACCACCTTGAGCTCGGGAAAGAACCAGCACACTTCGTCGAGATGCTCGACGCGCTGCGTTTCCATCGGAATGCGCGGGCCGGGAATGCCGACGTTGAGCAGGATCGGAATGTCGAGCTCGACCGCGCAGGCATAGAGCGGGAACATATATTTGTGGTTGATCGCCACCTGCGGCAGCGTCCCCGCCGGAAAGACGCTGATCGCCTTGATGCCATGTTCGGCATGCGCCTGTTTGATCCGCCGCACCTCGGCCATCCCGCCATTGGGATCGACCGGCATGTCGAAGAAGAAGCGATCGGGATAGCGCTCCTTGGCGCGCAGCGAGGTGGCGTTGCCGTTCCACCCGACCAGCGCCTTTTCGATGTTGAAGCGGTCCATCTGGTCGACCGTCCAGGCGACGAAATCGTCGGTCTTCCCACTCTGCGGGATGTCCTTGAACATATATTGCGCCGGCATCGTGAACTGCTCGACGCTCTGCGCGTCCTTGAGCAACGGGCGGAAGAATTCGAACCACGCCGAGCGGTCTTCCGCCTCAGGGATGCCGAGCATACAGTCGATCACCCGGATGTCGGTCGGCATTGCCATGTCATGCTTCTCCTGAAAGCTCGGGCCACATCGCGCGCAGCCTGATCTTGTCGACCTTGCCCACCGCATTGCGCGGCAGCGGCGTGCGCGCGAAGGCGACGCGGACCGGCGCCTTGTAGCGCGCCAGGGTCGTCGCGACGTGATCGCGCACCTGATCCTCGCTGAGCCCAGCGGCGAGCACCACCGCGACGAGCCGCTCGCCCAATCTTTCGTCGGGAAGGCCGAAGGCGGCGCCTTCCGCGACCTCGGGCAATTCGCTCAACGCGCGCTCGACCTCGGCGCAATAGATGTTCTCGCCGCCCGAGATGACCATGTCCTTCTTGCGGTCGACGATGAAGATATAGCCTTCTTCGTCGATCCGCCCGATGTCGCCGGTGCGGAACCAGCCCTCGGCATCGAGCACCGCGGCGGTTTCCTCGGGGCGGTTCCAATAGCCTAGCATCACCATCGGCCCGCGCACCGCGATCTCGCCGATCGCGCCCGGCGGCAGCACCTTCCCCGACGCGTCGAGCACCCGCGCCTCGGCCAGTTCGAGCACCCGCCCCGCCGCCTCGCGCTTGCGCAGGAAATCGGCACCGAGCGCCATCGCCACCGCGCCCGATGTCTCGGTCAACCCGAAGCCGGTGCCGAGAAAGGCGTTGGGCACCGCCGCCTGCACCGCCTTGAGCAGGTTGATCGGCAGCGCCTGCCCGCCCGTCCCGATATTGTTGAGCGAGGAGATGTCGACCGCGTCGATCTTGGCGCGGTTGAGCACGTCCCACAGCATCGTCGGCACGCCGTTGAGCGCGGTGACGCGCTCGGCCGCGATCAGCCGCAGCGCCTCCTCCGGCTCCCAGCGGCGCATGATCACCACCTTGCCGCCCGATAACATCGGCGAGAGAAAGGCCGAGCCCAGCCCCGAAATGTGAAACAAAGGATAGACCAGCAGGGTCGCATATTGCGGGCGGTTGGCGAGGATCGTCTCGACCGGCACGCCATATTGCTGCGCCGCATTCTGCAACACCATCAGCCCGGCGAGCTGGACGCTCATCAGCCCGGTGATCAGGTTGCGATGGCTGAGCACCGCGCCCTTGACCCGCCCGGTGGTGCCCGAGGTGAACAGGATCGCGGCGGGATCGTCGGGCGCGGCGGGCGCGATCTCGCGATCGAAGCGCCCTTCGCTGGGAAAGTCGCGCGCATCGATCACCCGGCCGGGATAAGCCGCCGCGACGAGCAACGCGGCGCGCTCACTGTCCGCCAGCACCAGCGCCGGGGTGCATTCCTCGACCGCGGCACGCAATTCCGCCGGGGCGCCGCGACTGTTGACCAGCACCGCCACGCCGCCGGCGCGGATCGTCGCGAGGAAGGCGATCATCCATTCGGCGCGGTTGCGCATGCAGATCGCGACGCGCTCGCCCGGCGCGATCGTCAGCATCGCCGCCAGCGCGTCGCGCCGCGCGAAGGTTTCGTCATAGCTGAGCCGGCGATCGCCCTCGACGATGAAGGTCCCCGCCCCGTGTCGCCGCGCGCTTTCGATCAGGCTGTTGAGGTCGGCCGGCGCACGGACGAACTGCTGCATCCCGCCGCGCTCGCCGATCTCGAACGGCGTGCCGGGCGCGGTGAGCGCCGCAAAGATCGGATCGGCCGCCGCCATCTCCCTCTCCACCTTTGTCGCGCCGATTCGATCGCCGATTCGGCTGCGTATTGCTTATTTGCGTAATTTTGTGAGATACATTTTGCGTATTTGCAATAGCCCGATTGACGACGATCGTATCTCCCATCGCCACCCCGGCTCAACGCCGGGGTGAGGGAGGGAGTTACCGACGACATGCACTTTTCGTAGAAATTATCCTGAAATTCTACGCTAGTCATTGACGAAACCCCGGATTCAGCGCCAAATTGCGTCAAATCATAATGGAGATGATGCAGTGCAGGCGAACGACGCCCCCTCCCCGTTCAGCCCGGTGACGATCGGCCCGCTCACCTTGCGCAATCGCTTCATCAAATCCGCCACCAACGAGGGCAAGGCCAAGGGCGGCGTGGTGACCAAGGCGCTCGCGCGCTTCCACGAACAGATCGCCGCGGGTGGCGTCGGGCTGACGACGGTGGCCTATTGCTCGCCCAGCCTCGACGGGCGCACCTTCGTCGATCAGGTGACGCTCGACGAGGCGTCGCTGCCCGATCTCAAGGCGCTGACCGACGGGGTGCATCGCCACGGCGCCGCCGCATCGGCACAGATCACCCACGCCGGCTGCTTCACCTTCTTGCCCAAGGACGTGCTCAAGGCGTCGCGCCCGCTGAGCGCCAGCGGGGGGTTCAACAAGGTCGGCGTGATGTCCAACCGCTGGCTCAAGAAACGGATGGATCGCGCCGATATGGACGCGATGATCGCCGAATTCGTCGCCGCCGCCGAGCGCGCGCGCCGCGCCGGGTTCGACGCGGTCGAGCTCCACATGGGGCACGGCTATCTGCTCAGCCAGTTCATCTCGAAATTCTACAACAGCCGCCGCGACGATTATGGCGGGGCGATCGAACGCCGCGTGCGCTTCCCGTCGGAGGTGCTCGGCCGGGTGCTCGATGCGGTGGGTAAGGATCTGGCGGTGCTGGTCAAATTCAGCATGACCGACGGCAAGGCAGGCGGCAACACGATCGAGGACGGCGTCGCGGTGGCGCGCGCGATCGAGGCCGAAGGCGCGCATATGGCGGTGCTGTCGAACGGGATGAACGTCGAATCGATCACCGCGATGTTCGGCTCGCCCTTCCCCAAATCGAACCGTGCGCGCCCGGCCAATCCGATCATCGCGCTCGGCATGTGGCTGCAGGCCTTGTCCGAGCCCAAGGACGTGGTGTTCCACGAAAATTATCTGCGCGATCTCGCGCTGCGTATCCGCCGGTCGGTGAAGATGCCGCTCGCCTATCTCGGCGGGGTGCAGTCGCTCGACGGGGTGGAACAGGCGATGGCCGACGGGTTCGATGTGGTCGCGCTGGGGCGGATCCTGATCCACGACGCTGATATCATCAACCGCTTCCGCGACGGCAGCGAGCGCAGATCGGGCTGCACCGCATGCAATCTGTGCGTGACGATGATGTATTCGCCCGGCGGCACCGCCTGCGTGCTGACCGGCGGGGTCGATGCGGCGTTGACCAGGATACCGGCGAGTGCGGTGGGGTGAGGCGCTTGCCTCGCTAGAACGGAAGCACCTACCCCCGTTCGCCCTGAGCTTGTCGAAGCCCTGCACTTTTCTTCCGCGGCAGGAAGTACAGCCCTTCGACAAGCTCAGGGCTAACGGAGGTTTTGACTATTCCCCCGCCTCGACCCCCGGGATCGGCTTCTCCGCCACCACATTCAGCCCATAGCCTTCCAGCCCGACGATATTGCGGTGCGAACTGGTCAGCAGGACCATGTCGTGGATGCCAAGATCGGCGAGAATCTGCGCGCCAATGCCGTAATCGCGCAATTCCTCCACCACCGGCTGTGCGCCCGCATGCGAGCGCATCTGATCGCGCAGGTAATTGCTGCGCACCGGATTGAGGATCACGATCACCCCCGCGCCCGCTTCGCCGATCGCGGCCATCGCGCGGTGGAGCAGGGTCGCGCGGTCGCCCATTTCGGCGAGCATGTCGCTGAACACCGAGAAGGCATGCATCCGCACCAGAGTCGGCTCGCCGGGGACGATACGACCCTTCACCAACACCAGATTCTCGCTGTGCTCGACCTTGTTGAAATAGGTCTTGGCGGTCCAGTCGCCGCCGAAATTGCTCGTCACCTTCGTCTCGGCGACGCATTCGACGAGGTGGTCGTGGCGGCGGCGATAGGCGATCAGATCGCGGATCGTGCCGATCTTGAGATTGTGGAGTTGGGCGAAGGCGACGAGGTCGTCCATCCGCGCCATCGTCCCGTCGTCCTTCATGATCTCGCAGATCACGCCCGACGGATTGAGCCCGGCAAGCCGCGCGATATCGACCGCTGCCTCGGTATGCCCGGCACGAACCAGCACCCCGCCTTCGCGCGCGACGAGCGGAAAGACATGGCCGGGGGTAACGATCTCCTCGGCGCCCTTGGCGGCATCGATCGCCACCGCGATCGTGCGCGCGCGATCGGCGGCGGAGATTCCGGTGGTGACGCCCTCGCGCGCCTCGATCGAGACGGTGAAGGCGGTTTCGTGCCGCGTGCCGTTGTTGCGGCTCATCAGATCGAGCCCGAGCTGGTCGACCCGCGACTTGGCCATCGCCAGACAGATCAGCCCGCGGCCGTGACGCGCCATGAAATTGATCGCATCGGGGGTCGCCATCTGCGCCGGGATGATGAGATCGCCCTCATTCTCGCGATCCTCATCATCGACAAGGATGAACATCCGCCCGTTCTTCGCCTCGTCGATCAATTCCTCCGGGCTGGAGAGGAACGCGTGGCGGATGCGGCTGAGCTGGGATTCCTGCGTCATGGGCGGGTTATACGCGGATTCGCGCGACTCCGCTTCGTCCATTTGGAGGGCATCGAGTCCAACCGCCCGTTCGCGCTGAACCTTCGACAAGCTCAGCGCGAACGGGAATAGGGTCGATCAGCCCGCGGTCGGCGTGGCGCTGCATTCCCCGGTGCGCTTGGCGCTCATCTTGGTGCGCGTCGTGCTGCTCATCCCGCCCGGCATGCCCGAGACGGTCGCGGTGGATTCGGACGCCATCTCGGTCGCCGAGAAAGTGCCGCTGTTGGTGCCCTCGACCTTCATCCCGTTGGGCATCGTGCAATGCATCTGGGTGCTGATCTTGCCGTCGCTCATGTCGAACTTGTCGAAGACGCAGTTCTTCTTGAAGTCGGCCTGACCGTTGGCGAACATATTCTCGGGCTTTTCGACCTGCTCCTTGGTGAGACAGATCTTGGTGGAGACCGGCGGCATCTTGGGCTGCGCGGGCATGCCGGCGGGCGCGCCCTTGATCTCCTGGCTGACCATCTCGACGGTCATGTCCCACTGGCCGGGCTGCAGCTTGATCTGCTGTGCCTTGGCGACATTGGCGACGGTGTCGACCGAGGCGTTGGTCATCGAAACGGCGTTGCCGTCATGCTTCCCGCACGCGCCGAGCAAGACGAGCGCGGCGACCGTGGCGGCCGGTGCAATCGAACGCATAAATTCTGCTCCCATGAGTCCCCCGGTTTGCCGAGCATAATCAACAAGATCGATCGTAGCACGCCTTTTGTTCGCCGCACCCGTTTACACGATGCGCGCGGGCGGGCAGGCATTGCGCTTATGAAATATGCCCTGCTCCCGATCGCGGCGCTGCTCGCGTCGACCGCCCCCGTTCATGCCGCCCCGGCCGCCGACAAGAAGGAGGACGCCAAGAGCGCGCCCGCCCACTCGCTGTTCGAGCCGACCGAGGTTTCGTCGAGCGGCAGCGTGACGGTCGGCGGCACGCGCATCGCCTATCGCGCGGTGGCGGGGACGCTGGTGGTCCACCCCAAGGGCTGGAGCGACACCGATGCGCTCGAGCGGGACGCGGCCAAAAGCGACGACAAGGACGACAAGAAGCCGGCCGAGGCGTCGATGTTCTACACCGCTTATTTCAAGACCGGCGCCCCCGCCGCCAACCGCCCGATCACCTTCCTGTTCAACGGCGGTCCGGGATCGTCGAGCATCTGGCTGCACATGGGCGCCTTCGGCCCGGTACGGGTCGAGACCACCGACAAGCAGCACACCCCCGCCGCGCCTTATCGCACGATCAACAATGACGAGAGCCTGCTCGACGTATCGGATCTGGTGTTCATCGATGCGCCGGGCACCGGGTTCAGCCGCGTCGCGGGCAATGACAAGGCGGCGGCTTTCTACGGCGTCGATCAGGACATCCATGCCTTCAGCAAGTTCGTCGTCCAGTTCCTTTCGCGCTATCACCGCTGGAATTCGCCGAAATATCTGCTCGGCGAAAGCTATGGCACGATGCGCGCGGCGGGGATGACGCTCGCGCTGCAAAAGGAAGGGATCGACCTCAACGGCGTCGTCCTCTTGTCCGATATCCTCAACTGGGATTTGCTGCCGGACGATCCGCGGGTCAATCCGGGCGTCGACCAGCCCTATGTCGTCACGCTGCCGACCTATGCCGCGACCGCCTGGTACCACCAGAAGATCGCCAACCGGCCGGCCGATCTCACCGCGTTTCTCGACGAGGTGGAACGGTTCGCGACCGGCGATTATGCCGCGGCGCTGATGCAGGGCGATCTGCTTCCCGCCGACAGACGGCAGGCGATTGCGGCGAAGCTTTCCGGCTATACCGGGTTGTCGACGGACTATCTGCTCAAAAGCGACCTCCGGATCGAATATGGCGCGTTCCAGAAGGAATTGCTGGCGAGCGACGGCCTGACCACCGGCACGCTCGACACGCGCTTCACCGGCGCGACGCTCGATCCGCTCAGCAAGCTATCGAGCTACGATCCACAGAGCGCGGGGATCGAAGCCGCTTATGTCGCGGCGTTCAACGATTATGCGCGCGGCACATTGGGCTATGGCGAGGGGATCGCGCACAAATCCGGCATCAGCGTCTATGAGAGCTGGGATTACAAGCATCAGCCGCCGGGTGCCGAACGCGCGCTGATCGCGCTGCCCAATGTGTTGCCCGATCTGGCGGTAGCGATGAAGCAGAACCCCAATCTCAAGGTGCTGGTCAGCGGCGGCTATTTCGACATCTCGACGCCCTATTTCTCGGGACGCTATGAGATGCGCCACCTGCCGATTCCCGCCAGTCTGCGCGGGAACATCGACTATCGCTATTATCAGTCGGGGCACATGGTCTACGTCAATCCCTCGGTGCTCAGGGCATTCCACACCGACGTCGCGGATTTCATCCGGCGGACCGATAATCTGCGGCGGTAGGCGGCGATTTGCGCGCGGGTGACGCCCGCGCTCAACGCACCGTCAATTGCTCGAACGTCTGGTTGCCGATCGGATAGGCCTGCCAGCCGTCGAGATCGAAATGCCACCATTCCTCGGGATAGACGGTGAAGCCGTTGCGCTCCATTGCCCGGCGCAGCACCTCGCGCAGCCAGCGCTGCTCGTCGCTCCCCCCGACATAATCGGTATAGGACCGGCTGGAGAATTCGTCGTAGCGCCCGGTCGTCACGATCGGCGTGCCGGTCTTGAGATCGATCATCGTCAGATCGACCGCCGCGCCGCGATTGTGCCGCGACCCCTGGCTGGGATCGGCGACGAACATCCGGTTCTGCGGCGGGGTCGCGTCCCAGAAGATCTTGGTGACATACCACGGGCGATAGGCGTCGTGGATCAGCAGCCCGAAGCCCTGATCGCCCAATTCGCGCTGCACCCGGCCGAGCGCCTCCGCCGCGGGGCGCTGCATGAACGCCCCGGCGCTTTCGTAGATCGGGTGGCCGGTGAAATTGTTCGGCGTGGCATAGCGGATATCGAGCCGGATGCCCGGGGTGATCCGGCGAATCGCGACCAGATCGGCGGCGCGCGCGGTCGGGGGCTCGGCCGGCGGGGTCGCGCTCAGCGCGGCGCGGCGGAGGTCGGCGATCCCGCTGCGCATCGTCGCGCGCACCGCCGCCTCGGCCTCGGCGCCGAAATCGCGACGCGGGAAGCGGATATCGCCGAGCATCGCGGCAATGACCTTGCCGTCGCGATCGCGCTCGAAGCGTAGTTGCTCGTGCGGATAGAGGCCGCGATCGGCGGGGAAGGCATAGACATCGGCCGCGACGCGGCCGAGCGGGCGCCAGTCGGTCCATTCGATCCGCACATAGGGTTTGCCGTCGCGCTGGTAGATGCGCAGGATATTGTGATCGAAGCCATATTCGCCGATCAGCGCCGACAGCTCGGCATCCGGCGGGGGCGGCCTGCGCAACTCGGCGCGGGTGTAACGGCGACCGGCGAATTCCACCCATTGCCCGGCGGGATCGAGCGCCAGCCGGTCGTCGAAGGTCTGTGCATCGTCGAGCAGCACGCGCCCGCCAGCCTCGCGCACCTCCCCCGCGGCCTCGGCCGCATCGAGCACCAGCCCGCCCTGATAGACCCGCAAATTGACGCTATCGTCGCCGTCGACGAACCGCCCCGACAGCCGCGCCGCGCGCTCACCGCCGATCGCGGTCGAGCGCAGCCAAACGGGGGCATCGCCGCCGCGCTGCGCCGCGAGCAGGCTGGCAAGCGCGAAATCGCCCAGCCGTCGCGCGCTCGCTCCGGCATCGACCGTGCTGAACACGATCACCCCGACCCCGGCCTCGGGGGCGAGCCGGACGTCGGTGGCGAAACCATAGACCGCGCCCCCGTGCCCGACGGTGCGCACGCCCGCGCTCGAGCCGAGCGCGAAACCGAGCCCGTATTTGCCGTCGGGATATTGCGCGCGCCACATCCCCTCCAGCGTATCGGCGCGGAGAAGCGTCTTGCCGCCGGGCAGCGCGCCGCGGTCGAGCAGCATCCGCACGAACCGCCCGAGATCGGTTCCATTGGTATAAAGGCTCCCCGCCGCCGGGGTGCCGAGATCGAACGACGGCGCGGGGAAACGCGCGCCGTCGAATGACGCCATTTGCGCGCGCGCGACCGGATGCTTGAGCGCGGCGCGCGACAAGCCGCTGGCGTTCATCCCCAGCGGCGACAATACCAGCTCGCCGATCGCGCGCTCATAGGGCATGCGCATCACGCGCGCGATCACCTCGCCGACCACCGCGATCCCGGCGTTGGAATATTTGGTGATCGTGCCCGGGCGCGCGACGAGCGTGGTCTGGTTGAGGCTGGCGACCGTATCGGCCTCGCCCTTCGTCGCCGCATCGAAATAATGCCCGCGCGGCGGCTCGCGCACCAGCCCGCTGCGATGCGTCATCAACTGGCGCAGCGTGATCGGTGCGCCGAACGGATTGTGCGGATGGAAATCGGGCAGATAGCGCGTCACCGGCGCGTCGAGATCGAGCCGGCCCTGCTCGACCAGCTTCATCACCGCGACATCGGTGAGCAACTTGGTCACCGATCCCGCGCGATACAAGCTGTCCGCCGCACCCGCATCGCCCCACGCCTGCTGCCAGACGACCCCCGAACGATCGACCAGCGCGATCGCGATCGAGGGTATCTGCTTGTCGGCGACCTCGGCCTGCGCCGCCGCCGCGACCCGCGCGGCGACCGCAGCGACCTGCGGCGGCGTTATGACGTCGCCCGATGCGGCAGGCGCAGCCAGCGCCGCCGGCGACGCGGCGAGGCCGATCGGCGCAACGCTCAGCAGCAAGGCGCTTGCCAGCCAATTGGCGCGCGATCGGACGGTTCGCATCATCATCTCCCCAGCAAGCGCGCGAAATTTTCATAATCTGAATTTTTGTCAATATGGGATGAAAATTGAAAAAATCGGCGCTATTTTCCATTCAGGCCGATCGGGCCGATTGCCGGGAGGATTTGAATGTCTGCGGCCGATTCCCACAAACCACAGCGCGAGTGGCCAGACGAGGACGTCGATCCGGGCGCGGTGCTGCGGCAATTGCGGATCGAGCGGAAAATGACCCTGGCCGACGTCAGCCGGCTGACCGGGCTGCCTGTCTCGACCCTGTCCAAGGTAGAGACCGGCAAGATGCCGTTGAATTACAGCAAGCTGCTTCGGCTGAGCCAAAGCCTCGATCTCGATATCACACGGCTGTTCGCCGCCGGCGCGCCCGCACGCGCGCTTTCTCCCGCGCGGGGGACCGAGCCGACCAGCGGGCGTCGCAGCGTGACCCGCGCCAATCACGGCCCGTCGATCCGCACCGCGACCTATGACTATATCTATCCCGCCGCCGATCTGCTGCGGAAATCGCTCAACCCGATGATCCTCGACGTGCAGGTGCGGTCGATCGAGGCTTTCGGCGAGCTGATGCGTCACCCCGGCGAGGAATATGCGATGGTGCTCGAGGGGCAATGCGATTTCCATTGCGACCTTTACGCGCCCGTCGCGATGGAGAAGGGGGATTCGATCTATTTCGACGGCATGATGGGGCACGCTTATGTCGCGACGGGCGACGCGCCGTGCCGAATCCTGTGCGTCTGCTCGGCCGGCAACGAGGCGTTGAGGCCGCTGCTCAAGCCGATCGAAGCGATCTAGGGCGGATCGATATTTAGTTGGGTCCTTAGGATGCCGTCGGCTTTCCTCCCGTCACCCCGGCCTTGAGCCGGGGTCCATCGGGAGGCAAGGCAGGGCAAGAGGGTCTAGTGGATAGATTCAGACGGATGGTTCCGGTCTTTTTTCAACCGTCAAGTCCGGCATGACGGTGGGGATTTCTTCCGGACTCATCCGTTATGTTTTGACCACTACCCCTACGCTGACGGCGCAATGGACCCGGCTCAAGGCCGGGTGACGGGGGCAATGGAACGCAGCGCGTCGATCACCCCAATGCCGGTCTACGCCAGCGCTCCCCCTCTTGCCGACAGCTCAATTTCAAATTAGGACATATTTGTCTCAATAAGAAAATGACGAGCAGGGAGGGCCGCGGGATGCAGTTCTGGAGTGCGCTTAATCGCTATTTGCTGCCCGGCCTCGCCTTCAAGGCGGTGGTGATCGGCGGGGGCTATGCCACCGGTCGCGAGTTGGTCGAATTCTTCATGCCGGCGGGTCCGGTTGGCGGCCTTCAGGGGATGCTGCTCGCGACCGCGCTGTGGAGCGGGGTCTGCGCGCTGACCTTCCTGTTCGCGTTCCGCATCGGCGCGACCGACTATCACAATTTCTTCCGCAACCTGCTCGGCCGGTTCGATTTCCTGTTCGAGGTCATCTATTTCGCGTTCCTCGTGCTGGTGCTGTCGATCTTCGGATCGGCGGCGGGCGCGCTCGGCGCCTCGCTGTTCGGGCTGCCCGAACTGGTCGGCACGCTGGCGCTGATCGCGCTGACCCTGACCGTCGTCGCATTGGGCCAGGGCGCGGCCGAGACCTTGTTCAAATATGTCTCGGTGCTGCTTTACGGGGTCTATGCGATCTTCCTCGTGCTGTGCCTCGCCTCGTTCATGCCGGAAATCCGCGCGGGGCTGAGCCGCGCGATCCCGACCACCGGCTGGGCGACCGGGGGGATCACTTATGCTTCCTACAATGTCATCGGCGCGGTACTGATCCTGCCGGTGCTGCGGCATCTGAAATCCGATCGCGACGCGGTGATCGCGGGGCTGCTCTCCGGCCCGCTGGCGATGATCCCCGCGCTCGCCTTCTTCACCTGCCTGATCCCCTTCTATCCCAATATCCTCCACGAGCCGCTGCCGTCGGACTTCGCGTTGAAGGCGCTCCATATCCCGGTGTTCCACTTCGCGTTCCAGGGGATGGTGTTCTTCGCCCTGCTCGAATGCAGCGTGGGGTTCGTCCAGGCGTTCATGGCGCGGCTCGACGTGCATAACGAGCGTCGCGGGCGCCAGACGCCGCCGGCGCTGCGCATCGTCGTGCCCGGTGCGATCACGCTGGGATCGGTGTTCATCGCCGCCAATGTCGGGCTCGTCGCGCTGATCGCGGACGGTTATCGCATGATGGCCTATGCGATCCTGCTGATCTACATCGCGCCGCTGCTGACGATCGGGGTCGCGCGGTTGCTGCGGCCGAAGCGCGCCGCGCCGATTGCGGACGAAAGCATCGCCTGAGATAGCGCGGCCCGCTCGCGGGCCGACCAGCGCTGCGGTTACGCTGGCCCGGCATCCGAATTCCGGATGCCGGGCCGGTTTCGTGTGGGGATTCCTCACTCCGTGCATTCCACCGTCACCCCAGCCTTGCCGGGGTCGATCGGGAGGCAGGCGCGGAACAAGCGGCTCCTGCCGTAAAGCTTGAGGCACGATCGATCCCGGCTCAAGGCCGGGATGACGGTGTGGATAAGGCGCACCGTCGCATGCGCCTTCCCGCAAAGAAAAAGGGGCGGCGACCGTGATGGTCACCGCCCCAGTCAATTCTGGCGTAAGAGGGAGCGCTCAGAATTTAAGCTTCACACCGGTCGAGAAGTAGCGACCGATGACATCGTAATTCGGGTTGTTGTACGGGGTCAGCGGCGGATCGACGTCGAACATGTTGTTGATGTTGACGAACCAGGTGAACTGCTGCTGCACTTTGAACTGCAGCCCAAGATCGACATAAGTCCGGCTGCTCACATCGTTGTTGAGGATATACTGCCCGTTGCCGCCCTTCACCGTGCTGTAGATGCCGCCGCCCACGTAACGCGCGCGCAGATCGACCCCGAAATTGTCGTCGGCATAGGTCACCGATCCGGTCAGGCGCCATTTCGGCGTCGAGAAAGCGGTATCGCCCCCGACAATGCCGGCGACGTCGGTGCCGTTGATATTGAGATCGAAGATATGGTTGGCCACCGCGCGCATCGTCACCATGCCGTCGCCGAGCGGGCGACGATAGGATGCCTCGATATCGAGGCCGCGCGTCTTATAGGCCGCGAGGTTGCGGTATAGGACCAGCATCGAGCCGATCGTCCCATTGGGGTTGCGCGTGATGATCCCGCCGCAGGTCGGGTCGTTGGGCGACGCATTATAGCATTGCGTCAACGCGTCCTGCGCCGTCACCGTGGTGATCACGTTGCGGATGTCGATCGAATAATAATCGAGCGACACGCTGAACCCCTTGAAGAAGCGCGGCGAATAGGAACCGCCCAGGGTCAGCGTATGCGAGGTTTCCGGCGTCAGCTTGGGATTGCCGCCGGAATAGATGACGACATTCGCCTGCGGGGCGCCCTGATAGGGATCCTGCAGGTTGCCGATATTGGTTGCGCGCGAAAGGAAATATTCGGTGATGCTCGGCGAGCGGATGTCACGCGAATAGACCGCGCGAAGCAACAGATCGCTGGCGATCCGGGCGGTGCCGCCGGTCTTCCACGTCCAGATCCCGCCGCTGGTGCTGTAATCCGAATAACGCGCCGCGCCGTTGACCTCGAGCTTGATCGTGTCCGGCACGTTGATCACCGGCACGTTGACCTCGCCGAACGCTTCCTTGACGCTGAACGCGCCGTTGGTCGCGGACGAATTGAGCGTCGCAAAGGCATTGGCCTGCGACAGCGGGTCGACGAAATTGGTGATCATCTTTTCCCAGCGCCAATCGGTGCCGAAAGCGATGTCGACCGGGCCGGCCGGGGTGGAGAAAGGCTGGCCGTGAACGCTGGCGCCCGCCGCGTCGAGCTTGTTGGTATAGATGAAGTGATTGCCGCCAAAGGCGTAAGCGAGCGCCTGGGGCGAGATATTGCCGTTGCCGAGCAGGTTGATCGGCACGCAGGCGGGATCGTCGTTGGCCGGGTTGGCGTCGGCGTTGATGCGGCACACCGCCTTGCCGTTGACCAGCACCGAATCGACGCCGTTGTTGAAGCGGCTGGTGATGCGCTGATTGTAGAGCGACTGATCGATCCGCGACTCGCCGTGATCGTAATAAACGTCATAGCCCCAATGGTCGCCGATCTTGCCCTTCAGCCCGATCGCGCCCTCCAGATTGCGGCGGCTATACTTGAAGTTCAGGATCTTCTTCGGGCCGACATCGTCAAGGATGCGGCCGAGAACGAACGGCCCCGTCACCCCGTTCGCGGCCAATTGCGCGCGCGCAGTGGGGGTGAGGAAGGCATTGTCCGGCATGATCACCGCGAGCGGGGTTTCGGGGAAGAAACCGTAATCGCCGGTCATCCGGTTGAAGCTGCCGTTCGCCCATAATTTGAGCGAGTCGGTCAGATCATAGGTCGCGCGCGCGAAGACGTTGGTGCGCTTGTAGGGCGACGAGACCGCGACATAATCGTAGATATTCTGTCCATTGCCGCCGACGGTGAACTGCCCGGCGGTCTGGCTGCCGAGCGGCAGCGGCCCGACGGTGCCGTCTGGATTGAACACCAGATTGCGCGGCGCGCCGGTGAGGCTGAGGATCGAGCCACCGCGGTTGAGGATCGTATAATTGACGTCCTGCGCGCGAATGAGCTGCCCGTCGGCGCGCTGGAATACCCCCGCTTCCAGATTGGGCCTGCTCTTGCGGCCGAAGATGCCCTTGTCGTCGGTATAATCGCCGCCGACCATGAAATGGCCGCGCCCGCCGGCGAAGTCGGTACCCCAGGCGCCGTCGAAGCTATAGCGCTCGCCGTCGCCGCGGGTCGAAATCCCGGTCTGCGCGCCGAGCCGGATCCCCTTCATCTCATCGTCGAGGATGATGTTGACCACCCCCGCGACCGCGCCCGAGCCCCACGCTGCCGAGGCACCGCCGGTGACGACGTCGACGCGCTTGATCAGGCTTTGCGGCACCGTGTTGAGATCGGCGCTGCCGTTGAACCGGTGCCCGTCGAGCAGCGTCAGTGTCCGTAACGCCCCCAGCCCGCGCAAATCGGCGGTCGAGGTGCCGCTGGTCGTATTGCCGGTGGTGGTGGCCGGGGTGAGCGTCGCGCGGAATTGCGGCATGTCGTTCAGCACCCCGGCGATGCTCGGGCGATTGCCGATGCGCAATTCGGTCTCGCTGATAACCGTCGTCGGGGTCGGCGCATCGAAGCCGAGCCGCTGAATGCGCGATCCGGTGACGACCACATCCTGGTTCGAATCCGATGCGGTGCGATCGGCGGCGACATCGCGCGCGCCCGGCGCGGTTTGCGCGAGCGCGGGGGTCGACCCCAACACCACCGCCAGAGCGGTGCCTGCCGACCAGAATGTGCGCTTGGCTGTCATGAATCTCCCCTCGTCGTTTCTAAATTGGCGCCGCAGCGGCGGTTTTCCCGGTGACGCCCCTCCCCGCTCCCGCTCGCCATCTCGGCAGGAGCAGTCCGATCGCGATTGAGCACGCCTTATCAGAAAATGCAATCCCAATACGGATTATATGCTCGGCTCAGGAAATGAAAATCGCGCTGAAACGGCCCGTCCGCTCCGAACCGAAGTCGCCGGAATTTCCACATAATTAGCTGTAATATATACGTTATGTTCCACCAAATCTTGAATAGGCCAACAATCCGGGCGCGATGAATCCTAGTCAGAGAATTTTCACATATTGAAAACTTTAGGACTGACCGGCATAAGCCCGCCCGATCAGGAGAGGAGCGCGCGCTTCATGCCGACTAACGACACTCCCAAAAAGAACTGGCGCTGGACCAAGCGGATCGCGAAAGGCGCCGCCGGCCTGCTCGCGCTGACCGTCGTAGCCGGCACTACTTATGAAGCGATTAGCCGCATCAATGCCAAAAGCTCCTATCCGCCGCCGGGCAAGCTGGTCGATGTCGGTGGGCGCAACATGCACCTCGATTGCCGCGGCGTGGGCTCTCCCACCGTCGTGTTCGAATCGGGGCTTGGTTCGGGGGGCTCGACCGACTGGCGGCTGGTGCACGACAGGATCGCCCGCTTCACGCGCGCCTGTGCTTACGATCGCGCCGGGATCATGTGGAGCGATGCCAAATCCACCCCGCAGGACGGCGCGGCGGTAGCGGACGATCTGCACGTCCTGCTGAACCGCGCCGGCATCGCCGGCCCGATCGTGCTGATCGGGCACTCGGTCGGCGGGCCCTATGCGACGATCTACACCGCCAAATATGGCGATCAGGTCGCCGGGCTCGTGCTGGTAGACCCCAGCCATCCCGATCAGGTCTCGCGGATGAATGCGACGGTGAAGGCCGATCTCAATCCGCGTAGCCAGATCGGCATAGTGCGCGCGGCGGCGAAGCTGTCGTGGATGGGCGTACCTCGGCTGGTCGTCGCGCTCGGCAGCGGATCGCCGAAACTGCCCGCGCGCGCCAATGCCGAGACTGCCGCCTATAGCAGCCATTCGATCGACGGATCGCTGAACGAACTCGACGGCTTCGACCGGACGCTCGACGAGGCGCGCGCCAGCCACAATTTCGGCAACCGCCCGTTGATCGTGCTGACCGCAATGGCGCCCTATACGCCGACGCAGCTCAAGATGTTGGGGCTCCAGCCACAGGACGGCGTACGCCTCAAGCAATTGTGGCGGGGCTTGCATAGCGAGATGACGCAATGGTCGACCCGCGGCGAGCAGCGGATCGCCCCCGATTCCGGCCATTATATTCAGGTCGACTATCCCGACACGGTGGTCGTCGCTGTGCGCGACATGATCGCGGCGGTGCGCGCCGATCAGGCCGCGGGCCACGCCAAGTGAGCCCGTCGCCCCTCCTTGTGTCCCCGCGAAGGCGGGGACCCGGTCTGGGCTCCCGCCTTCGCGGGAGCACAAGAAAGGCCGGCACGACGATAAAGACACGATCAGGGAGTTTCATCGCGGCGCTGCTGTTGCTCGGCGCGGGCGATGCGCTCGCAGAACCGACCGCCGCCAGCGCCCCCGCCGCCCGGCCGTTGACCCGACAGGATGCCGACGCCTGGCTCGATGGCTATATGCCCTATGCGCTCAAGCGCGGCGATATCGCGGGCGCGGTGGTCGTGGTGGTCAGGGACGGGAAGATCCTCACCCAGCGCGGGTTCGGCTATGCCGATGTCGCGAAGCGCACGCCGGTCGATCCGGCGCGCACCCTGTTCCGCAACGGCTCGGTCTCGAAGCTGCTTACCTGGACGGCGGTGATGCAGCAGGTCGAGGCCGGTCGGATCGATCTCGATGCCGACGTGAACACCTATCTCGATTTCACGATCCCGCCGAAAGACGGCAAACCGATCACGATGCGCCAGCTGATGACGCATACCGCGGGGTTCGAGGAACATGCCAAATATGTGATGTTCACCGATCCGACCGCGTTCATGCCGCTCGGCCAGTTCGTCAAGACGCAGCTGCCGCGCAGGATCTACGCCCCGGGCACGACCCCGGCCTATTCCAATTACGGCACCACGCTCGCCGGTTATATCGTCGAGCGCGTCAGCAAAACGCCGTATGACGATTATGTCGAGCGCCATATCTTCCGCCCGCTCGGGATGAGCCATTCGACCTTCCGTCAGCCCCTGCCCAAGGCGCTCGCGCCGCTGCTGGCGTCGGGATACAAACTCGCTTCGGGGAAATCGGGGAAGTTCGAATATCTGCCGACGGTGCCCGCGGGGGCGCTGACCTCCTCCGGGGCGGATATGGCGCGCTTCATGATCGCGCATCTCGACGACGGCGCCGGGCTGATGCGGCCGGCCACCGCACGGATGATGCACGATAGCCCGCTGACTCTGTTGCCGCCACTCAACCGGATGGAACTCGGTTTCTTCGAAACCAATATCAACGGGCGCGAGGTGATCGGGCATCTCGGCGATACAACGCTTTATCACACCGCGCTGCATCTGTTCATGAACGAGAAGGTCGGGCTCTACGTCTCGCTCAATTCCTGGGGCGAGGATACGGCGGTCGGCGCGGTGCGGCATGAATTGTTCGAGCAATTCGCCGATCGCTATTTCCCACCGATCGGCCCCGCCGACGGCCGCGTCGATGCGCAGACCGCCGCCCAACATGCCAGGATGCTCACCGGCACCTGGATCAAGAGCCGCCGCGCGGAAACGACGATGTTCGCGCTGCCCAATCTTCTCGGGCAAGTGAAGGTGAGCGTTGACGACAAGGGCGGGCTCGTCGTCCCGGTATCGCGCGGCACCAATGGCAAGCCGATGAAATGGGTGGAGATCGCGCCCTTCGTCTGGCGCAATGTCGGCGGGCACGAGCGGCTCGCCGCCAAGCTGGTCGACGGCAAGGTGGTGCGCTGGAGCGTCGATTCCGCCTCGCCGTTCACGGTGTTCGATCGCGTCGCGCCGTCGCGCTCGGCGGCGTGGATCATCCCCGCGCTGATCGCGAGCCTTGGCGTGCTGCTGCTTACTTTCGTGCAATGGCCGGTCGCGGCGCTGATCCGGCGGCATTATCGCGCGCCGCTGACACTCGGGCGTCGCGCGCTGCTCGCCTATCGTGGCGCGCGCGTTGCCGCGGGGCTGGCACTGGCGCTGGTAATCGGCTGGCTGGCCTGCCTCAATGCGATGGAGATGATCGGGAAGTACGATCCGTGGCTGTGGCTGCTGCAGATCGGCGGCCTCATCGTGCTGCTCGGCGGGGTCGCTGTGGCGGGGTGGAACCTGTTGCTGGCGTTCCGGCGCAAGCGCGGCTGGTTCGGACGGATGTGGAGCGTGGCGCTGCTGCTTGCGCTGCTGATGCTCGGCTATACGGCGTGGATGTTCGGGCTGCTGGCGATGTCGGTGAATTATTGAGAGCAGGGTCTTGAGAGCGGCTTATGGGCAGAAATCCGCACGGCGGTTTTGGTGTAGATCGAACGCTATAGCTGCCGGTGATCGCATTCGGCGGAAATGGCCGCTCCCGACCAGACCCGGCTACTCGCACATTAAACTGTGAACGGCCGCTGGCGATAGAAGCCGCCGTTCGGGGCGCACCGAGCCAAAATCTCGCCTCGCGCCCCTTATGGCCATTCACAAGATCGTGCGGCGAAGCCGAAGCCGACGTTCTTAACGAAACCGGGGTTACGCGATTGGCAATCGGGTGCCGACGAACTCGGCCACGTTCAAGGCGTGGGGGTGCCCGCGGTTGCACAGCGTGATGATTGCGTACCCGGCGCGTGGATAGACGGCGAAGTCGGCGTTCACACCCGGGGCGCTGCCGCCGTGGCCGAAGCAGGGTTCGCCGTTGCGCATGGCGATGCGCAGACCGAGCGACCATCGTGCACTGCCGGCAGGGATCACCGGGGTCGTGAGTATGCGGCGATGCGTCGGATCGAGCAGCGTATCCTGCTGAAGCGCCAGCGCAAAGCGATGCAGATCGTCCACCGTCGAATAGCCGCCTCCGGCAGGCAGGCCGACATAATAGGGTAACGGTTTCAGCCCCGTTTGCGCCGCGCCGTTGAGCGGCTCGGCCGTCTCTTCCGGGGACGCGACGGCCGAGGTCGCCGTCATACCGGCGGGGCTAAAGACGTTCCGCTGCAAATAGGCATCCCAGCTCTGACCAGACACTTGCTCGAGGATCGCGCCGAGCAGGATGAAGCCGAAATTGCTGTAGCCCCAGCGAGAACCAGGTGGAAACAGGGGATCGCGCCGGCCGAACAGCCGGACGAAGTCGGACGGCGTGCGAAGCGCCGATTCATGCATGTCGTAATCGGGGCCGAAGAAATCGCCGGTCCCGCCGGTATGCGTGAGGAGGTGACGGACGGTCACCGATCGGGCGAGCGGCGTGTCCGGATAGTCGGGCAGGCGCATCGCGATCGTATCAGCCAAGCTCAGCCGGCCGGCCTGCACGAGCTGGAGCACGCCAACCGCCGTGAACATCTTGCCAGCCGAGCCGATACAGAAGCGGGTGGCCGGGATCACCGCCCGCATATTTCCCGCATCCTGCGCGCCATAGGCCTCGCGCAGGAGAAGCTGATCTCCCTTGGCGACCAGCACCGATCCCGAGAAACGGCCGGCGGCTGCCTCGGCGCGCAATTTCCGGCGCAACGCGCGCAGCGCCTCGGCTTCACCCATCCGCCGAACGGCGAAGCCTGGCGGCGCGGGCGCGCCTGTAAAGGACAGGTCATCTATCGTGTTATCGCCGATCGACAGCACGACCTTGGAGAAGCGATCCCAGTTGCGGTCGCGAACCCAGGCGGTGATTTCCCGGGGCGCGGTCTGCTCGCTGCGTAGAAGGACAAGACCGCCGGACGCTTCGCGCACCCCCAGATCCTCCTCCAGATAGGGGGCGAGGTTCGGTATGTTGCGCCTGACGAAATCCGGATAAGCGGCGCCGCCAGGATCGTTGAACGCAGCGAGCCATCCAGATAGCCAGTCCGCAGGCGTGAGCGGTTGCGCGGCCAAAGCATGTCGCGGCAGGCAGGCAAGCGCCAGCCCTCCGCCCAAGACATAGCGTCTCGACAGGATCATGACTCAACCTTTCAAATCGTCGTTGCCGACAATTATGTAGGCGCCTACGATTGTGTCAATCGGATATGGAAGAGACGATGAAGGACTATGTTCGGGAAGTGGGGGGCAGCACTCGGCGGGCGCCTGCGGCCCGAGATCCCGGCTTGCGCCGGGATGACGGCATTTACGAAGTGGCGCCCGACACCTAGCTACAGCTATGGCGCAGCGCCACGCCGGGCCGCGCGGGGGTGGTCTTGCCGGCGCGGAGCACCGCGACGCCGTTGACGATCACATCGTCGATCCCCTTCGGCGCGCCGAGCGGCTTTTCCCAGCTGCTGCCTTCTTCCACCGTATCGGCATCGAAGATCGTGATGTCGGCGCGCAACCCTTCGCGCAGCACGCCGCGATCCGCCAGCCCCATGCGCTGCGCCGGCCATGAGGTCATCTTGCGCACTGCATCCTCCAGCGTCAGCACATGCCGCTTGCGGACATAGTCGCCCAGGATGCGCGGGAAGGTGCCGTAGGAGCGCGGGTGCGGCAGCCCGAGCGCATCCATCTCGCCGAACTTCGCCGCCGATCCCGCATCGGTGCCGATGCTGGTCCACGGCGCTTTCAGCGCGAGCTCGATATCGGGCTCGTCCATCATGAAATAGAGGCCATAGGCGCGGTTGGGGAGCGCGTTGAGCAGGATATCCCACGCCACGTCGGCGGGATCGCGCCCCAGCGCCTTGCCGATCGCCGCGAGGCTTTGCCCGCGATAGGCGTCCATCTTGGGATCATAGGCATTGGCGAGGACGACATGATCCCAGCCCCCTGCCGCCTCGACCAGATTCGACCAGCCCGGCTGCGACCCCGCCGCAACCTCGCGCTTGAGCCGTTCGCGGATCTTCGGATCGCGCAGCCGCTCGTACCCGGTCTTCGCCCCCTGCGCGAACACCCAGTTGGGCACGGTGATGTCGAGCCCGGTGCCGCCGGCGGTATAGGGATAAAGGTCCGCCGCAATATCGACCCCGCGCGCGCGCGCCGCGGCGATCCGCGCCAGCGCCTGCGGCATCAATTTGCCCGCCAGCGGGCGATAGGCGGCCTTGAGGTGGAAGATCTCGGCCTTGGCGCCGCTGCGCTCGCCGATCGCGATCGCCTCGTCGATCGCCTCGATCAGTTTCGCGCTCTCGTCGCGCATGTGGCTGGCGTAGAAGCCGCCGCATTTCCCTGCGACCGAAGCCAAAGCCACCACCTCGTCGGTCGACTGGAAACTGTTGGGGGGATAGATCAGCGCGGTCGACACGCCGAACGCGCCATTCTTCATCGCGACGAGCGTTTCGGCCTTCATCGTTTCGAGCTGCTGCGGGGTCGGGGTGCCCGCACCGTCACCCAACACCTTCATCCGCGGCTGGGCGGCGTTGTAATAGGTCCCGAAATTGACCGCGATCCCGGTCTTCTCAAGCCCGTCGAGATATTTGCCGATCTCGGCCGCATCGACCGGAGTGCCGCCCTCGCCGGCGATGACGGTGGTAACCCCCATCCGCAGCTTATTCTCGGCCGCACCCGATTTCGGCAGCACCTCGCCCGATTGATCCATCATGTCGATAAAGCCGGGCGACACATAGCGGCCGTGCGCATCGATCTCGTCGCGTCCCTTGCCGCGTACCACGCCGATCTTGGCGATGCGGCCGTCCTTGATCGCGATATCGGCATAGACCCAGGGATTGCCCGCGCCGTCGAGCACGCGCCCGCCGCGGATCACGATGTCGTAATCGGTGGCCGGCGCCTGCGCCGGTGCCGGCGTCGCCACAGGGGCCAGCGCGGTGCCGATCAGCAGCGCGGCGGCGAGCGCGAAATGTTTCCTCATGGCGTCCCTCTCTCCCTTTGGATTGTGGCGCGCGATTCAGCGCCCCTTTACCGGCGTGAACAGCAAGTCGTGATAATCGTAGCTGAAATCCGCGATCGGCGAGGCCGCCTTCATCGTGACGCGCGCGATCTTCCCCTCGGCATCGAGGTTGAAGGTCACATAGGCCGGCTCGATCGTCTTGTCGTCGAAGCGGGTGACGAAGCTGTCATATTGGAAATGCTCGAGCCGCCCCGACATGCGCGGGGTCGATTTGAAATCGATCCGCAGCCCGCGCTGGTCCCCCGTCACCGCGATATCGCCGTACCATGGATCGTTATAGGTGCCGACATAGCCGGTGAGCGGCAGCGACGGCCCGCTTTTCGCGGGCTTGCCGGCCTTTTCCTTGAACGCCGCGAGCCCCGCCGCAACGCGCTGGCGCTTTACCGCGGCGAATTTCGCCGGCCAGTCGTTCGCCGGCTGCCCGAGGTAATGATCGAGCAATTCATACGCCAACCCGCGCAGGATCTCGCCGTCCTCGCTGTTGATCTCGATCGCGAAGCCGACATTCTTTTCGGGGACCAGCACGACGATCGTCTGGAACCCGAACACCGCGCCGCTGTGCTGGATGATCCGCGCCCCGCGATAGTCGCTCACCGTCCAGCCCAAAGCATAATTAAGGAAATTGGGCTGGGTGAGCTTCAGCGCCTCGGGCTCCTCGCCGATCGGCATCGGCGTCACCGGCTTCCACATCTCGGCGCCTTGCGCCGGGCTGAAGAGTTGCCCGCCCTGCGGCAATTTGCCGTGCGCAAGCTGGATCTGGAGCCAGGTCGCCATATCCGCCGGGCTCACCGCCAACCCACCCGCCGGAGCGGCATTGCGCCCGAGCCCGTCACGCTCGTCGAGCGCTTCCTGATCGCCCGCCCCGCGCAGCCCACCGTTCATCCGCGCATGCGGTTGGGCGCGGTCGGCGCTGGCGAAGCGATCATTGTCGTCGGTGACTGAATCGCGCATCCCCGCGGCGCGGAGCACATGCTCGCGAACGAAATCCTCCCAGCGCTGGCCGCTCACCGCCTCGATCAGCTGACCCGCGACCATATAGAGCACATTGTCATAGGCATAAGCGCTGCGGAAACTCGTCACCGGCTTGAGGTAGCGCAGCCGCCGCACCGTCTCCGCGCGTGACAATTGGCTGCGCGGCACGAACAGCAGATCGCCCGCGCCGAGCCCGAGCCCGGAACGATGCACCAGCAGATCGCGGATCGTGATCTCGCGCGTGACCCAGGCGTCCCACATGCGGAAATCGGGGAGATGATCGATCACGCGATCGTCCCAGCCGATCTTGCCCTGATCGACCAGCAAGGCGAGCGCCGCCGCGGTGAATGCCTTCCCGGTCGACCCGGTCGGGAAGATCGTGTGCGCGGTGACCGCCTCACCCGACCCGATCCGCTTCTCACCGAAGCCCTTCACCAGCACCGGCGCGCCGTTTTCGACGATCGCCACCCCCATGCCGGGCACCCCGGTCGCACGGCGCAGCGCCTCGACCCGCGCCTCGAACCCCTCAGGCGGCGCCGCGAGCGCCGCGACCGGAAACGCGACCGAGGCGAGGATAACGGCGGTGAGGATGCGCTTCATGCGAGCTGTCCCGTTGTTATGCCAGGCAGGAATCGATCAGCCGCTCCAGCGCCGGTCCGCCGCGCACCGGATCGGCCACCGGCAGGCCGTAAGCCTCTGCGAGCGCGGCAATCTCGGCCTCGGCCGCTGCGGCATCCAGCGCAGCGGTGTTGAGGCTGATGCCGGCGCAGCGGATCGCCGGATTGGTCAGGCTGCCAAGCGCGATCGTCTGATCGATCACCGCACGGATCGAAGGAATAGGGAATTGCGGCATCCCCATGATCGTCTCGCGCCCCGGCAAATGGCAGACGACGAACACATCGGGTTGGCTGCCGTGGAGCAGGCCGAGCGACACCGCGGCATAGGCCGGGTGGAACAGCGAGCCCTGCCCCTCGATCACGTCCCAATGATCGTCCGCCGCATCGGGGCTGAGCAATTCGGCCGCACCGGCGAGGAAATCGGACACCACCGCGTCCATCGGCATGCCCGCGCCGGCGATCATAATCCCGGTCTGGCCGCTCGCGCGGAAATCGGCGGCGACACCGCGCGCCTTGATCCCCTCGGCGAGCGCGAGCGCGGTATATTTCTTGCCGAGCGCGCAATCGGTGCCGACCGTCAGCAGCCGCTTGCCGCTGCGCTTGCGCCCCGAGCCGGTCGGGATGCCCGGCGGCGGGCTGCGCACGTCGATCAGCTGGCGGCCGAGCCGCGCGGCTTCCTTCGCCAGCACCGGGATATCGCTCAGCCGCTCGTGGAGCCCGCTGACCAGATCGAGCCCCGCTTCGAGCGCCTCGACCAGCGCGCCGAGCCAGCGCTCGGGGATGACCCCGCCGATATTGGCGACCCCGATCAGCAACGATCGCGCACCGCGCGCATGAGCCTCGGCAGGCGTCATCCGGGCGAGGCCGGTGGTGACGGCGCATTCCGGCAGGACGAATTCGCCGACGCAGCGATCCCCCGCCCAATCGGCCAGGCCAAGCGCGGTCTTGGCGTACCCGCGCTCGGCCGCATCCCCCAGAAACAGCAGATAGGGCTGCGGCAGCGACAGCGCGCCAGCGGTGATGGCCTGGTGTAGAATCGTCATATTCCTTGTCCGAGTGATGCTCTATACAGGCATCATGATCCTAATTAGAAAAATTTCAACTTAATTTTCTGATTGAGACAAATCGATCCGCCGGATCGGCTGATCGAGCAGCCGGAGCAGCCCCGCCGCCACCGTCGCGATCACGGCGAGCAGCGCGAAATAGCTGCTGCGATCGAGCAGGCTCCACAGTCCGCCGACCAATCCGGCGAACAGGCTGCCGCTGAAGATCGCAAGATACCAGGCGGCGACGGTGGTCGCCCCCAGCTTGGCGGGGGCTAGGCGGGCGAAGAGACCGAGACCGATCGGCAGCACGAACAATTCGCCGATCGTGAAGATCAGGAAGAACAGCGCGAGCCACAGCTCGCCTTCATGTCCCCCGCGAACCACGTCACCGCCGCGAGCAGGAAATAGGCGCCGCCGACGATCAGCGCGCCAAGCGCCATCCGCCGCGCCGGCGGGGCATCATATCCAGCCGCCGCGCGACGCCGCCACACCGCGAGCAGGATCGGGGTCAGCAGCATGACCAGCAACGGATTGAGCGATTGAAACCAGGTCATCGGGATCGACAGACCGCCCAGCCGGCGATCGACGCCGCTTTCCGCCCACAAGGCAACGGTATTGCCGACCTGTTCGTAAGCGCCGCGAAACACCGTGACCGCGAGCCCGACCGCGCCGAGCACCAGGACCAATCGACGGCCCGAGGGTCCGCTTTCATCGACCGGGGCGGGCGCCGCGTCTTTCGCGCGAACATCCGCAGGCAGATATTGCTGCCCGCCGAGATAGATCAGCAACCCGGCGAGCATCCCGACGCCGGCCGCGCCGAAGCCGTAATGCCAGCCGTAAAGCTCGCCGAGCGTGCCGCAGATCAATGGCGCGAGAAACCCGCCGATGTTGATGCCGACATAATAGACATTATAGGCCCAGCCGCGCCGCGGATCGTCCCCGCGGTAGAGGCCGTTGATCTGGCTCGGCAGGCTGGGCAGGAAGAAGCCGTTGCCCAGCGCGATCGTCGCGAGCGCGATGTAGAACATCGCCTCGAACGCCATCAGGAAATGGCCGAGCGCCATGATGCTCGCGCCGACGATCACTGCACGCCGTTTGCCCAGATAGCGATCCGCGATCACCCCGCCGACGATCGGGGTGAAATAGGCGCAGGCGGTATAGGCGCCGTAAACGAAGGAGGAATGCGGCTGGGTGAACAGCAACTGCCGGGTCATGTAATAGACCAGCAGCGCGCGCATGCCGAAATAGGAGAATTGCTCCCACATGTTGGTGAGGAACAGGATCGTCAGCCCGCGCGGCTGACCGAACCACGTCGCCTCCCCCTCACCCGCCTGCCGCATCTCGGTCATGCGGCGACCCGTGACTCCGCGCCCCACACCCGCTCGTCGCACCAGGCGGTGCCGTCCTGATAGACGATCCCCGGATTGCGATCCTCCTTGAGGAAGATCGGCCCGTCGAGATCGCAGATATCGCAAAGCTGGCCGAGCACGAGGCTCGGCGCCATGCTGAGCGAGGACCCGCCCATATTGCCGACCATCACGTCGAGCCCGATGTCGCGCGCGGCGCGGGCGATCATCAGCCCCTCGGTCAGCCCGCCGCACTTGTCGAGCTTGATGTTGACGACCTGGAACCGCCCCTCCAGTCCCGGCACGTCGGCCAGGGTCAGCGCGCTTTCGTCGGCCGCGATCGGGACCGGCGAGCGATAGCCGTCGAGATCCGCCTCACGCCCGCGCGCGAGCGGCTGTTCGATCAGCGACACCTTTTCGGTGACCATCGCCGCCGCGAGCGCATCGAGATCGGCGATCTTGAACCCCTGATTGCCGTCCACCCCCAGCCACACGTCGGGCCGCGCGGCGCGAACCGCCCGGACGCGCGCGATATCGAGATCGAGATCGCCGGTCAGCTTGATCTTGATCGCCTTGACCGGGCCGAACGCGACCGCGCTCGCCGCCATCAGCGCGGGATCGTCGGCGCCGAGCGTGAAGGTGGTGACCACCGGTTTCGCCTCGGGCAGCCCGGCAAGCTTCCACACCGGAAGCCCGCTGCGCTGCGCCTCCAATTCCCACAAGGCGGCATCGACCGCATTGCGCGCGCCGCCCGCCGGCATGATCTCGCGCAGCGCGGCGCGATCCGCCCCGGCCTCGATATCGGCGCGCGCATGCTCCAGCGCGGCGAGCATATGCGGCACGTCGTCGCCCATATAATAGATGCCATTGGCCTCGCCGCGGCCGCGATGCGTGCCGTCGCTCAACGTCGCGATGACGCAATTCACGCCGTCGAACACATAGCCCGAGATGCGGAAGGCGGCCTTGTAGGGCAGGCGCTCGACCTGAACATCCAGCGACAATTTGGCCATGCGGAACACTCCCGTTGCGGTGTTGCGGAGGAGCGACGTTCGGGGGAGCGCGGCCGCATATCGCCGGCCTTGCCCCCGGGCGCGAGCACCCTCTCCTTCAGATGATCGGGCACTATTTGCCCTATCAGGACTTTTCAAGCCTGTTTGGAAAATTTTGCAAGTCGAGGGACGGACGACATTCCCAAGGTCCGTCCCCTTTACCCCACCGTCACCCGGCCTTGAGCCGGGGTGACGGAGATGTGGCCGCCCTCCCCCTTGTCCTGATCTGCGATTGACGAGTCTCAATCAGGACAATAGCGTTCCCATCGGACAATCGACCCATTGAGTCGAGCCAGCTTTTCGATTCCGGGTCCGCCCCGGCGGAATGAAGAGGGGATAAGTCGCATGAAGTTGAAGCGCTCGTTGATGCTCGCGGCCGTCGCGGGACTGTCGATCACGGTTCCGGTGCTCGCGCAGTCGCCGGCCCCGCTCGAAGCGTTTCTCTCCTATACGTTCGTCGGGGAACTGGCCGCGCCGACCGCCGCGGATCGCATCGCCTGGACCGAATTGCATCAGGGGCGCCGCAACATCTGGTATGCGACCGCGCCCGATTACCGCCCGCGGCGGCTGACCAACGGCACCGACGACGACGGGCAGGAATTGTCCGATCTCGCTTTCTCGCCCGACGGACGCGTGCTGGCGTGGACGCACGGCGCGGTCGAGCATAATCCTTTTGCGGACGGGCTTCCCGCCGCCAACCCGGCTTCGGTCGTCACCCAGCCGTCGATCGAGATCTGGGCGTCGGTCGACGGCGGCGCGCCGGTCAAGGTCGCCGACGGCGAAGGGCCGAAGGTGTCGGCGTCGGGGCGGATCGCCTTTCTGCGTGACAATCAGGTGTGGACGGTCGGCGCGGACGGCACGGACAAGCCGCAGAAGCTGTTCTACGATCGCGGGAAGATCGAGGAGATCGCCTGGTCGCCCGACGGCAAGCGCCTCGCCTTCGTGTCGGATCGCGGCGATCACAGCTTCATCGGCGTCTATGACGGCCCCGACCGGCCGATCGTGTGGCTCGCGCCGGCGACCGCGATCGACGATTCCCCCACCTGGTCGCCCGACGGGAAAAGCATCGCCTTCGCGCGGCGCGCGGGGGATGTGAGCATCCTCGAATCGCCGCTCGTCGCCAAGCCCAACCCCTTCTCCTTATGGGTCGCCGCCGCCGACGGCAGCACCGCGAAGCGCGTGTGGCAGAGCCCGAATACGTTGCGCGGCTCCTATCCGCAGGTGCCGGGCGGGCTGTACCTCAAATGGGGCGCGGGCGACCGGCTGACCTTCCGCGCCGAAATGGACGGCTGGGCGCATCTCTACTCGCTCGCCGCGACCGGCGGCGAGCCGGTGCTGCTGACCCCGGGCGAGTTCATCGTCGAACATGTCACGATGGCGCCCGATCGCGCGAGCCTGCTCTACAGCGCCAATACCGGCGGCGCGGCGGGGGATATCGATCGCCGCCACCTCTATCGCGTCCCGGTCGATCGGGCGGCGCCGGTCGCGCTGAGCGGCGGCAAGGGGCTCGAATGGACGCCGACCCCGCTCGCCGGCGGCAAGCTCGCCTATATCGCCGCAACGACGAGCGAGCCGCCACGCGTGACGCTGGCGGAGGCGGACGGCCGCGGCGGGCGCGTGCTGCCCGCGACCGCCGCATCCTATCCGTCGGACCGGCTGGTCGTCCCCACCCCGGTCACCTTCGCCGCGCCCGACGGCCTCACGATCCACGGCCAGTTGTTCACCCCGCAGGGCGGCGGGGGCAAGCATCCCGCGCTGATCTTCGTCCACGGCGGGCCGCCGCGCCAGATGCTGCTCGGCTGGTCCTATATGGATTATTACACCCACAGCTATGCGATGAACCAATATCTCGCATCGCGCGGCTATGTCGTGCTGTCGGTGAACTATCGGCTCGGGATCGGCTATGGCCGCGATTTCCAGCATCCGGCGAAGGCCGGCGCGGCGGGCAATGCGGAATATCAGGATGTCGTCGCGGGCGCACGCTATCTCCAGTCGCTCCCCGCGGTGGACGCGGCACGGATCGGGATCTGGGGCGGCTCCTATGGCGGGCTGCTCACCGCACATGCACTGGCGCGCAACAGCGACATCTTCAAGGCCGGGGTCGATTTCCACGGCGTCCACGACTGGTCGATGTTCGGGTTCGCCGCGCCGAAACGCTACGAACAGGGCGACCACGCCGAGGCGCTGCGCACCGCGTTCGACAGCTCGCCCGAGGCGGCGCTGCCCGGCTGGCGCTCGCCGGTGCTGCTGATCCACGGCGACGACGATCGCAACGTGCCGTTCAACCAGACGGTCGATCTCGCGCGGCGGCTGGCGGCGCAGAACGCGCCGTTCGAGGAGCTGATCTTCCCCAACGAGATCCACGGCTTCCTGCGCCACGACACCTGGCTGCGCGCCGATCGCGCGATGGTGCGCTTCCTCGACGCGCATCTGAAGCCGCAATCCGCCAAACAAGGGAGTGAATAAGATGGACAAGACCCGCGTGACGCGCCGGGCGATGATCGGCGGCATGGCGACGGCATCGACGCTCGTCGCCTTCCCGATGCTCAACACCGGCATGTATCGCGTCCACGCCGCGTCGACGCGCACTTATGCCAAGCGCGTCGTCGATCTGGTCAAGAGCTCGCTCGTTATCGACATGCTCGGCCCGCTGTCGCTCGATTTCCGCCCCGAGACCGTCGCGGCCAAATTGTCCGAGGCGCAGATCGCCGACTTCCGCGCGAGCGGGATCACCGCCTTCCACAATTCGGTCGGCGTCGGCGGCCCCGATGCCTTTGCGCTGGTGCTCGAATTCCTCGCCGGGTGGAGCGCGTTCGTCGGACATAATGACGAGGTGTTCACGCTCGTCCGCGACGCCGCCGACATCGATCGCGCCAAGCGCCAGGGCAAGGCCGCGGTGATGATGGGGCTGCAGGATTCGGATCACTTCCGCACCGCCAAGGATGTCGCGCGCTTCTATAATCTCGGCCAGCGCGTGTCGCAGCTCACCTATAATACGCAAAATCTGATCGGATCGGGCTGCACCGACCGGGTCGACGGCGGGCTCAGCGATTATGGCGTGGAGGTCGTCAAGGCGATGAACGCCGCCGGGATGCTGGTCGATACCTCGCATTGCGGCGATCGCACGACGCTCGACGCGATCGCGGTATCGCCGGTGCCGATCGCGATCACCCACAGCAATTGCCGCGCGATCAACAACCACCCCCGCACCAAGACCGACGAGGCGATCAAGGCGCTCGGCGCCAAGGGCGGGGTGATGGGGATCACCGGGGTGCGCAATTTCGTCAGCGGGCAGGAACCGACGACGATCGCCAATGTCGCCGACCATATCGATCACGTCCGCAAGCTGATCGGGATCGATCATGTCGGGATCGGCACCGACGCCGATCTCTACGGCTATGACAAGATGGCGCCCGATCAATATGCCGCGCTCAAGGCGGGGTATAAGGGCAGCTACGCGTTCCGCGACAAGATCGATATCGAGGCGTTCAGCGGCCCACTCAAGATCTACAATCTCACCGAGGAACTGGTGCGCCGCGGCTATAGCGACGCCGATGTGCGCGCGGTGCTCGGAGGGAATTTCCGGCGGCTGCTGGGCGCGACGTGGAAGTGAGGCGCGGCCGATCGCTTCTTCCTTCTCCCCTCCCTTGACCAAGGGAGCATCTGTGATGTTGATCAAGCGGGTCGAGGTATCCATGGCCGGTTTTGAGCGACGAGAGAGTTAGCGAGGACGAGGAGTTTTCGCATGACGGCGGTGATGGCGACTTTGGGTGGTTTTCC